>Ga0316191_10001266_pt1 | contig 17588 bp, 15 predicted proteins | sample Eddworburr2cm_MG_FD_204928 | JGI IMG/M metagenome (GOLD analysis project Ga0316191, IMG submission 204928) | Coastal sediment microbial communities from Maine, United States - Eddy worm burrow 2 cm | ecosystem: Environmental > Aquatic > Marine > Coastal > Sediment | place: USA: Maine...
GCGTGTCCTGTGTCGCGGCCGAGCAAGGGCGTTCATCCAGCCCCGTTTTGCTGCGGTGCCATTCGATCCAGTCACCGCTGTCCCAGTGCGCGGCGTCTTGTGGTATCTGTGCCATAGTACGTCCTTTCGTCCTTGGTGTTAGCAGTGTTCGGCCACAGGGCCTTCGGCGGTGAAAATGATGCGCCGTCCGTCTGCGATTTCGTTTTGAAACAGGGTTGCGATGACCCGCAGCGCATTTTGTTGGCCAGTGGCCTCGAAACGGCGCGGAGACGGGACACGCAAGCCGTTGTCAAATCCGGCCGCTGCATGTGCCCAGATCAGCGGATGCAGTTCTGTCAGGTGGTTGCGAACAATCCAATGGGCGCAGTCTGCGATCCGTGCTCGTGTGGCGTCGGCGCGTGGGTGCCCCGTACGGTGTGCGCCAATGGTATGCGCGCAAAATGCAGCCAGTGTATTTGCAGTGTGCTGGTCTGTCAGGCGGTCCAGAATGTCCTGCAGCCCTTCAATGAAAAAGTCTGCATCAAGGTTGGCGCAAGCCGTGGGGTCACCCGCCAAAGCGTCAAACATAACCCATGTATATCCCCCAGCACCCCAAGATGCCTGCGTACGCGCCGCAGTTCTGCGGGCTTCAACCTCAAGCTCTTGGTGGTTACCATACCACTTGGGCGACACATAGTTGCCCAAGGCCCGCATCGGAGCGGGGTTCATGGGGTTGAGATCAATGAGTTTTTCATACTCGCGCGCCACGCGCTTGCCGGGTGTTGTGCCGCGCGCGTTCAGGGCTGTGCGGGCCGTGCAATATAAGGCGGATGCAGCACATGTGGCTTCAAAAGGTTCCAGAATATCCCGCGCACGGTCGAAATGCGCCTCAAAGGCATCCAGGTTCTGTTGTGGAACCTGATCTTGCCAGTTTGTTCCACGCCACGCCCAACCAATATCTATATGTGCCTGTGCGACTGTAATGGCGCGCACCGGATCGTCCGGTGCCTCGGCCAGCATTTCCTCCAACGCCTCGATGCCTTGCAACAACGGTGCGTCTCTGGAGGGTCTGCCGTCGATCAGCGCGTGTTCGGCGGCGGCAACAACGTCTGAACGCGCTCCGTAACATAGTAAATCCGCAACCGGCATGGCGCCGGGCGTTGCGGTCAGTTCGCGGTCGGCAGCAGAAATTTCGGCGCTAAGTTCATCCCATCGGTCCTGCCGTGCGAAAAACTGGCCGCGTAGCCGGTGCGCATCGCGCGCTTTGTCTTCACCTGTCGGGCTTGGACAGGCGATCATCAGCGCGGCAGTGCCTTTTACCGACGCGGCTGTTTGCTCAAGGGGGGCAGGCGCGACAGCGGGTTGCGATGGTGAAACATCTTCGCTTGCAGGCTGCGCGCGGCGCATAATCTTTGACAAAATTGACATTTAACGGGGTCCAATCCTAGCAGTGACCCCAAAGATGACTGTGGTTTTGGGCTGAAAGAAGGCGTCGGCGCGGAGATATCACGTTGATTTGTGCGCTGTGTGGAGACAATCCCTGCTGCGTGTATAGTGATTGATAACGATGGCGCAGAACTGCCACACAATAGCCGGCACAAAGCCGCCAAGCGGGTCATGATGTCTTGCCACACAATATTAAAATCGCGCAAATGGACATATGAAACGAATACTCACACTTTGTTTTTTGGCGCTGACCGTAATGTCGTGCGATGAGGCACCGACCCCTGAGGCCGAGACCACCGCACAGGTGATCGAAAAGCTGCCCGACATGCGCTGGAGCCATGTACCCAATCACAACAAGTGGAACATCGCGGCGGTGAAGGCCCTGAATGCTCACGGCCAGCCTTTGGTTGATATGGTGCCGGCAGATATGGATCGCTGGTGCCCTGCCTATGAGACAGCCAGCACAGCGCAGCGCGAAGCGTTCTGGATCGGGTTTCTATCGGCCTTGGCCAAACATGAAAGCACGTACAAACCTGCAGCCGTCAGCCCGAATGGCAAATGGTTTGGGCTGTTGCAAATCTCGCCAGCGACGGCGCGGGGCTATGATTGCCGTGCGGGGTCGGGGGCTGATCTGAAGAACGGTGGTGAAAACCTGAGCTGTGCAATTCGGATCATGGCGGTGACAGTTCCGCGTGACGGCGTGATCGCTGGCAATGACGGTCGGTGGCGCGGAGTGGCTGCAGACTGGGGCCCGATGCGCGTCAGTTCAAAACGGCGCGATATTGCGGCGTGGCTGAACGCGCAATCCTTTTGCGGACCGGCAGACTGAAACGCCTAACCGATCAGGGAAAAGTGGTGCCGTTCTGTGCGGATGCCACGCGCGTTCAGTGCGGCTTCCAGCATGGCGTGAGGTGGCGTGCATTCATAAGGGATACGGACCTTTCGGCCCGAGTGTAGTACAGCAGAGGCCCGCACCGAAAAGTCCAGTCGCGTGTCCAGCCGGACGCGGTCTATTTCGCTCCAGCTGACAGATGCGTCTTTTGATCCTGTGAACCACGTCAGGGCCTCGGGCATGAAATCAAGGCCCGATGCGGGATTGCGGTAAAGGTCCCAAAGTGCTGGAAGGGTAAAGGCACCAAGCACCGCCATCAGCCAAGCCGCGGCATCCACCAGAATGATTGCCGCGATCAGGGAAAACCACACCGCTGCAACGGCCAGCAGGGTTGCACGGTTGCGACCCTCGCGGCGGAAACTGAAGGTGTCAGCGTCCACCCGTTACGTCCAAGGTGGACCCTGTCACATAGCTCGCTTCGTCCGAACAGAGCCACATGATTCCAAGGGCAACTTCTTCGGCAGAACCTTTTCGCTTCATCGGCACCATATGAGCGAGTTTGTCGGCGCGCCCAGGCTCGCCGCCTTTTGCATGTAATTCTGTTTCAATCAGTCCGGGACGGATTGCCATCACACGTATATTGTCGCCGGCTACCTCGTCAGACAGCCCTTTCGTGAAAGTGTCGATTGCGGCCTTTGAGGCCGCGTAATCTACATATTGATTGCCCGACCCAAGCCGCGCCGCCGCTGATGATATGTTTACAATCACACCGCCGCGCCCGCCTGCCTGCATCCGCAGAACCGCTTCTTTGGCGACCAGTATTGCGCCAATCACGTTGATATCGAACATACGCTTCAGCCGTGCGTGCGTGACATCGGTGACTTTTGCTGTCTGGTCGACGACCCCTGCGTTATTGACCAGCGCATCAAGCCGGCCGTATTCCGCGTCTATCTTGCCATAGATGTCTGCGATGGCCTCGGGGTCTGAGACATCCCCTTTGCACAACAAGGCGCGCGCCCCTGCATCGCGGCAGGCTTCCGCGACCCTTTCTGCGCCCGCATCATCCGACCGGTAGTTCAGCGCAAGATCATAGCCGCGGCCGGCTGCAATTTTGGCGCAAGCGGCTCCGATACCGGCGGATGCGCCGGTGATGAGCATGACTGGTTTCATGGTTCAGGTCCCTCGAATTCTGGAAATCATTTCTGTGGTGTCGCGTGACAGATCTGGCGCGGCAAGGATACGGTCCAGCACCGCTGCGATCTTTTGTTGTCGTTGAGTATCATAGCGCCGCCACGTCTGGAACGCCGAGCACATGCGCGCTGTGGTTTGCGAATTTACCGGATCAAGACGCAACAGCCAGCCGCCAAGCAGAGTGTAGCTGTCGCCGTTTTCATGGTGGAAACCTGCGTGGTTCATAGCAAGGGCCCCCATCACCGCGCGGAACCGGTTCGGGTTTTTCCAATTAAAATCAGTGTGTTCAGTCAGCGCTTGTGCGGTGGTTGCAGCATCCGCCGGCTTGGCTTGCATCACCTGTAGGCCGAACCACTTATCCATGACCAGCCGGTCATGGGCCCATTGCTGCTCGAAGGATTGCAGCGCTTCTTCGCCAGCCTCTGCGCGCAACAAAACGCCCAAAGCGGCAAGCTGTTGGGTCATGTTATCGGCAGTATCATATTGTTTCTGGGCCATCTGGCCGCCATCCATGCGCGAGATCAGGCCGAGCGCCACATTCGCAAGCGCTCGCCGCCCTGATTGTTCGGCACTGGGCGCGTAGGCCTCGGTTACCTGATGATTTGCGTAGAGGTCGTGCAGTATGCCCTCAAACCGTTGTGCTTGGGCCAGGCGCATATCCTCGATTGCTTGCCATATCTTTTGCGGGTCGGGTGTCACGTCCTTTTTGTGCACTTCGGATGCAAGGTCTGACTGGCTGGGCAGGCCCAGCATCAATGCGCGGAAGGCCGGTTCAAGCCCTGTATCGTTTACCACCGGATAGAGCGCATCAAGATAGGTCGTATCGGGGGCCGCGTCTTGAGTTATCATTTCCATAAGGTTTGCGCGCACCAGCGTCTGCCCCGCTTCCCAGCGTTTGAAGGGATCGGTATCATACGCGAGCAAAACAGGCAGGTCGGTGTCGGGGGTTTCACTAACCAGATCAACCGGAGCTGAAAAACCGCGCAGAACGGAAGGGACCGGCCGTTCGCTCAATCCTTGGAAGGTAAAGGACTGGGTGGCTTGCGTAAGCTCAAGAACGCGGCTGGGGACGATCTCCTCACCTTGCTGTGACAACAGACCGGTGACAATCGGGATGACCTGAGGTTGCGGGTCTGGCGTGCTTTGGGATGCTGTAAGAGATTGCGTGAAAGTCAGTGTGTAATGACCTGAATTGTATTCTTCTGTCACGGTTACACGTGGTGTCCCTGCTTGGCTGTACCAGCGTTTAAACTGGGTCAGGTCGCGGCCGGTTACATCCTCAAAGACCGAAAGCCAGTCTTCGATCGTGCAAGCCTGCCCGTCGTGCCGTTCAAAGTACAGATCAAGTGCTTTGCCATAGGCCTCGGCACCGACCAGACATCTGAGCATGCCGATGACTTCGGCGCCTTTTTCGTAGACGGTCGCGGTATAAAAGTTGTTGATCTCCTGAAAGCTCTCGGGCCTTACAGGGTGGGCGAGCGGTCCCTGGTCCTCGGGGAACTGGCGCGCGCGCAGATCGATGACATCTGAAATGCGCTTCACCGACGCCGAGCGCATGTCCGACGTAAACTGACTGTCGCGATACACCGTGAGACCTTCTTTCAGGCACAATTGGAACCAGTCGCGGCAGGTAATCCTGTTGCCTGTCCAGTTGTGGAAATACTCATGCGCAATGATGGCCTCGATACGTTCGAAATTTATGTCCGTCGAGGTTTCGGGGCTGGCCAGAACAGCGGAAGAATTGAATATATTCAGCCCCTTGTTTTCCATCGCGCCCATGTTGAAATCGTCCACAGCCACGATGTTGAAGATATCCAGATCGTATTCGCGGCCGTATACCTTTTCATCCCAGACCATCGAATCCTTCAGCGCTTTCATCCCGAACGCGCATTTGCCTTCATCCCCGGGGCGCACATACAGGTTCAGCGCGACCTCGCGGCCTGACGCTGTGGTAAAGTTGTCTGAATGCGCCACCAGATCACCTGCGACGAGCGCAAACAGATAGGCAGGCTTTGGCCATGGGTCGTGCCATTCTGCAAAGCCGTCACCCTGTGAGACAGGATTGCCATTGGAGAGCAGCACCGGCTGGGGGCCATTGATGCGCACTGTAAATGTGCTCATCACGTCGGGCCGGTCTGGATAATACGTTATTTTGCGGAAACCTTCCGCTTCGCACTGGGTGCAATACATGCCGCTGGACATATAAAGGCCTTCCAGTGAGGTGTTGTTTTCGGGGTCAACCTCGACTTCAGCTTCCCAGATAAAGGGCGTGTCAGGGACATCACATGTCAGCCCTTCCGGGCTGATTTTTGGTATGACACGAGATCCGTTTATGCTTGAAGATATAAGCTTAAGCTGTTCACCATGAAGAAAAAAGTTTTGGTCCTCATCTGGGCGAGGCACAAAGCTGATCCGGCTTGTTACACGCGTTTTGGTTGGGTGCAGATCAAATCTTAGTTCGACTTTTTCAACATCGAATCCAAATGGCTTGTAGTCGCTGAGATAGATGGTTTCAGGTGCAGCATCGCGCATGTGTGGGCTTCTTTCAGGGAACGATTAGTTTGGCTCAGACGTTAGGTCGGTATACCCCCGCCGGCAAGGCGGGTTTGTTGATAGACATATAGAAGGAGAAATCAATGTCAGCCCCTGACGTAAATCTCGAACGCCAAAAGAACCGCCATCGTACGATGGTGCGCGGTCTGTGGATCGGTGCGGCTGTCGCCGTGATCGTGGCCGCCGCCGGCTATGGTTATTTCGCCGTCTCAGGCGCCACCTGATGGCAATGCGCCGGAAATCGGACCTGCCACAAAAGCTATGCGCGACTTGTGGCAGGCCGTTCACGTGGCGCAAGAAATGGGAAAAGGTTTGGGCCGACGTGCGCTACTGCTCGAAAAAGTGTAGCAGTGAGCGGCCGCGCCGCGCCGATCAGGGGCGATGAGAGCCCTGAATGCTCCCGAATTGACTGACGATACGGTTGCCTCCCTGCGACAAACTGCCTAAACGACGCGTCACTTGCTACAATTACAGCCTAGGGAGCAAAGCGCATGGCCGGTTACCAGAATAGAAGCGATCTGAAGGTCGCGGACGAGCTTGTTTCATTCCTTGAAGAAAGCGCACTGCCCGGAACGGGCGTCGAGGTGGACGCATTCTGGTCTGGATTTGCAGAACTGGTGAACGGGTTTGGCCCGAAAAACCGCGCTCTTCTGGAAACGCGTCAGGATATCCAGGACAAGATTGATGCCTACCATGTGGCGCGACGCGGGCAGTCTCATGACCATGAAGACTACAAAGCGTTTCTTAAGGACATAGGATATCTGTTGGATGAAGGCGAAGCCTTTGAAATCGACACCGCGAATGTTGATCCCGAGATTGCATCGGTGCCCGGTCCGCAACTGGTGGTTCCGATCACCAACGCGCGGTATGCGCTGAATGCGGCGAACGCGCGCTGGGGCAGTCTGTATGACGGATTTTACGGCACCGATGCAATGGGCACCGCTGTGCCCAAAGGGGGCTATGACCAAGGGCGCGGTGCACGCGTTGTCGCCCGATCGCGAGTGTTTTTGGATGAAGCATTCCCCGTGGAAAGGATCAGTCACGCTGATGCACGGCGCTACATCGTGCACAAAGGTGCTTTGCTGGTGGACGACCAGCCCCTGTCAGAACCCGAAAAGTTTGTAGGCTACACCGGCCATCCCAAAGCGCCTGACGCGATTGTGCTGCGTAACAATGGCCTGCACGTCAAACTGATCTTTGACCGCACGCATCCAATTGGCGGGCGCGATCAGGCAGGCCTTGCGGATGTCCAGATGGAGAGCGCTATTTCGGCCATCATGGATTGCGAAGATTCCGTGGCTTGCGTGGATGCAGAAGACAAAGTTGTTGCTTATTCCAACTGGCTGGGTCTGATGCGCGGCGATCTGATCGAGACCTTCGAGAAGGGCGGCGAAACACTGACCCGCAGCCTCAACCCCGATCAGGTTCTGACCGGTCCTGACGGGGCCGATGTGGTCCTGAAGGGGCGTGCCTTGATGCTTGTGCGCAATGTGGGCCACCTTATGACAAATCCGGCCATCCTTGATCGCGATGGGAACGAAGTTTTCGAAGGTCTGATGGATGCGATGATCACCACGCTTATTGCGATGCACGATCTGCAGCGTGAAAGCGGCAACTCTGTGACCGGATCGGTCTATGTCGTAAAACCAAAAATGCACGGTCCAGACGAGGTGGCCTTTGCAGACAGTACCTTTACCCATGTTGAAAAAGTACTGGGATTGCCAAAATACACGGTCAAGCTGGGCATTATGGATGAAGAGCGGCGCACCTCGGTCAACCTCAAGGAATGTATCCGCGCCGCGAAATCCCGTGTAGCCTTTATCAACACGGGCTTTTTGGACAGAACGGGCGATGAAATTCATACGTCGATGGAAGCGGGATCTTTCAGCCGGAAAGACTTTATCAAGCGCAAAAGCTGGATAACAGCCTATGAGAACCAGAACGTTGACATCGGGCTGGAGTGCGGCCTGAGCGGTAAGGCGCAGATCGGCAAGGGCATGTGGGCTATGCCCGACCTGATGGCTGCAATGCTTGAGCAAAAGATCGAACACCCCAAGGCCGGTGCGAATTGTGCGTGGGTGCCTAGCCCTACGGCAGCGACACTGCATGCGCTGCACTATCACAAGGTGGATGTGTTTGCCGTTCAACAAAAGCTCAAGGCAGGCGGGCGCCGCGCCTATGTGGATACAGTCCTCAATATTCCTTTGGCCGAATACCAAAAATGGACCGATGACCAGATCACGCGTGAGATCGAGAATAACGCGCAGGGTATTCTGGGATATGTCGTGCGCTGGGTTGATCAGGGTGTTGGCTGTTCGAAAGTGCCCGATATGAACAACGTGGGGCTGATGGAAGATCGCGCGACCTGCCGGATTTCGGCACAACATATTGCCAACTGGCTGCACCATGGTGTTGTGGATGCCCAGAACGTCATGAGCGCCATGCGCAAGATGGCCGAGGTGGTAGATGGTCAGAACGCGGGGGATCCGCTTTACCGGCCTATGGCGCCTGCATTTGACGGGATTGCATTTCAGGCAGCATGTGATCTGGTGTTCAAGGGGCGTTCGCAGCCGTCGGGCTATACAGAACCGGTATTGCACGCACGCAGGCTTGAGCTGAAAGCGTCGATATAACGACAAAGCGCGAGGGCTAAATGCTGGCGCTTCGCGTTTTTGAGAATAACACGGTCCGGGAGGGGCAACATGGAAATCAGTCTGAGAAAAGCACGCACAATCGTGCGCAAAACACTTGAAAAAGGTCGCGAGATGGATCTCAAGCCGCTTTCAGTGGTCGTTCTGGATGCAGGCGGGCATGTAAAAGCCTTTGAGCGCGAAGATGGCGCGTCTCCGGGCCGTTTCGGTATCGCGCATGGTAAGGCCTATGGCGCCGTTATGATGGGCATTGCGGGCACCGCGCAAAAAGCACGCGCGGACGATCAGGCTTATTTCATGCTAGCGATGAATGGTCTTTACGGCGGTAAACTCGTTCCGGTCCCCGGCGGCGTTTTGGTCCACGACAAAAAGGGCCAGGTCATAGGTGCGGTCGGCGTCACAGGCGACACATCCGAGAACGATCTAGAGGCGGCTTTAGTCGGGATCGAAGGTGCTGGGCTAACGGGCACGGGGTAATACGGCGTTTCCGCTTGTTTTTTTGGCGTATGCTTCGTTTTCTGGCAAATGCGCACAGGGGTATGCGCGGCTGTGGTCTGTTCAAGGCCGGACGGCAGCCCTATGGTTGAGGCAACAACGCATGAGGGAGCTAAATGACGCGTCCGGTTATAGGCATTATCGGTAACTTCGCGCTGCTGAACGACCAATACCCCGTTCACACCGCGGGCATGATGAATTCGATCGCTGTGGCGGAAGTTGCGGGTGCCATGCCCCTTATCATTCCCAGTGATCCGGACTTGGTTAGCGTGGCAGAATTGCTTGACCTTTGCGACGGTTTTTTGCTGACCGGCGGGCGGCCCAATGTGCATCCCCAAGAATACGGGGAAAATGAAACTCCGGCGCATGGTGAATTCGACCGCGCGCGCGACAGCGTGGCATTGGGACTTGTGCGCGCCTGTGTCGAGCGCGGGCAACCGTTCTTTGGCGTGTGTCGCGGGTTCCAAGAGGTAAACGTTGCGATGGGTGGCACGCTTTATCCGGAAATCCGTGAGTTACCGGGCCGTATGAACCACCGTATGCCGCCAGATGGTACGCTGGAAGAGAAATTCGAGTTGCGCCACAAGGTCCGCTTTGCTGACGGGGGTCTTTTTCACCAGTTGATGGGAACGCGTGAAGTGATGACCAATACGCTGCACGGGCAGGGTATCAAAACTGCAGGGCAGGGCGTTGTGATCGACGGGCATGCCACCGATGGCACACCCGAGGCTATATATATCGAAGGGGCCGCCGGCTTTACACTCGCCGTGCAGTGGCATCCTGAATACAATGCCGCACAAGATCCGGTATCAAACGCTTTGTTTTCGGCCTTCGGGGATGCAGCGCGCGCTTGGAAGAATGGAGAGCGCAGCACCAGCCGCGTCGCCTGATCCTGAACGGCGCGTCCGGCTACATCAGTCCGCCAGCAATTTCGATGGATTGACCGTTCACACTTGCCGCGCCGTCCGACACAAGCCACATGGCCGCGGCCGATACTTCACAAGGTGCAATCAGGCGGCCATGCTTATTGGCTGACACCATGATGTCCTTGGCTTTTTCCTCGCTGACACCGGCACGTTGTGCAATTGCTGTTGTATTGCGCGTGACGATTTCAGTGTCCACGTAAGCGGGGCAAAGCGCGTTGAATGTGATGTTTTGGCCCAGATAATCTTCGCTTAACCCGCGGATCAATCCGACCATGCCGTGCTTTGACGCTGTATAACAGGACGCGCCTTGCAGGCCTTTCAGCCCTGCGATGGAAGACACCGCAATCACGCGTCCCCAATCTGTGGTGCGCATCGACTTCAGTGCTTCGCGGATCGTCAGGAAGGTACCATCAAGGTTGGTCGACATCATGTTACGCCAGAAATCCATGTCGGTTTTATGCAAGGCGCGCCCTTCAGCAATTCCGGCGTTCGCCACGCAGATCTGGATCGGACCGCGCGCCGCGACTGCCTCGGCTGTCTTGGCGATCACATCGTCTTCTTCGCGGACATCCATGGCGAGACCAAACAACCCCTTTGTCCGTTTTGCCACCTCATCAAGCACCTCCTGCCGTCTGCCGGTAATTGTCACAGCACAGCCCGCCGCTGCCAGATCTTGCGCAATCGCAAGGCCGATACCGGTACCGCCGCCCGTGACGAACGCGTGTTTGCCTGAAAGTGTCATTTTGTCCCCCGTCAAATGCCCGAACACTAGCCGTTTCGATCCAATGCGCAAGCTGCACGCCATTGCAGTTGCCAGCTTACCCGCGCAATATGCATGGCGTAGCTGTGGAGCGTTTTATGAAATGGTTAGATATGCCGCCGGTCTGGTTGCTGGCCTTTGCGGCAGGGGCCTATTTTCAGGCTCAGTATTTCACGTTGGGTCTTAGCCTTGCGCATCCGTTGACGATGCTGGCAGGCGGTATTCTGGTCGGGGGCGGGGTTGTTCTGATCCTACTGGCCGCGATGGAGTTCCGGCGTCACAAGACCACGATCGTGCCGCATCAGGAAGCGTCGGCCTTGATCCAGTCTGGTGTGTATAAACGCAGTCGTAACCCCATTTATCTGGCAGACGTGCTGATTTTGGCGGGATTGGCGCTGCGTTGGGACGCGGTGCTGTCACTGGCGCTGGTTCCGATCCTCTTCTGGGTGCTCGAGACACGATTTGTGATCCCAGAAGAGAACCGCTTGCGGCGGCATTTCCGGGCCGATTTTGCCCGCTATGCCCAAAAAACACGCCGCTGGCTGTGACATTACGGCTTATGTGAGCGATCACAGTCTATCTTGCCGCTTGTACCTTCGGCGTGTTGCCGATACTGGACAATGCACTTCTGTGCACCAGATTGCTCGACAACCATCAAACGGGGGAGCTTCAATTGAAGATCGGGACACCAAAAGAGATTTTTGAAGGCGAAGCGCGCGTCGCGATGACGCCTGACAGCGCATTACAGCTTCAAAAATTGGGACATGAATGCGTCGTAGAGACTGGCGCTGGTGAAAAGGCGGGTTTTTCTGACGCCGCCTACAAAGAGGCAGGCGTTGAAGTCGTAAAAACGGCCGCAGCCCTTTGGAAAGCTGCAGACATCGTCGCGAAAGTGCGTGTGCCTTCGGACGCAGAGATGAAGCGGTTGCGCGACGGTCAGACGTTGATCTCTTTCTTCAGCCCTGTTGCGGATGAAGCCAAGATGAAAGCGGCGGCCGACAAGGGTGCGACCGTTGTGGCGATGGAAATGATCCCACGGATCAGCCGCGCGCAGAAAATGGACGCACTAAGTTCGATGGCGAACATCGCCGGCTACCGTGCGGTTATCGAGGCGGGCAACAACTTTGGCCGCTTCTTTACGGGTCAGATTACGGCGGCAGGCAAGGTCCCTCCGGCTAAGGTATTAGTTGTTGGTGCGGGTGTTGCAGGCCTTGCGGCCATCGGTACGTCCACATCGCTTGGCGCGATCACATACGCCTTTGACGTGCGGCCTGAAGTGGCCGAGCAAGTTGAATCCATGGGCGCTGAGTTTGTCTATCTGGACTTTGAGGAAGAACAGCAGGATGGCGCGGCCACAGGTGGTTATGCAGCGGTGTCGAGCCCTGAGTTCCGCGAAGCCCAGCTTGCGAAGTTCCGCGAACTGGCGCCTGAGGTTGATATCGTCATTACCACGGCGCTGATCCCGAATCGCGAAGCACCAGAGCTTTGGACCGAAGATATGGTCAAGGCGATGAAGCCGGGGTCGGTTGTTGTCGATCTCGCGGCAGAGAAGGGTGGCAACTGCAAGCTGACAGTGATGGACGAGAAAATCGTGACGGACAATGGCGTCACGATCATCGGCTACACCGATTTCCCAAGCCGGATGGCAACGCAGTCATCGAGCTTGTATTCGACCAACATCCGTCACTTGCTGACAGACCTCACGCCGGAAAAAGACGGTGTCGTCAATCACAACATGGAAGACGACGTAATCCGGGGTGCGACGATCGCACATGGCAAGGAAGTCACCTTCCCGCCGCCGCCACCCAAAGTGGCAGCGATTGCTGCAGCCCCGAAAAAAGAGGCGCCAAAAGAGCTGACAGCGGAAGAGAAACGCGCGGCGGAAATCGAAGCGTTCAAACTGCAAACCCGCAATCAGGTCGGACTGCTTGCCATCGGTGGCGGTTTGCTTTTAGCGGTGGGGTTGGTCGCACCGGCGAGCTTCATGCAGCACTTTATCGTGTTCATTCTGGCGGTGTTCATCGGTTTCCAGGTCATCTGGAACGTGGCGCATTCACTGCACACACCGCTGATGGCCGTCACAAATGCGATATCTTCAATCATTATTCTGGGGGCTCTCATCCAGATCGGGTCAAGTTCGTTGCTGATTACGTTGTTGTCGGCGCTGGCGATCTTTATGGCATCGATCAATATTTTTGGCGGCTTCCTTGTGACACGGCGCATGCTTGCCATGTTCCAGAAATCGTAAGGGGAACGGACAGATGGAATTCGGATTTACTATTGCAGCCTATGCGGTTGCCGCTGTTCTCTTTATCCTCAGCCTCGGTGGTCTGAGCGGTCAGGAAAGTGCGAAACGCGCGGTCTGGTACGGCATCGTCGGTATGGCGATCGCGGTTGTCGCGACCCTCTTCGGGCCCGGTCAGGGCTTGGGCGTTGTCTCTGTAGTGCTTATCGCGCTTGGCGCGGGGGTAGGGTATCAGCTGGCCACCAAGGTGCAGATGACCCAGATGCCAGAGCTTGTGGCCATCATGCACTCGCTCGTGGGTCTGGCTGCGGTCTTTGTGGGCTTTAACGCCGACATTATGATCAACAACATGGAAAGCCTTTTTGCGGCGAACGCGCTTGTGCTTGGCGCGACGGAAGAGGGCAGCTTTACTGCCATTGGCCTGCCCAAAGAGGTCTACGAAGGACTGTCCTCCTTCGGTCAGTTGATCGCTAAGAAGTCACAGGTCGAGATAAACATCCTGAAGGTCGAGCTTGTGCTTGGCATCTGGATCGGTGCTGTAACTTTCACAGGATCCGTCATCGCCTATGGCAAGCTGGCGGGTAAGGTGGACAGTTCGGCTACAAAACTGCCAGGCGGCCATTTGCTGAATGCAGGCGCGGCTGCACTGTCCTTGATCTTTACCATCATGTATCTGGGCGGCTCGGGCAGCTGGACACTTGTTCTGCTGACCATTTTGGCGCTGTTTATCGGCTATCATCTCATCATGGGGATTGGTGGCGCGGATATGCCTGTCGTGGTGTCGATGCTGAACAGCTACTCTGGCTGGGCGGCTGCGGCGATTGGTTTCTCGCTTGGAAACGACCTGCTGATTGTTGTGGGTGCGCTTGTGGGTTCCTCTGGTGCGATACTTAGCTACATCATGTGTAAGGCGATGAACCGCTCGTTTGTCAGCGTTATTCTGGGCGGCTTTGGTGGTCCGGCAGGTGAACAGATGGCGGTCGAGGGTGAACAAGTCGCCATCGAGGCGGACGGTGTTGCGACAGCGCTGAACGAAGCGGACTCAGTCATCATCATCCCCGGTTACGGCATGGCGGTGGCGCAGGCGCAAACAGGCGTGGCTGAACTGGTTAAGAAGCTGCGTGCCAAAGGTAAGACAGTGCGCTTTGCCATTCACCCTGTAGCGGGACGTCTGCCCGGTCACATGAACGTTCTGTTGGCCGAAGCGAAAGTGCCTTATGACATCGTGATGGAGATGGACGAGATCAACGACGACTTCCCGAATACGGATGTTGCAATCGTGATCGGCTCCAACGACATCGTAAATCCGGCAGCCCAAGACGACCCGAACAGCCCCATTGCCGGCATGCCGGTTCTGGAATGCTGGAAAGCCAAGCAGGTGTTTGTGTCCAAGCGCGGGCAGGGCACAGGGTATTCAGGCATCGAAAACCCGCTCTTTTTCAAAGACAACACGCGAATGTTCTACGGCGATGCGAAAGCAAGCCTCGACAAGCTTTTGCCAATGATCGAGTAATTAACCGAACTCAATGCATTCCAAAGCGCGCCGGTTTTGTCCGGCGCGTTTTTTTGTGGCTGTCGGAATTGCGGTATCGGAGTTCGGCATTTAACCTATGCAGAAGGTATAGGAACGCGTTTGACTGGACTGAAACAGCAAAGCTGCTTTGGCGGACGTCTGGCCCGAAGGCTGACAGCCTTGGCGGGTGTGTTGGTGCTGGCCGCGTGTACGCCTGTGCCGTTAGATGCGCCCAAGCTGGTCACGCGCGCCGTTATCGCGCCTGCCACGGCCAGCTTGCAACAGTCTGCCGGCATATTGTCCCGTGGCAGGCACCCAGCGCATAGTTCGCTTATTCCGATGGTTGAAGGGAACGAGGCACTTGGCGCTCGCCTGCGGATTATGGAAGCTGCTGAACACACGATTGATCTGCAATATTTCCTGATGAAGCAAGATCTGGCGGGGGCATTGATTTCCCAAGGGATGTTGGACGCAGCGGATCGGGGGGTGCGGGTCCGGCTTTTGCTGGATGATATATTTACCACCGTGCCTGATGACACGTTGGCTTTGCTTGATGCGCATCAAAACATAGAAGTTAGGGTCTTCAATCCTGCGATGCGGCCCGCCCCCAAGATGTTGGGCTTGCTGGCCGAGTTTCCACGCGTGAACCGCCGGATGCACAACAAGAGTTTCACGGCTGACGGCGCGGTTGCCATTGTCGGGGGGCGCAATATCGCAGACGAATACTACCAGATACAAACGGATTCTGAATTTGCCGATTTTGAAGTCAGCATCATTGGTCCGGCCGTACGCGGAATAGAGGAAACGTTTGACCTGTTCTGGAACGACGGTTGGTCTGTTCCAATGGAGCGCCTGAACGAAGCGCCGTCAGCGGCGGAAGTGGCCGCTGCGCGGACCAATCTTGATCTGCGCCTGCGCGATGCGAGACAAATCTATGAAAAAGCGGTGAGCAACCCACATTTCCAGAGGTTGATCTCGGGCAGTGAGCCGATTTATGACGCGCGCATTGAGGTGGAGACAGACATCCCAGATAAAGTGAAGGTGCCCGTCCGGGGCGGCGGGCCACGCATTCTGGCCGAAGATTTGTTGAACCGTATGCAAAATGCGTCACATAGCGTGGTCTTGATGACCCCCTATTTTGTACCAGAGGACTATGGCGCGCAGCTTTTCCAGAGGCTGGCGGAACGCGGCGTGGATGTGCGCATAATTACCAACTCTGTCGGGTCCACGAACCACTCTTACGTGCACGCGGGATATCATCGCCATCGTGCCAGTTTACTCGCCTCGGGCGTTGAGCTGTTCGAGATACGCTCAGATGCCTTGCAAGCTATGGGGCGGTTGCCCGCCGATGACGAGAGGGGGTTGGTCATGCATACGAAACTCGCTGTCATTGATCGCGACGAGATCTTCGTCGGATCGCTGAACCTTGACCCGCGGTCCGTCAAGCTGAATACCGAAGGCGGCATTTTCATCCACAGCCATCAATTCGGCGGTTTTGTGCACGATGAGATCGACAGGGAAATCCGCAATTTTACCTATCGGCTGTCGCTGGCGGACGATGGCGCGCTGCGCTGGCACTATGATAATCCGGTGTCACCTTCGGTCACCTCCCAAGAACCGGGGGCCACGCTGTTCAATCAGACGATCATCGGCATCACGGGTCTGCTTGGGCTGGAATTGCAGTTGTAAACGCGCGGCCGGGGGCAACGCGCGATGTTCAGGTGCCCGAGGTTTGTACATCTAACGCTATTTTTGCCATTGTATGCCGTTGCATTCATTTAACATATTGAAAAATATCTAAAAAATATTTGACTTGGCAGGATTGCACGTTATCCCTCATTGTATTCCGGAGAGACAAACATGCCACCTATCGACGATCATCCGCTACGCTATAAACTGGCGAACGAACTTCATGCACGGCCCTTCCCGTCGATGGAGGCGCCGTGTTCTGCGGCCTACATCGCCATTAAGCAACCCAATGATGCCGTTAGCCGTGACCGCCAGAAAGATCTTGAGCATCTGACTGCGCTGTTGGACCGGCATGGTGCCCCGCACCCACAGCCAGGGGCCACTCATTACTATGGCCAGATCGGCAAACACTGGGTGAAATGGGAACAGCACACGGAGTTTGTGACCTATACCGTGTTCAGCGATGGTGCGCCGGATCGTGCCTTTGATCCTGCGGAGTTTGAGGTGTTCCCAGCTGAATGGTTGGCGCAAGCACCGGGGCAGCGGGTGACCTCTGTGCTAATCGACATCCATCCGCGGCCCGAGAACGACACTGAGATATTAGCGTCTCTTGATGACTGGTTTGTCAGCGAAAGCCTTGCCGCTGCATCTGTGCTCGATGACGATGCGATTGTTGCCGGGGATTTTCGGATTGATCAGAACGGGCATCTGCGTTTCGCCGTATTTGCCAGCCCGAACACGAGTGAGCGGCGCGTGGGGCGGATTGTCCAGCGTTTGTGCGAGATCGAAACCTACAAGTCTATGTCGATGCTAGGCTTTGCCCGGGTCAGGCAGTTGCAGCCCAAATTGAACGAATTGGACACGCAGCTTACCAGTCTTATGGGAGCCATGTCTGATGAACGCGCCAGCGCCGAGACAACCCTGAACGCGCTGCTGTCTATCTCTGCCGAGCTTGAGACGCTTTCTGCACGCTCGTCTTTCCGGTTTGGGGCGACAGGTGCGTATGAGGCATTGGTAAACCAACGGATCGAGGCGCTGCGCGAAGCGCGCTTTCAAGGTCGCCAGCATTTTGCCGAGTTTATGATGAGGCGCTATGCGCCTGCCATGCGAACGGTCACATCGGCAGAAGGGCGGCTTCAGTCCATGTCGAGCAGATCGATCCGTGCCTCGAACCTTTTGCGGACCCGCGTCGATGTTGAACGTTCCGCACAGAACCAAGCCTTGCTGGAGAGCATGGACAAACGCTCTGACCTGCAACTGCGGCTTCAGCGCACTGTTGAAGGTTTGTCGGTTGTGGCGATTAGCTAC
>Ga0316191_10001267_pt1 | contig 17582 bp, 13 predicted proteins | sample Eddworburr2cm_MG_FD_204928 | JGI IMG/M metagenome (GOLD analysis project Ga0316191, IMG submission 204928) | Coastal sediment microbial communities from Maine, United States - Eddy worm burrow 2 cm | ecosystem: Environmental > Aquatic > Marine > Coastal > Sediment | place: USA: Maine...
CGGCCTCGCCTGAAACCTCATTGGCTTTCTCATCCGTACTCATGGAAACTCCGATCAATTCAAGTTGATAGTATTTGCTGGCCCAATACCTTTTGACGAACGCAGCTAAAGGAAAACCCTTAAAACTAGAAAACAAAAACAACTATATTTTCAAAACCTTACGATCGTTCCAGAATTTTATTGGCACTGGAAATAAGCCTGCGGTTGTGTACCTTATCGATTTGGTTTTTGTCAAGAAAAAATCATTGGCCCAAGGCACCGTAACTGTGTAGGCCGGGCAGCAGGTTGACTCCGAAATAGGTAAATAAAACCGCGGCAAATCCCACAAGGGACAGATAGGCAATGCGTTTGCCGCGCCAGCCGTGCATCAACCGCGCATGCAGCAAGGTTGCGTAAATAAACCAGGTGATCAAAGACCAGGTTTCTTTGGGGTCCCACCCCCAATACCGTCCCCAGGCGGAATTGGCCCAAACCGCACCGCTGATGATGCCAATGGACAAAAACAGGAAACCGAACAGCGTCATCTGGTAGCCGAGTTCATCCAATATCGCGGGCTCTGGAAACATGGCCAGCATTCGGTTTTTGAAATCTTCGGGCAAGCGGCGGGCCAGAAAAACGCCGATGTAAAAAACAAGGCAAATCGGCAGCGCAATGATAAGCGACATGGCCCAGTTTCCCGCCAGAAGCACCCGGCTAAACAGCAACACAAAGATGAACAATGTCAGCGGCCTGGCAACGTCCAGCCAGCCGACCTGTTCCTGGTCCCGCCCCTGTTTCATCAGATACATGGCGCTGATGCCGAAAGCCGTGGCAAACGCCGCATATCCAATAAAGCAGGTGATGACATGTGCGATCAGCCAGTTGCTCTTTAAGGCGGGGATGAGGGGTTGGATTTCGTTGGTGATGCCGGTTTTCAATGAGGCATAGGCCATTGCCAGAAAGGCAATCGGCATCATAAAGGCACCGATAATTCGATTGTCGGCCTTGCGCTCGATGACCAGGTAAATCAAGGCGATGGTCCAGGCAAAAAAGACCAGCGATTCGTATAAGTTGGAAAAAGGCGCATGCCCGATACCCAATTGATAGGATTCCACCCATCGCATTAAAATTCCGGCGGTGTTGCCAACCCATCCGATCAGAGCGATCCAGGTTGCCAGCTGGCCGGCGGCCGGTTTTTTAAACACCCAGCCCATAATATACAAAAACCCGGCCAGTCCATATACAAACGTAATGATGGATAAGATAAGAGAGCTGTTCATCGTTTACCTCTATTTTACTAAAGTTGTGCCAAAATCTTCATTGAGCGCATAAATACACGGGCGCTATTCATCGCCGGTCAAGCCGGCCAGGCGCTCCGATAGTTTGGTGACTTTTTTTTGCATCCCTAGCTTATTTTTATTTGAAGTCCCGGCTACCAATGTTCGGCTTTTTTTGCCCTGGCTGGCGACATCGACACAGACCTGTTGATGAGACATAAAAAAAGTAATGTAAATGCCAATGATCATCAGAATAAATCCAACGTAGACCACCCAGACGCCGGGATCCCGACTCACCTGAAGCCCGGTGTAGTAACGCGGCACAAAATCTGCGACCGCTATAAACACATTGCCTTTACGCATCCGATCAAAACTCGGGAACTTCAGCGGCAGCGTGATCTCGACCGGGCTGTCGTTGGGAGGCGTTAAAACGCCGATAAATGCTTCGCCGATATTATGCCCCCGGAAATTGGCCTGGCGGGTATGTTTTTGCAACACGAAGGTACCCAAATCTTCAGGAATGACGATGGGTGTATTCAAACCGGCCTTTTTGCTATAAAGCATTCCGGTGGCCTTGCTGGTAAAGTTTAGGATAACTTCATTGGGGGACAGGCTCCCGTAACTGGCCTGGAAAAAGCTGATGCCTTCATAACGTAAGGGGTCATTGACGATGATGTCTTTTTGCACCACCGCCTTTCCCTGTTTGAGGATGGTTAAACTGGAGCGAAATTCTTTAGGAGCACCGGTATCATAAAAATCGACACTAAAATCATCACAGCGCACTTCAAAACCCAGCTGCAGTTTTTGATTGCTATTTCTGAGTTGAATGGATTGGGCACTTTCTCCTTCCGCTATGTTGACAAAGCCCTCAAAGCCAAAAATAGATCCGATCAGCCCGCCGATTAATAAAAGTACCACGCTGAAATGAACGACATAGACCCCCAGCCGCGTCCAGCGCCCGCGTTCGCCGTATATGGCAAAGCCTTCAGCGGTTTCCTCTATCCGATAGTAGCGAAACCGGCGGGCAACAACGGGCTGATAGAGCGCTTTAAGCTTTCCGACTTCAGCGTCATGACCGTATTCGACCCTGTTTTTAAGCTGGGTGTAGCGCCCCCGGTTAAATCTTGGATGGCGAACAAAGATAATTTTCCAGGTGGCCTGCAGCCGGTCAATCGAACAAACCACAATGTTAACCACCAGCAACAGAATCAATGCCCGAAACCACCAGGAATGGTACATGTCGAAAAACCCCAGCAGTGAAAAGATCCGGAACAAAAATGCACCGAAGGTTTCAAAGTAGGCCATCGGTGCCTCATTTTGAGGAATAAGCGTGCCGATGGTGGAGGTCGTCGCCAGGGTCAGCAGAAGGACAATGGTTAATTTAACGGATGCAAACAGTTTCCACAATCGATCTATCGCTGAGAGATCTGAAGCGATCTCTTTTGAACTCATGTTGAATCCTTTCTCAATAATGAATCCTGGCTGAAAGAGTCAGGATTTTGTCTCACCTTATGAGGATTGACATTCGCCCTTATGTAAACCATGGAATGATGGAAAAATGGAATATTGGGTATTAAAAGCGGATGATGTCGTGATTTTTATTTTTGACGAAGCCGTCGATATAAATTAGATCTCATTTCCGCCTAACCCATTATTCCAATATTCCAACTTTCCAATACCCCATGGCATTCGATTACGGCAAAGCCGGGGATCACTGACTTGGCCCAAAAGAACCAGATTTCAAATTTCAAAAAAATAAGATATGCTATTATCAAAAGTTGCCAAATGAGGCAACAGTTAAAAAATCTTGTTTAATTTCAAAAGCTTCCACAACAGAATGAAATGGCACTTTCGGTAAATGAAAGATGATCGTGCAGCAGCACTGGCAGGTTCGTTGATACGAAACAAAATAGCCTCCCGTTACCGGTACCCAATTAGAAGGTCGGTATACGGAAGGCTATTTTTTTAAATGGATGGTATCTGGTGCTTAGCGCGCATGACGAGCGCTGAGGTCGCAAATAGCTTGGCGTTGCTAACCGCGGTTTTCCCGTCGCTGGAAACAGATGAAACTGGCCGGGTTCAAATGAATGAAATCAATCCCGCTGATGAATTATTTTTTGACATAGAGGCCGCGGGATTTGGCACTCACCATGCGTTTTTTAGAAAGCTTATAAAGCGCGTTGCTGAGCTGCCGGGAGTCAAGGCCGGTTTTGGTTTTCAAGGTGGCAATCGTCGCCCCTTTTTTGCTGCGTTTGATGACAGCGTAAACCTTATCAAGTACCGTTTGACCTCTGGCCGGTGCCGCTTTTTTGCGAACAGCGGCTTTACGAACTGTTTTCTTACGTTTGGCGGGCGCCGCCTTTTTTGCGGGTTGAAGTTTGTCTACCTGTTTGGTAATTCTATCCACCTGTTTTGAAAGACTGGCAAGCGATTTGGAGATGGTTTTCAGTTGAGTTTTTATACTCTTCATTCTATTTACCCTCCCTGTAACAATAATTTATTCTTGTCATCCAACTTAGTGAAGAGTAAGACAGCATCTATAAAAGTCAATATTGGAGAAGACAATGAAGATAAACCATAAAGACTTCCGGATTCGCTATGAAACCGCCCTGAACCCTTCTCAGCTCGAGGCGGTGACGCATACGGAGGGACCGCTGCTGGTTATCGCCGGAGCCGGAAGCGGAAAAACAAGGGCCCTGACCTACCGGGCAGCCTACCTTGTAGAAAAAGGCATATCTCCGGCCGATATTCTTCTTTTGACGTTTACGCGTAAAGCCTCACAGGAAATGCTTCGCAGAGCAGCGCAACTGCTGGATGAACGTTGCGAAAAAATTTCGGGCGGAACGTTCCATTCCTTTGCCAATACGATGCTGCGCAGGTATGCTTCCCACATGGGTTTGGATCCCGCCTTTGGAATCCTGGATCGCACCGATTCGGAAAACCTGATCGGCCTTCTGCGAAAAGAATTGCAGCCGGCAACCCAACAACGATCGTTTCCAAGAAAGAAAACGCTGGCGAACATTTTCAGCCGGGCGGTCAATAAAGCCCGCTCACTCGAGGAGATTATTGCCAACGACTACCCGCATTTCGAATCTCACCTCGAAATTATCAGTCGTCTTCAACAGACTTTCGAAATCCGCAAGCAGGAGCACCATTTTCTAGATTACGACGATCTGCTGATTTATTTGCGTCGTCTTTTAGCCGATTATCCCGCAGCGCGTGACCGCATTTCCGCCAGCTATCAGTATATCATGGTGGACGAATACCAGGACACCAATACCATTCAAGCCGAAATATTATACCTATTGACCCAGGTGAACAGAAATATCATGGTTGTCGGTGATGATGCCCAGAGTATTTACGCATTCCGCGGAGCCAATTTTAGAAATATTATCGACTTTCCGAAAATGTTTCCGGAAACCCGAATCGTTTACCTGGAAGAAAATTACCGCAGCATCCAGCCGATATTGACCCTGACCAACGCCATCATCGAACGCGCCAAAGAAAAATTCACTAAAAATCTGTTTACCCGACGAAGGGGTGGAGCGATACCGGTGATCGTTAATGCCGACGATGAATACAGCCAATCCAGATTTGTGGTTGATCAGATTAAAGATCTGCAGCAACAGGGCGTCGCTTTAAATGAAATCGCGGTTCTTTTTCGCGCCAGCTTCCATTCGTTTGACCTGGAGATCGAGCTTAGCCGGGAGGGCATCGAATTTGTGAAGATGGGGGGATTTAAATTTATCGAATCGGCTCATATCAAGGATGTCCTCGCTCACATGCGGGTGATTGCCAATGCTTACGACCGCATCAGCTGGTACCGAATTTTGCTTCTCATTGAAAAGGTCGGGCCTAAAACCGCCCAAAGAATTTTTGAGGCGACCCTGAATGAACAATCAAGTTATACCGGTCTGCTTTCGGCAAAAATCGGCCGGATCAAGGGGCTTGAGCGTCTCAAACAGCTTATCTCAACCCTGGATACACATCCAATGAGTATTTCTGAAATGGGAGAAACCATTATTGATTATTACATGCCGATTTTAAAAAACCGCTATGACGACCACCCCCGCCGGGCCAAGGATTTGGAGCATCTGGCAGAAATAATGGTGCGCTACAGAAGCCTCGACCAATTTCTGACCGACATGGCCCTTGAACCGCCGAATACCAGTTATGAAAACTCACTGTATGCCGGCGCTTCAAATTCGGATCGCCTGATTCTATCGACGATCCATTCCGCCAAGGGCCTGGAGTGGCACAGCGTATTTGTCATTTGGACCCTGGACGGCAGATTCCCCTCGGTGCATAGCTTGCATAAGGAAGAAGAACTTGAAGAAGAACTCAGGCTGATGTATGTGGCCGCCACCCGGGCCAAAGAGAACCTGTTTTTCACCTATCCGGGCGATGTATATGATCGCAGTACCGGTTTGATATTGAACCGGCCGTCACGCTATCTTGACAACATGCCCGATGATATCCTTGAAAAACAATTTGAGTATCGCTGAAGTAGATTTCGAGATGAGAAGAGAAAAGTAAAAGGTGCGGTCTTGATCAATCCCGCCGGTCAAATAGTTCGGCGCTGATAATTGCCCCGGCGTTAGTCTTTAATAAATCCCCACCATACAAACCAACAAAATCCCACAATAGCGACAATCGCTATGAGATAACCCGACCAGTCGAACGGTCGGGTGGCAAAGCCGAGCTTGTCTACATTGCCAAGTTTGGTTTTACAGGATGGGCATTTACGGGTTTGCAGCGGTAGATGGGTATAACACTCGGGGCATTTTTTAGTCACAAAACCGTAACTGCCAGAGCCAGGGCGATGATCACCATTGGACATTTTCCATCTCCTTTCATTAACTGCTTAGAAATGGTGTACCGTCAAGGACCTGTTGATTGGCTAACTTTGCCAGAAACCTTCTTCGATGGAAATCTGGCTTTCACTCTTTATGCGTTTCAACCAGGCATCCATGGTTTTAAACGTCTTTTGTTGCAGCAACCGATCCTTGAGGGCTGCCTTTTCCTTTTCAAAACCATTGAATTCTGGTTCTTTCCGCTCGCGGAAGCTGATGACATAATAGCCTTTTTGACCTTTTAGGGGTTCGCCGGGTAGCTGATCATGATCAGAAAGCTTAAAGGCTGTGCTTGCAATTTCGGCTTCCTGGCCGATCGAGGGTATGGAATCGTTCCGTTTGAAAAAGCCCGTTTTTTTCGGTGCTAACTTGAACTTCTGACTGACGGTGTTAAAAGGCTGCCCTTTTTTAAGTTCCGCCAAAAATCTATTGGCTTCGCTAAGCGCTTTGGCATCCTGCTTTTCTTTAATGACATCTTTTTTAACGCGGTCTTCTACGGCCTTGAGCTCCGGAATTTTAGACGGCACCTTTTCAACCACTTCAATCAAATAATATCCATCACCGAATTCCTGAACATCACTGACTTCGTCGACCGGCAAGCCAAAAGCAACCGACGCAAACCGGGCGGCGTCTTTGATATCTTTGGGAGGACGTTTTTGAGAAAAAAGTTCCGTTGTCAGAATTTTCAAATTACGCTCCTGAGCGATATCGGCCAGATTTTGGCCCTCAAAGACGGCATCATAGACGGTTTCGGCTTCGTCATAGGCCAAATTTCTGGATCGCTCTGTTTTCAACGTTTTTGCAATATCTTCTCGCGCTTCATCCAATGAAAGGGTTTTTGCGGGATTTATTTTTTCAACTTTGATAATATGCCATCCGAAACGGGTGCGAACCGGGTCGCTGATATCACCGGCTTTCATGGAAAAAGCCTTGTCAGCAAAAGGTTTCACCATCGCTTCCCTGCGGAAAGTCCCCAGATCTCCCCCTTTCGTTTTCGTCGGGCCCTCGGAATATTGCTGGGCAACCGCTGCGAAATCCTGACCTTCCCTTGCCAGCTTAAGAACATCTTCGGCTCTTTGGCGTGCGCTTTCAACTTCTTCAGGCTTGGCGTTCTGGGCAACTTTTATCAGAATATGCCGTGCATGAACGGTTTTTGGATTTTTTAATTTTTCCGGATTGCTTTCATAATAATCTTGTATATCCTCTTCGGCAACCGTAACCTTGGCTGCAAAGTCGGCGGGTTTCAAATAAAGGTAGCGAGCTTTAATTTCAGGATCGGTTTTGTAGGTTTCTTTATGCTGGTCAAAAAAATCAAGAATCTCATCCGCTGTGGGTACAATGTTCTTAAATTGCCCGGGTTCAAAAACAACATACGCTAAGTCCACTTCGGTATTATTGTATTTATACCATTGCCGGGCTTCCAGTTCCGATACTTTAATGTTGCCGCTAATAAAGTTTTGGAGTTTATCAATGATCAGGGCCTCGCGCTGCTGTTCCTCAAAGGTTTCAGGCGAAAGTTTTGTGCGGCCTAGCGTATTCAGATAACGTTGGTTGTCGAACAATCCGGCCGTCTGAAAGGCACGGATGTTTCTAATAGTTTCGGCAAGCTCATCATCCGAAACCTGGATTTTTAGCTTTTCGGCCTCCTGGAGCATCAGGGCTCTATCAACAAGCTGGTCCAAAGCGCGCTTTCGCAATTGCAAGGCCTGAATCAGTTCGTCATTTAAATTATTGCCGAATGACTGCCGCACCTGTTCAACCAGGTTGGTGTATGAGTTGCGGTAATCATTTAACGTAATGATGATCCCGTTTACATCGGCAACACGGCTGGAACGTTGGGATGTGTATCTTTGAACCCCCCAGGGGATGAACACCACGATGATGGCTGCTAATAAAAATTTGATGATCCAGCTACTGGCGTGCTTACGCATTAAGCTTAACATTGAATTTTTCTCCTCGTGGGTTCAAAATTCCCCGTTCAGCGTTATTTCAACCTTGAACCGCTGAACCTTTATTTTTCATAAAATACTACGAAACCGCAAAAGAAGGAAGGCCCAAAATCAGGTAATAATGGTTAGCGGTTTGTTCTGTTTGTCAATTTTAGTGCCAACCGTCTCAGCGCAATAAGCACATAGATATTCGTATTTATCACCTTCCGGCAATACCAGCAGAAGCCGTTTGCGAACCGGTACCGACTGTTTACATTTCGGGCAGTAAAGCTCGGTGGCATCAAAATCTTTGTAAACATCCGATCCGTTTGGCTGACCTGAAAACGGATCTGTTGGATTCCCAACCGGTTTCATTTAAGCCTCTCTTATCCAATCTCTGATGCAAAACACAATCGGCTTGCCAACACTCCTGCACGCCAACGTTCCATTACTCCGGCTTTTATAATACGATGTACTTGGTTTCACCCGCCTTGCCAATTGGCCGCCATTTGTTTTGGGCATCAATAATGTAAGATACTAATAATATTTGCTATATAAAGTTTTGTCAATAGACGGCAACTCGCCTTTACCCTTCGGCTCCGGACGATTTTGCAAACGGCTGCAAACGGGAACTTTAAATAATTGAATTAAATATTGACACCCCCGCCCCTATTTGTTAGTTGCGCCTGTAAAACCGGAAACACCAAGTGGGGCTGTAGCTCAGCTGGGAGAGCGCATGACTGGCAGTCATGAGGTCAGGGGTTCGATCCCCCTCAGCTCCACCATTTTTTTGACTGAAAAACAGTGGTTTACATGACTGCTGTCGGTTGCGAATTTTGAGGAAGGCCGGATTTATCGGAATTCGTGACATAAAATGACATAGAATTTGAGGTTGTCAATCCATCAAGCAATTTGACAGCCTCTTTTTTATGCTCCTGGCTTAAATGAGCATACCGCATTGTCGTTTTGATATTTGAGTGTCCCAACATTTCCTGCAGGGCCTTCAGGCTCCCCCCACGCATAACAAAATGGCTTGCAAATGTAAGCCTCAGGGTGTGAAAATTTGCATCTAATATTCCCGCACGTTTCAATGCAGCATTATATGCCGTCTTGACATCTTTAATACGCTTGCCCTGATATATGAAAACGTACTCGGATGTCAATCCTTGTTTTTTTCGGATGGTCCTAAATAGCTCTGCCAGAGTGTTATTAATCGGCACCTGTCGCTTTTTCTTGCTCTTGGTCTTGTCCAAGTAAATCAGACCGTCTCTGATCTGTTTCCATTTGAGGCTTAAAATTTCCTCTTTGCGCATACCGCTATTGATGGCGCATTCCACAATGTCGCGCAGGTAGTCTGCATCAGCCCTTTTTACGCTCCTGGCTTTGGATTTTTTAGACGGCAGCTCAATCACCTGCCTTGAGCATTCAGCAAGTGCCCAAAATATATCCGCAGGAAAGGTACCAGTAATCAACAGTTTCAGAACTGCAGAAAAACTCTGATATATAGTAGGTATCGATAATGGCGCGCACAAGCTGCGAGTTAACTATTGACCCTATTACAGATGTGTGTTGGCCTCAGGGTCCTATTCATTTTGAAGCCTCACCGCAGATTCGAGACGCGGGCTGCTAATTGGAAATGAAGAGAATAATCCTAAGTTAGGTTCAGCTATTTCTTGACACCCTGATTGGCAGGTGCGCGCTGGCGCGCTGCAAGAACCGGAAAGATACGCACAACCGGTTCGTCACCGCGAGCTTTGTGTACTACTTTTATGAGGCCCTCTTCAAACTCAGGGGATAGATTCTTTCCACTCAGTAAGATTATGGTAATGCCGGCTTCAGGCTCCACGCTGTTTCGGCCCTGGGTAATGAGCTCCACTTCCGGCCAAGAATTGATGTATTGCTTTACGGCTTGCCGTACTTGTGGAGCCACCTGGTATTCCAATGGACGATTCTGGCCCGTACGTCTTCCTTCTATCATATGAATCAGCAACGGTGCGATTAATAAAGCTAATGAGAGAAACAATAGCATTGTAATCCTACGCACCCAGGTTGGCATGCCAGCACCGTGACGGGAAACATGCACTTTTAACATTCGGAACACGAGGGCAGCTCCGAGTATGATAGCGACAAGGTTAGTGATTAGCAGGATGGCTGCATTACCGGAGATTAAGGGGCTTCCATGCGTTAGAGCAATGCCCACAACTGCAAGGGGAGGAACAAGTGCTGCTGCGATTGCAACACCTGCGAGTGTTGTCATCACATTGGATCTTCCCGTAGCATAAGCCGCTGTCATCCCGGAAAAAAACGCTATGCCGAGGTCCAGCAAATCAGGCGTCCCACGTGCTTCGATTTCGAGCGTCGGTTCGAACCCAGGATTGAGCGCTCCAAAGATTAATGAGGCTGCAAAACCTATCCCAAGGCCGATACCGGCAACTCCCATACTCCTTCTGAACAAACTCAAATTCGCTTGAACGAGCGCATGACCTGCGGCAACAAGTGGTCCCATTAGTGGTGCTACAAGCATAGCACCAATAACGACGGCGGTTGAGTCCGCCAGCAATCCTAATGATGCCAGAGAAGTGGATAACACCATCATCATTATGAAGTCTATGTTTCCTTGTGCGCTTTGCTCGAGCTGCTGGACGAGATCAAGCCTTTCATCGCGCTCTAAGGTCGGAAAAACCCTGAGGATTTTATGGAATCCTTTCTTGTCGAAAGACATATTTTTCACCTCCAAAATATATTAACGCAAAACACATTAAGTATTATTTTTTCAATTTTTTAATCAAGTACTAATTTAGTAAGGAAAGCAGGCTATTGATAAGAATACAAAGGTAGGAAAATTTTGATGCCCTTCCTAAAACCCAAATATCAAGAAACTACCGATTGAGATAATCTGTATTTTGCTAAAATTGCAGATATGCCAATATATCACAACATTTTTAAAGGATTCAAAAGTACCGATTGGAGATATGTGCACTTTTGAGGGTGCGTATCTATTGCAGATATATAGTAAGATATCGGCATGTTGGTTATTCAGGCAAGCCCGCCTTGCGCATACCGTCAATTAAGCGGTTTTTAGAGGCCTCGTCTTTAAGCGCGATAAGCTTAGCATAACCTTCCACTGAGAATTTGGGATTTATCCTAAGCACTTCTGCTGCTTCAGCATGTGCATCCGCCTCCCGCTCTAATTTAACATAGCATAAAGCTAAGTTCAGGTGAGAAAACATATCATCTGGTTGCAGCTGAATCGCTTTTTTAAACTCGTGGACCGCTTTTTCATACTGGCCTGTCAAGCGATAAGCATCGCCTAATCTACCTAAGTACCAGCCCGGTGGAATTGGGTTCAAACGCATTGCATTTTTAAGCACATTTATTGCTTCTTCCGGCTTACCGGCAGCGTTTAAAATCATACCCAAGCCCGCATTGATCTCAGCGTTATTTGGAAAAAGGTCACGAGCTATTTCTACCTCCGAAATGGCCTTATCAAATTGCCCTTTCCGTGAATAGGCATAGCCAATCAAGAAGTGTGCGCCAGCATCGCTGTCTCCACGGTCAAGAACTTTCTGCGCCAGTTCAAAGGCCTGTTCGATGGATTTTTCAGGTGTTTTACTCGTGCCAAAATCCCCATCCATGAGAAGGGTCCAGGCAACCATTTCCGTTGCTGACGAATAATTCGGATCCAAGTCAAGGGCTTCTTTTGCCTTTTGCCTTGATAAGATATTGTCATCGGGAGTGAAGGCCCTGAAATGCTCCCATGATTGCATCACCTTTATGTAGGCCTCAAAACTCTCCGTTTCAGGTCCCCAATTCGCCGACTCTCCTTCGGTCAATTTTACCTGCAGGACGGTGGCAATTTTCATTGTGATCTCATCTCTCATAGCAAATATATCTGTCAGCTCTCTGTCGTATTTTTCCGCCCAAAGGTGATGACCATTCGTTGCATCAATAAGTTGAGCTGTGATCCGTATCTGGTCGCCGAATTTCTGGATGCTACCTTCCAATACATACCGAACTCCCAGATCGCGGCCTATCTCTTGGATTTTCACTGATTTGCCTTTGAATGTGAACGAAGATTCTCGAGCGATTACAAACATACGGGGGATTTGGGCCAGCGTGGTAATAATATCTTCAGTAAATCCATCGCTGAAAAATTCTTGCCCCGGATCACCACTCAAATTTTTAAATGGCAGCACAGCAATGGATGGTTTGTCAGGTACCGTCAGGGCCTTTTTTTCACCGAAATCAACCACCTCTGGAGCCTTGGAACGCATTTGCACCTGATATAATCGTATCGGCTTCTGGATGTTTTTTACCTTTTGTTCTCCCATATACTCGTATTCTAATTCAAGTTTGTTTTCGATGCTGTCATATACGGTGCCGGATAAGCAGACCCCTCCTGCTTCAGTCATACCTTCTATGCGAGCTGCGATATTGACACCATCTCCGTAGATTCTACCTTCTTCCTCAACAACATCTCCCAAATTAACGCCGATGCGAAACTCCATTTTCCGCTCCTCAGGCAGCTCGGCATTTCGTTCAGCAAGCTCTCGTTGAATCTCTACAGCACAATTCACAGCATCCACAACACTGGTAAATTCAGCCAACAGATTATCACCGGTGGCGTCCACCACACGACCACGGAATTTTTGAATGAGATTTGACATAGCGGAGCGATAATTTGTCAGCGTGCGGATGGTGGAATCCTCATCATCTCGCATGAGGCGGCTGTAACCAACTACATCAGCACTGACGATGGCGGTGAGTTTGCGGTTAAAACCTTCCTGTGTCATGGGAAGATACCTTTTTCTAAAGGTTTAAAAACGAAGATAGAGGGAGAGATTTAGTTCATTATCAAAAATTATAAATAACCAAAGGGGCTTAGGAGGTCAAGGATAATCAAAGTAAGAATAATTCACGGCAAATTTATTTATGCCCAGAGGGCTAGCTCATTTTGGATATCTTGATGAAAAACCAAATATCACCGGACTTGTGATTTGAGAGTACCTCAACTGCACCAATATTGCAGATATCCAAATTTGGCAATAAAAAACCCCGACCGAAATCGGGGCTTAAAAAATGACATAAAAATGACAATCACGAAAAAAATAGCTTGTTTTGAGCCTTTTTTTTCTATAGTTTATACAAGTCGGTTCTAATAAAATCAGTAACTTAAATAATTACCGATAGTTGCCGGATACCCTCTCAGCAGTCTGGCAGTCATGAGGTCAGGGGTTCGATCCCCCTCAGCTCCACCATCAACCGATACATAAAAGGTTAGTCCAAAACTAACCTTTTTTATTTTTCTGAAAGCGCTTCTGATACCATTCCTGCATGCGGCAAGTCAAACTAAAATGACAAGCAGTGCTTATGCTTGACATCCACCGGTGATTGGCATAAAAATCGGGTTCTATTTTAATTGACGCTACCGGTATGTAAACTTTACCCAAAAGGGCCCCTCCGGCATTATGATCGTAAAGCGCTATATCTGGTATTTTGTTTCTACACTGATGGTGGGTATCGTTTTGCTGCTGGTGTTAATCATGCGGTCGGATCAACCCGGGGCGGTTCGCAGGCAGCTTGAAAAGACCCCGCGACGGGCAGATTTGGCGTCATTACAAGCAATCCCGACCAATTTGTATTTTTCGGACAAAGATAATCAGTTTCTGATGGCCGAAGAGCGGGTTCTGAAAAGTTCGAAACATCCTGATTTTTTTGCCAGAAGTATTGTAGAAGCACTGATTAAAGGTCCCCAGCAGGGTCTGGCGCGCACCATTCCCGCGGAGACTGCCGTGCGAGCCGTCTATTTGACCCCGCAGGGCATTTGCTATCTTGACCTGACATCAAATGTTGCTGAAAACCATCCGGGCGGAATAAAATCTGAATTGCTGAGTATCTATTCCATTGTCAATTCGCTGGTATTGAATGTGACTGAAATTGAAGCGGTAAAAATTCTGATTAACGGGGATGAATCAATGACGCTTGCGGGTCATATCGATCTGCAAATTCCGATTAAGGCAAATATGCTGTTGATAAGATGAAAAAAAAAGCAATAAAAACCGAAAATATCCGCAACATCGGCATTATCGCCCACATTGACGCCGGCAAGACGACGGTGACCGAGCGCATTCTGTATTACACCGGTCGCTCCCATAAAATTGGTGAAGTCCATGATGGGGAGGCGGTGATGGATTGGATGCCCGATGAGCAGGAAAGAGGCATTACGATTACCTCCGCCGTCACTACCTGCCATTGGCGAAATACAGAAATCCACATCATTGATACGCCCGGACATGTGGATTTTACAATCGAGGTTGAACGATCTCTGCGGGTGCTGGACGGCGCCATCGGTATATTCAGTGCCGTGGAGGGCGTGGAGCCGCAATCCGAAACCGTATGGCGCCAGGCCGATAAATACCATGTACCCAAAATCGCCTTTATCAATAAATTGGACCGGGTCGGAGCTGATTTCTTCGGCACGGTTAAGATGATGAAAGAGCGCCTCAAGGCCCAACCGCTCATCCTGCAACTGCCGGGTGGCACGGAAGATGATTTCAAAACCATTATCGATTTAATCCGGATGAAACAGATCCGGTGGCATGAAGAAACGCTGGGCGCAGAGTTCGAAGAACAGGAGATCTCGCCGGAATTTATGAACACCGCTGAAGAATACCGCGAGAAACTGATCGAAACCGCGGCGGAATTTGACGATGATATAATGGAGGCTTATCTGGCGGAAGCACCTATTGATACGGACAAATTGCTGGCCGCCATACGCAGGGCCACGATTGATCTCAAACTGGTACCGCTGCTGTGCGGTGCCGCTTTGAAAAATAAAGGCATCCAGCCGCTGCTTGATGCGATCATCGAATTTTTACCGGGCCCGGCGGATATCCCCCCCATTGAAGGGACCCACCCCGAATCCGGCGAGATCATTACGTGTCTGCCCAAAGATTCCGAACCGCTGGCCGCCCTGATTTTCAAAGTCGCCATGATGGAGGGGCGCAAATTATCCTTTATCCGGATTTACAGCGGACGAATCAAGGTTGGTGGGGAGGTATTCAATCCCGCCCGCAATGAAAAGGAAAAAGTTGCGCGTATATTGAATATGCATGCCAATCGGCGGGAACGCATGGAGTCCGCAGGTGCCGGAAGCATTGTCGGCGTGATGGGCTTAAAGGGATCTTCAACCGGCGAAACCTTGTGTTATCGTGAGCACCCGGTCTTGCTCGAAAAGATCGAGTTCTATGAACCGGTTATCTCCGTTGCGGTGGAACCCAAAACCCATGCGGATCAGGAAAAATTAGATGCCGTCCTGGCCAAATTTATAGCCGAAGATCCGACCCTTGTTGTTCGAAAAGATGAAGATACCGCCCAGACGATCCTATCGGGCATGGGCGAATTGCATCTGGAAATCATTATCAGCCGCATGCAGCGCGAGTTCCGCACCAATGTCAATGTGGGCAAACCGCAGGTGGTTTACCGGGAAACCATCGAAAAAAAATCAGCAGCCTCGGTCATTTTTGATAAGGAAATTGCCGGACAGCGCCATTTCGCAGAAGTTTCAATAAAGATGGCGCCCTTGCCCCGGGGAACCGGAAACAAATTTATCGGCGAAATCTCAGCGGATGTTCTGCCGGACATATTGATCGCCGCTGTTGAAAAAGGAGTTTTGGAATCCCTGGCAAGCGGGTCGCTGATGGGATATCCGGTGGTGGACGTCGAGGTCAAACTGGCGAATGCAAATTATAAAGAATCTGTGGGAACCGAACTCGCCCATACCGTCAGCGCTTCAATGGCATGTAAAGATGCCATGGCCGCCGGCAACCCTTTTTTGCTGGAGCCGATAATGACTGCTGAGATCTTTGTGCCCGAGGCCTTCACGGGTGATGTCATCGGAGACTTAAATTCCAGAGGCGGAAAAATTGAATCCATAGAGCACAAAGGCGGCGTCCAGGTAATCAATGCAACCGTGCCGCTGTCACAGATGTTCGGCTATTCCACTGCTCTGCGCTCGGCAACTCAGGGCCGGGGAACCTTTTCGATGCAGTTTTCCCATTTTGACCGCAGTTAGCGCTTTTTGGTAAATGCTTCCTCGAACTTTTTTAAGCGCTTCTCTATTTTGGCTCGCCTGTCAGGATCCTTGACGTATTTGAGCGCCAGCCGGTATTGGACAACAGCGGTCTTGTAGTCTCTTTTGCGAGTGTGGTAGACCCCCAGGTAATAGTGCGCATCTCCCAGATTTCCCTGTTTGCCCAGACTTTGCCCCAGGATGTAGTAGGCTTTGGTATAACCGGGATGTTTTTTAACCACCTCCTCTAAAACAGGCGAAGCCTCGTCAAACAACCCCATATCCATATAGGTCTGCCCAAGGTAAAGGCCGCAATCCGCATCATCCGGAATCATATTGTGAGCCGTTTTCAGCATTTTTAATGATTGCTCCTGCTGCCCATCCAAATAATAAACCCGGCCGACATCCCTCAGGATATAAGGATCAAATGCTCGCTGTTCCATTGCGGTCCTGAGTTGCGCAATGGCTTCTTCTCTGCGGCCCACCCGGGCCAGAATAAGCCCGTAGCGGTAATGGGCCATCGGATCCTCTGGATATTTCGTAACGGCGGCTTGCAGATACCTTAATACCAGATTTTCATCGCCATAGCGGGTAATCAGATAGGTGTGCGCCCTTGCAAAATCTTCTGAAGATACTGGTGGGCGGGTCTTGGCAGGTTTCGCCGTTCCGGCAATCTGCCCGTCAAGATAGGTAATGCGCTCATCAATCGCCGGATGGGTCCGCATGTAAGTGGGGATCTGTTCGGTATCGAACCACTGTTTGCTGCGCATCTTTTTTAAGATCTTCAGCAGGCCTTCGCCGCCGTAACCGGCATTCGCCAGGTAGATCAGGCCCAGCTGGTCGGCCTGTATTTCGTTATCACGGCTGTAGGACAATTGGGCGGCAGCACCGGCAGCCTGGCTGCCTTTTGTGACAGCCTGCGCCGCTTCTCCGCCGCCGGCCGCTCCAAGTAAAATTCCGGCGGCCACGCCTGCCATGGTCGCCCAGCCGATTTTCTTGGATCTTTCGATTTTCTGGGAAATATGGCGCGCGTTAACATGGGCAATTTCATGAGCCAGGATGCCGGCCAGCTCCTCTTCATTATCCATGGCCGCCACCAGCCCGCTATTGATAAAAATATAGCCCGCCGGTATGGCAAACGCATTATAAGCATCGACATTGATAACATGGAATCTATAGTTGAACAGGGGATCTTCCAGACCCGCAACGATGCGATTGCCGACCTTGTTGACGTATTCCACAACTACCGGATCATCGATAATTTCATACTGCTGATAAATGTAGCGCAGGATCTCCCGGGAGAGCTTCTCTTCTTCACTGACGGTGATGCTAAAGGCACCCTGGGGATTGAACGGACTCAACAAAAATACAGCCGCTATCCAGATATATATGGATTTTCGAATCATACGCATACAAAGAATTTAAAGAATTAAGATTTCAGTATTATAACAATTAAGATGGCAAATACAAGGTT
>Ga0316191_10001268_pt1 | contig 17582 bp, 21 predicted proteins | sample Eddworburr2cm_MG_FD_204928 | JGI IMG/M metagenome (GOLD analysis project Ga0316191, IMG submission 204928) | Coastal sediment microbial communities from Maine, United States - Eddy worm burrow 2 cm | ecosystem: Environmental > Aquatic > Marine > Coastal > Sediment | place: USA: Maine...
ATGCCGCGAACGGCTACATCATGATCTGTGCGCGCAAGGAAGAAAAAATTATTCCTGCCGGTGTTGTGAAACAGCTACTGGATGACAAGGTAGCCAGCATCGAGGCTGCCGAGGCGCGTGAGCTCTACCGCCGTGAAAAGATGCGCATGAAAGAAGACATTATCGTCGACCTGTTGCCGCGGGCACTGTCGCGTATCAGTAATCAGTTTGCCTATATTGATGTCCGCAATAATTTGTTAATTGTGGACAGCGCCTCCCCGGCAAAAGCCGAAACCCTGATCAGCCAGCTGCGCAATACACTGGGGCGTTTTCCGGCAACACCGGTAAAAACAAAACAGTCACTGTCGGCCCGTATGACGCGCTGGCTGAATGGTGAAGCCCTGCCGCGTGACTATGTGCTCGGTGGTGATTGCGAGTTGAAACATCCGGATCCAGATGGCGGCGTGATTAGCTGCAAACACCAGGATCTGCAGGCCGGCGAAGTACGTAACCATATAAAAAACGGCAAGTTTGCGGTCAAGCTGGCGCTGCACTGGAACGAGCGCCTGGCCTTTGTTTTACATGAAGATATGTCCATCAAGCGGTTACGTTTTGAAGACGTGATCAAGGAAGCTGAAAGCGAAGCCGGGGCGGATGATGCGGTGAGCCGTTTTGACCTGGACTTCTCCCTGATGGCGCTGGAACTGGCCGTGTTTCTTCCGAACCTGCTGGACGTGCTGGGTGGGGAGGAGCTGGCGGAAGATGCGCCGGCGAAGCAGGTTGTTGCTGCCGAGCAGCCGGCTGCAGAAGCCGAGCCTGCCTGAACGCCCGGTTGGCTGCCCTGCACGCACAACTTGAGAAAGACTGCCTGATACTGGGCAAGCTGGAACTGTGTCATGTGTTACTGATGCGTGATGCAAACTATCCCTGGTGCATCCTGGTGCCCGATCGTGAAGACATCACCGAAATACACCACCTCAACGAACCCGACCAGCAGCAACTGATGCGTGAGTCTGTCAGGTTGTCACACGCACTGGAGTCGGTATTTTCTCCCGACAAACTTAACATCGCAGCGCTGGGCAACATGGTGCCGCAATGTCATGTTCACCATGTCGTCCGTTATTGCACTGATGTCGCATGGCCCGCACCGGTGTGGGGCAGGGTGCCCCCCAGGGAATATTCAGCAGAAGCGCTGGCCGAAGTTGCTGCTGCTATCAAGCAGGCATTGCTGTTGTAGGGGTGTTTTAACGGTTGTTTCGGTGTGACGAAATTTCCAGCAGACAAAAAAACAGCGACCAGAGGTCGCTGTTGGAAAAGAGTGAGCTTGTAAGGTTTTTCCCGGGTAATACGTTTAACCGACTCGTTCAGCGCGAACCTGTTGTTTCGTCATGCGGGCGAGCACTTCAAATGATGATGTGCGCTCCTTGTCGTATGAAACCAGCATCAGGTGCGGTCGTTTTTCATTGAAGTGTGCGTGCAATACGCCCCTGGTTCCGGTAATGGCTTTTTCGATGGTGCGGCGGGTGTTTTCACCGAGGTAATTGTCAATGTGCATAACCATATCTGTTTTGTGCATGATGTCTACTCCTCCAACTCTGGTTGTCAGCAACTCTGGTGGTGTCTTGCTCTGAAGGTTTTCGTATACGTACCGTGCAGTCTTCAGTGGGTTGAACGTTAAATAATTACCACACAAAAGTCAATGAAATAATTTATAACCCTATGTTATTTATTAATAAGATACTAAAACACCACATTTAGTGTATGGTTATTAATACCTTACTAGATGTGGGTTTAATCAGCAGGCAGGTGCCTGCTGAGCGAGTTCGGCCGGCACAGGCCCAGGGGAAAGGAGCAGGGTTTGCTTCAGGCAGAGGCAGTACGTGACGAGCGCTTGCGTTCGTGTTCCAGCAGCAGCTTTTTACGCAGCCGGATGTGATTGGGTGTTACTTCTACCAGTTCATCATCGTCGATAAATTCCAGTGCCTGTTCGAGGCTCATGCGGATCGGTGGCGACAGCACAATATTTTCATCCGTCCCGGCAGCACGGATGTTGTTCAGCTGCTTGCCTTTTAACGGGTTAACTACCAGGTCATTATTACGCGAGTGAATGCCAATCAGGCCGCCTTCGTAGACCTCTTCACCGTGACCAATAAACAGGCGACCACGCTCCTGCAGGTTAAACAGGGCATAGCCAAGTGCCTTGCCATGGCCATTGGCAATCAGAACACCGTTGATGCGCTGTCCGTATTCGCCGGTTTTCATCGGTGCATAGTGTGAAAATACGCTGTAGATAAGACCGGTTCCCTGGGTGCCGGTGAGAAACTCCGTGCGGAAGCCGATCAGACCGCGTGCCGGCATGAGGTAGTCGAGTCGCACACGTCCTTTACCATCAGGAATCATGTCAGTGAGTTCACCGCCGCGCTCGCCGAGTTTTTCCATGATGGTGCCCTGGTGCTGGTCTTCTATATCAACCGTGACCTGTTCATAGGGTTCCTGTTTTTCGCCATCGATTTCCCGAATGATAACTTCCGGCCGGGATACGCCCATCTCGAAACCTTCGCGTCGCATGGTTTCAATCAGGATCGCCAGGTGCAGTTCGCCGCGACCTGATACCTTGAATTTGTCGGGATCGCCAGTGTCGTCGACGCGCAGCGCAACATTATGAATCAGCTCGCGGTCGAGCCGTTCCCGAATATTTCTGGAGGTGACGTACTTGCCATCCTTGCCGGCAAACGGCGAGTTATTGACCTGAAAGGTCATGCTGACAGTGGGTTCGTCAACGGTAAGGGGCGGCAGCGCCTCGACATTGGCCGGGTCGCAGAGCGTGTCGGAGATGTTGAGTTTTTCAATACCGGTGAAGGCAATAATGTCACCCGCCTGTGCCTCCGGGACCTCGATGCGATCCAGCCCGTGGAAACCATACACCAGTCCAACCCTGACATTGCGCTGTTTGCCCTCGGTATCGATGAGTGTAACAGGCATGTTGGTTTTCAGTTTGCCGCGCCTGATACGACCGATGCCAATAACGCCGACATAACTGTTGTAGTCGAGCGTGATCACCTGCATCTGGAAGGGTGAATCCAGATCTACCTGCGGTGGAGCAACGTGCTCGACAATGGCCTCGAACAGCGGTGTCATGTCTTCGGCGAGCTGGTCTGCCTCGACCCCGGCGTAGCCCTGCAAGGCCGATGCATAGACCACCGGGAAGTCGAGCTGTTCATCGGTCGCGCCGAGGCGGTCAAACAATTCAAAGGTCTGGTCCAGTACCCAGTCAGGTCGTGAACCCGGACGGTCAATCTTGTTGATGACGACAATCGGTTTCAGACCCAGATCGAATGCCTTCTGGGTGACAAAACGTGTTTGCGGCATCGGACCTTCGACGGCATCAACCAGCAGCAATACGCAGTCCACCATCGACAGTACGCGTTCCACTTCACCGCCGAAATCGGCATGTCCGGGTGTGTCGACGATATTGATACGATAATCATTCCAGCGGATGGCGGTGTTCTTCGATAGAATCGTGATGCCGCGTTCTTTTTCCAGCTCGTTGGAATCCATGATTCTTTCCGGCGCAGCGGCCCGGTCACCGAACGTGCCAGACTGGCTGAGAAGCTGGTCAACGAGGGTGGTTTTGCCATGGTCGACGTGGGCGATAATGGCGATATTTCGCAACTTGCTGATCATAATGGTTTATTTTTCCGCGTTGGCGGGAAGGCCGTGAAAAGCCGGACATTATACCGGTAACGTCGTTTTAAGATATATATTCCGTAGATGCAGCGTATCGAGGATGCCGGTCGATGTTTGATAAGGATGAAATTGCAGTCATCAAGGCCCGTTTGCTACGAATGCAGCAGCAATTGCAGGGTTTGCAGGAAACCGGTGATGCGGCATCCAGGGTGGTTAAACTCGACCAGACGTCGGTTGGCCGCCTGTCGAGGATGGACGCCATGCAGGGGCAGGCGATGTCTCAGGAAGCCGGTCGTCGCCGGCAGCTGCAGTTACAGGGCATACGTGCTGCATTGCGGCGTATAGAAACAGGCGACTATGGCTATTGTCTGCGCTGTGATGAGCCGGTAGCCCCCGGACGGCTGGCGCATGATCCTGCAGCAAGCCTGTGTATCGATTGTGCGAACATGCAGGAACAGTAGGCTGTACTGCAAACCTCGAAGCAGGGATCTGCTACTGAAAGTAGAGGAACTTTTTTAAGGCAGGGGATACTATATTCAACCGGCAAGTATAATCTGGCGATCAAAGGCATCTATAAAATGAAAGCACTGTTAGTGGTAGCGCATGGAAGTCGACGTGAAGAATCCAATGATGAGATACGGGATTTAACTGCCTGTCTCAGAGAGCAAAGCGACGATAGCTACGACGAGGTAGCCTGTGCCTTCCTGGAACTGGCAGAGCCTTCGATCCCGGATGGTATTCGCAACGCGATTCGTGCAGGCGCCAGCCAGGTGACTGTGCTGCCGTACTTTCTTTCGGCGGGGCGGCACGTGGTCAAGGACATTCCTGCGGAGCTTGAAATTGTCCGTAATGAGTCACCGGACGTCGAAATTGTGCTGGCACCTTACCTCGGTGCGGCTGCCGGCCTGACAGGGCTGTTGTTAAAGCAGGCCTTGCAAGCTCGGAGTTAACCGCGGGCGCGCGCCCAAACCGCATACACCGGATCAGAGAATGCCTGCTGTCTTGCGTAGCTGTCGTCAGCCGGCCGGGGCAGGCCGCGCACTGTTTCGGTCTGCAGCTCCGTGAAACATTCAGTTGCACGGAAATAAGTAGCTACCAGTGCCAGCCGTTCAAACGGGTGCAACCCGGTCCACAGCTCGATGACCTTGGTAGGAAACCAGCGTTCGGTAAAGGTAAAAATGGCCGGCGCTCCCGGCTTCAGGACGCGGCCGATCTCGCAGAAAACCTCGATCGGGCTGGTCAGGTATTCAACTGATGCTGTGCAGATGAGCGCATCAAACTGCCGGTCAGCAAAGGGCAGGGTTGTTTGCAGGTTGATATCCTGTATCACCCGTGTTGCGAGTTGCGGATTTTTGGACAGTTCGGCTGCGTTCATTCCAACACCGGTAACGTCCATGTCGGTTGCTGCCCCGGGAATATGCGAGACCCAGCTGCTCATCAGGTCGAGTACCCGCATGCCGGGTTGCAGCCAGCGTTGGTAGATCGCCGTGACCTGTTCGATGGCAGTGCGATCAAGGTGCTGAACCAGGCGCGGAACTTCATAGAACTGACTGTCTTCGCGCTCGTCGATGCGCGCGAAATTGCTGCCTGACAAATAATACGTTTCACTGCACGGGTACAGGGCTTCCAGCCCGATACCCGCATTCAATGCCTCCATGACAACATCGGTGCAACGCCCGCCACGTTCCGGTCCGGTGGCCAAGTCCTCGACAATGCGTGCCGCGATGGTGATGGCAGAGCGCGACAGGGGGTGGTTCAGGTCAATGGTTGCGCAGTGCTCATCCAGCGCTGTAATACGCAGCGGCTGCATGTCGCCGTCAAAAATACCGGCGCTACCGGCCGCAATATAACGCGGGTAATATCGTCCGCAATGAAGCTCGATCCCGGGGCCGCGCTTGCGCTGCAATTTCAGGTTTTCGCGTTTGACGGTATGCAGATTATTTTTTGACCAGGGTGCTACAAGCTCTCCCGGCGGAAAGCGCTCACTAACCGGGTTGCCGCCGCTGTCCGGCAGTTTCAGTGAAAGGCTGCCGGGGAAAATGTCATGCCAGAAACTTATTTTCTGGAAGTACTCCCGGTTTTGATGGTGGATGCCGTCATTTTCCCAATCGATGCGTACTTCCACGGTGGCATGTTGTGAGCGGGTGTCCATTATCTCGCTGTCCGGTTGCAGTTGGTAAATAGTAACCAAAAGCAGGCGTTTTTCCGAGTGACGGACCCTGCTGTCAGGAATAGCCAATGACTGAAATTCAGATGTTGCAGCATGAATGCTGTTACATCTGCCGCGTGAATGCGTAGAATCCGGATTCCCGGATGATCCGGGCCTGAAAACTGTGGGCATGCAAGCAGAGTTGCCCTGTATTTATCTGCTGGAATTTTCTAATGCCGTTGCTGCGACTGAGTAATATTTCACTGGCCTTTGGTCACCGCGCCTTGCTGGACAAGGTGGACCTGGAAATCACCCGGGGTGAGCGTGTCTGCCTGGTAGGCAGAAACGGCGAGGGAAAATCCTCGCTGTTGCGCATTCTCAGTGGTGAGGTAATCGCGGATGATGGTGAGTTCTGGCTACGCCCGGGTGTGCGCATTGCCTGCCTGGCGCAGGAAGTCGGCATGGACAGTAACGACAGTGTGTTTGATGTAGTTGCCGGCGGCCTGCCGGAACTGGGCAAACTGATATCGGAATATCATCACGTGGCAAGTGAACTGGCCCATTCGGATGCCCCGGCATTGATGCAGCGCCTGTCAGTGTTGCAACATGACCTGGAAGCGGCTGATGGCTGGCAACTGGAGCAGCGTGTTGAGAGTGTGTTGTCGCGGCTTGAGCTTGATAGCGATGCCGTGTTCCATGCCTTGTCCGGTGGCTGGCGCAGGCGGGTGATGCTGGCACGTGCGCTGGTGTCTGAGCCGGAAGTGCTGCTGCTGGACGAGCCGACCAATCACCTCGATATCGATGCCATCATCTGGCTGGAAACGTACATGCTCGACTACCCCGGTGCCGTGTTGTTTGTCAGTCATGACCGTGCATTCGTGCGACGCCTGGCAACCAGAATTATTGAACTTGATCGTGGGCAACTGACCTGCTGGCAGGGCAGTTACGATGATTACGTGCGTCGCAAGACCGAGCAACTGGAAATCGAGGAACGCCACAATGCACTGTTCGACAAGAAACTCTCCCAGGAAGAAGTCTGGATACGGCAGGGTATCAAGGCACGGCGCACGCGTAATGAAGGCCGCGTGCGGGCACTGAAGGCGCTGCGTGAAGAGCACCGCCAGCGGCGCAGTCGCGGTGGTAAGGCAAAACTGCAGCTGGACCAGGGAGAAAAATCCGGCAAGCTGGTGTTCGAGGCAGAACATGTTGATCTGGCCTTTGACGACAACATGGTAATCAGGGATTTCTCGACGACAGTTATGCGTGGCGACCGGATAGGCATTATCGGCCCGAATGGCGCCGGCAAGTCGACCCTGATCAAGGTGTTGCTGGGGGAATTGCAGCCCGACGCCGGCGAAGTTCGTAGCGGTACCAGGATACAGGTTGCCTATTTCGATCAGCAACGTGATCAGCTGGCGCTGGACAAGTCTGTTATGGATAACGTCGCCGAAGGCAGTCAGCATGTCACGGTCAATGGTCGCGATCGTCACGTCGCCAGTTACCTGCGTGACTTTCTGTTTCCACCGGAACGTTTGCAGTCACCGGTGAGCACTTTGTCCGGTGGCGAGCGTAATCGCCTGTTGCTGGCACGTCTGTTCGCGCGACCGGCAAACCTGCTGATCATGGATGAGCCGACCAATGACCTGGACGTAGAAACGCTGGAGCTGCTGGAAGAGTTACTATTGGAATATGACGGCACGTTGTTGCTGGTCAGTCATGACCGTGCCTTTCTCGATAACGTGGTAACCCGTTCGCTGGTGTTTGAGGGGCAGGGTGCTATCAGTGAATATGTCGGTGGTTATTCCGACTGGCTGGCGCGAAAAAAAGAAGCGCAAGCGGCGGTGCAGCCAGCCCGCAGTGTTTCGGGCAAAGCTGGCGCAACCCCGGTACCTGCGCCGAAGAAAAACAAGCTTTCCTACAAGGACCAGCGTGAGCTGGATGAGTTGCCACAACGGATTGAACAGCTGGATGCAGAGCAGGCGCAGCTGCAGGAGGCGATTGGCGAGCCCGGTTTTTATAAGCAGGATAACGACAAGGTGGCTGCCACGCTGGCGCGCATGGAGGAAGTGGGGGCAGCGTTAGAGGCCTGCTATAGCCGTTGGGAAGAGCTGGATTCCGGCTAGCACCTGTCGCGGACGTGGTCCGCTCCTACGGGTGTGTTTGGCCGGTGCAGGAGCGCATTACGCGCGCGATGATTTTCTCATGGGTGTTTCTGTTGCCGTAGGAGCGCATCATATGCGCGATTTGCTCAGCCGCCGGAATCGCGGACGTGGTCCGCTCCTACGGGGGTTTCTTGCAGATGCAGGAGCGCATCATATGCGCGATTTGCTCAGCTGCCGGAATCGCGGACGTGGTCCGCTCCTGCGGGTGTGTTTGGCCGGTGCAGGAGCGCATTACGCGCGCGATGGTTTTCCCATAGGTGTTTCTATTGCCGCAGGAGCGCATCACATGCACGATTCGCTCAGCTGCTGGAATCGCGGACGTGGTCCGCTCCTGCGGGTGTGTTTGGCCGGTGCAGGAACGCATTACGCGCGCGATAGTTTTCCCATAGGTGTTTCTGTTGCCGCAGGAGCGCATCATATGCGCGATTTGCTCAGCTGCCGGAATCGCGGACGTGGTCCGCTCCTACGGGTGTGTTTGGCCGGTGCAGGAGCGCATTACGCGCGCGATGGTTTTCCCATAGGTGTTTCTATTGCCGTAGGAGCGCATCATATGCGCGATTTGCTCAGCTGCCGGAATCGCGGACGTGGTCTGCTCCTACTGGGGTTTCTTGCAGATGCAGGAGCGCATCGCATTCGCGAATGCTTTTCCCACAGGTACTTCTATTGACTGCGCGGAATATTCAGACGCGCGAGATATATTCGCCGGTGCCGGTGTTGACCTTGATGTGCTCTCCGGTCGTCAGATATTCCGGTACCTGTACAACCAGTCCGGTGCTGAGGGTGGCCGGTTTGGTGCGGGAAGAGGCCGAGGCGGCCTTCATGCCGGGTGCGGTGTCAGTGATCTCGAGAACCACGGTTGTCGGTAGCTCTATGCCGAGGATGTTGTCATCGGCTGTCATGGCAACAATGCCTTCCAGTTCTTCTGTCAGGTACAGCAGTTCTTCCTGCAGGTCTTCGATGTTGAGCATGTATTGCTCGAAGGTTTCCTTGTCCATGAAGGTGCAACTGTCAGAATCCTGGAACAGGAACTGCACGCCGCGACGCCCGTAGTCAACGGTCTGCACGACCTCGTCACCCTTGAAGCGGTTTTCGTATTTTTGCCGGGTGACAAGATCCAGACCGCGCACCTTGTACAGGGTGCTGCCGCTGCGCGACGACGGGCTTTGCACGTCCAGACCCTTGATAAGGATGTTGCGGCCGTCAATATCAAGTACCAGTCCTTTTTTCAGGTCACTTGCTTTCATGCGGATGGTTGCTCAGTCGTGTTGATGTCCGTGCGGCCCATGTACGTGGCCATGCTCGAGTTCTTCCGCAGTGGCATCACGAATGTCCATGACGGTGACCTCAAAATTGAGTGTCACACCGGCCAGCGGGTGGTTGCCGTCAACAACGATGGTATCGCCTTCGACCTTCTTGATAGTAACGATAACGGTCTGGCCGTCCGGGCCCTGTGCATTAAACTGCATGCCGGCCTGAATTTCCTGCTCCGGCGGGAACATGCTGCGCGGAACATCCTGTGCCTTGGCCTCGTCATGCACGCCGTAGGCCTCTTCCGGCGGTATGGTTACCGAGAAGGCATCGCCGCTGGCTTTGCCGGATAATGCGTTTTCGAGACCGGGAATAATGTTGCTGGCACCGTGTAAATAGCAGAAGCTGCCATCGTCAGATTTGTCGAGGATATTCTCGTCATTGTCCTTCAGGGTGTAGTTGAGGGTGACAACGTGGTTGTTGGCTATCTGCATGGAAATACTCCTGTTATTTGCTGTATTTTGTGCCGGGTACGGTAGATTCGGCGGCAAATGATATCACAGAGTTATCAGTGTTGGGTGAAGGTGGATATGGGCTGGCAGGTTTACATCATTGTCTGTACGGATAATTCGCTGTACACCGGCATTACCACCGATGTAGAACGGCGCTTCAGTGAGCACGCTGCCGGGACGCTGGGGGCGCGCTATTTTCGCGCCCGCACGCCGGAGAAAGTGGTCTATCTGGAAAGTGCGCAGAACCGCAGCACAGCCAGCAGGCGCGAGGCAGTCATCAAGAAGTTACCGCGTGCCGCCAAGCTGCGTTTGATTGACTCCGCGGCCAATGAGTTAACTGCGTCGGGGTTCAGGAACTGACGTCTGCTGGCGGTGCCGGTTTCTTCCTGGCAGCCGGCTTTCGCGGTGATTTCTTGGTTTCCAGCGTAAACCAGTCATTACTGGTGATTTCATGAAAATAATCCGCCTCATCGGTCAGTAAGCGGGACGTGGTGGCTTTTACAGCCGCAATTTCCACGCGTACGCCTTCCGCTTTCAAATGCCTGACGAGTTCAACGAAATCCGAGTCGCCGGACATGATAATTATGGTGTCGACCTTGTTGGACAGCTGCGTGGCCTTGATTGACAGCGGTATGTCGGCGCTTTTGTGACAGGGGCGGACGGATCCGTGGTAGTTGCTGTGCAATCTTTCCTGCAGCTTGCTTGAGATCTGTTTGCCTTCACGAAAGTACACCAGCCGGTTCAGCCCGCGGTTGCCCAGCAGTCGCGGCACCAGGGTGTCGAAGTTCAGCATGGTATTCTGCTTGTTGGTTTCTGAGTGAATGCTGCGCTCGATGTTATTGCCGTCTATCAGGATGGCTACTGACTGGCTGATGTGAACGATCTCGCTGTCTTCCTGTGTCATGAATCTGTCCCTGGATTGAAAGCGCAAAAGCAGCGCAGAAAAAGCCTCAATCATTGTACAATGCGCCAGGTTATATAAATACAGATTCACTGGATATCAGGAGTTAAATGATGGGAATAGCCTTGTTACTACATTTACTGGCGGCGGTTATCTGGGTTGGCGGTATGTTTTTTGCGTACGTGGCATTGCGCCCGGTGGCGGCTTCACAGTTGCAACCGCCCGCGCGGCTGGCGTTGTGGGCAGGTGTGTTCAAAGTGTTTTTCCCGTGGGTGTTTGCGGCGATCGCTACCTTGTTGCTGACGGGTTACTGGATGGTACTGTCATTTTTTGGCGGCTTTGATGCCGTCGGCATGCATGTGCACCTGATGATATGGGCCGGTTATGTAATGATGTTGCTGTTCTTTCATGTGTTTTTTGCCCCGTTTAAGCGCCTGAAGCGTGCGGTCGCTGCCGAAGACTGGCAGGCGGGCGCCAGCAGCCTTGCGCAAATACGTGTCCTGATAGGCGTTAATCTGACGATCGGGCTTGTGGTTGTTGCCATTGCCTCGGGCGGGCGTTACCTGCTGTCCTGATATAGCCGGCGTTGACTTGCCAGGTGCGGAATCTGTGACTACAGTTTGGACAGGCAGCTGGAAAACTGCCGCTTACACAAGAGGAGCACAAGGTGACAGATTCAACAGGTACTAACGGTGCGAATAGCCCGGATTTCCCCTATGCCCCGGTCGGCTGGTCAAGGCAGTCGGCCGAGAGCGAGGCAGTAGCAGCAGGCCTGGCACCGGCTGCTGAACATTGGGAGGCCGTCAGTGCCTTGCAAGAGTTCTTCTCCCGGCACGACGGGGCCAGCATCAATGCGCGCGCATTGCATGATGCGCTGGAAGAAAAATTTCATTCCCGGGGCGGCATGAAATATCTCTACTGCCTGTTTCCGGGTGGTCCGGTGACGCAAGGTTGCCTGGTGGCCGGACTGGAGCCGCCAGCCGGAAGTGCTGATTCAGGGTTCGGTAGCGTTCAGTAAACACCGCCTGTTGCTGATTTTCTCATGCAACGGCTGATTGTGATTGCTGCTGCAGGTGTATTTATTGCTGCCACTGTCATGATGTCGCTTGCAATCAGCTATGGCTGGCCGTGTTTTTCTGCTGCCATGTGCTTTGGCTGCAGGGCTTTGAAGGCAGCTTCGAGTGGTTATCTGCGCTTATCGGTGCGGCCGCTTTTATTGCGCTGTTGAGGTGCAAGACGGGTATCGTGGCGGTGATCGGGGTGTCTGCTGTTGTCGGGTTTTTCTGTGCATTGTTATGCCCATAGTTACTAAAACAAAAAAGCCCGCTTGATGCGGGCTTTTTATCGACTGTCAGTTGGAATTAACTGCAACCGCCACTCTTTGATCCGCATGTTCCACAGCCACCAGCACCGGCCTGCTGCGGGATATTGTTAAAAACAAAGGCCAGGTTGCCATCACCGTGGTCAACGAAATCAACTTCTGCACCGCGCAGGTGTTCAATGGTGGCGCTATCGATGATGAGCTTGAAACCTCCATGGTCACGACACAGATCGTCGTTATTAATCCTGTCAGCGAAGGTCATGCCGAAGCTCACGCCGCTGCAACCGCCCGGCTGGGCATAGACGCGTATGCCCTCGATATCGTCTTCCATCTGTGTGAATAATTCGTTTATTTTTTGTGCCGCATTGGCCGTGATTACCAGATCTGCTGCTGCTAATTCGTTATTCATGTTATTCGTCCATGTTGCTGTAAGTTAACAATATATGTGATTTTTTGCTGGCTTATAACCATTTGAAATCAAATTTTCAAATCTGCTAACAATAAATCCAAATGTACTATGAGTGACTTAATGTACTATCTCTATATAACAAAGACCAGCTGAAGGAGGGTCTTTGTTTTACTTTCCGGCCTGCCGGACTGGCTGTTATTGACTGATGAACTGATAGTTATGTGTATGGTGATCTGTCAATCGGGGAATTCGGAACCAGGCGGTTAAAGCAGCTACGTGTATTGTTAAAATATCGGTGGTTCATCCTGCTCAACAGGACCCGGTATCTCTTCGGGGGCGTGTTCCGTCTGGAAAGACTCGATCTGTCCTGCCACTTCCCTGATGTCCTCAAAGCGAGCAATGTGAAACAGGGCCTCTCCTTCGTGTATCAGCGGTATTTCCGAGCAACCGATGACAATGCCGCTGGCCTCTGCAGTCACCTCGGTTTCGTCACTGCCGAAAGGATCGTCAATCAATCCCAGGACATCTCCTCGTTTAACCCGGCTGCCCAGCGAACAGACTCGCCTGAACAGGCCGCTGGTTGAGGCCCGAACCCAGGTGCTTGAACGGGCCACGAATGGCTCTGGCTTTTTTTTCTGGCGGGATCTGCTTGCCGGCAGCATGCCCATACTTCGCATAACGCTGATGATGCCATTCAAACCGGCACGTATAGCTACTTCATTAAAGCGCAAGGCTTCCCCGGCTTCGTACAGGAGCATGGGAATGCCTTGTTCGGCAGCAGCCTCGCGCAGGGAGCCATCCCTGAGGTTGGAATTTAGTAACACCGGCACGCCGAATGACTCAGCCAGCCGGGCTGTCTCGGGATCATCCAGATTGGCGCGGATCTGCGGCAGGTTGCTGCGGTTAATGGCGCCGGTGTGCAGGTCAATGCCATGGGTACACTTGTGTACTATCTCGCTCATGAACAGGTGCGCCAGCCGCCCCGCCAGGGATCCCTTTACCGATCCCGGAAAAGACCGGTTCAGATCACGCCGGTCCGGGAGGTAGCGTGAATGGTGGATCAGCCCGTAGACATTAACAATCGGCACTGCAATCAGAGTGCCGCGCAGGTGCTTCAGCGCCGGCTGCTTCAAAAGACGCCGGATGATTTCTGTTCCGTTAAGCTCGTCGCCGTGCAGGGCAGCGCTGACGAACAGGCGGGGACCTTCTTTCGCACCGCGCAGTACATGGACCGGCAGGTTCATGGGAGTGTGCGTATACAGCGCCGGCAGCGGTAGCTCCAGCAAACGCCGGCTGCGACGTTGTATAACTTCCCCGCCGATGACAAAGTCTTCGTTCATTGTTGCTCAGCCTTTGCCGCGTGTTTTGGAGCGTGAGCTTCTCTGTGCAACCTCGGCGACGCGTTTTTCCAGGTACTGGAAGACGATATCAGCCACATCCTTGCCGCTGGCAGCCTCGATTCCTTCCAGTCCCGGAGATGAATTCACTTCCATTACCACGGGTCCATGATTGGAACGCAGCAGGTCAACACCACACACCTCAAGCCCCATGATCTTTGCTGCGTGTACTGCTGTAGCACGCTCCTGGGGAGTCAGTTTTGCCAGTTTTGCGCTGCCCCCGCGGTGCAGATTGGAGCGAAACTCGCCTTCCGGTCCCTGGCGCTGCATGGCAGCCACAACCTTGTCACCGACTACGAAACAACGGATATCCGAACCACCGGCCTCCTTGATGAATTCCTGCACCATGATGTTGGCTTGCAGCCCCATGAAGGCCTGAATGACACTTTCGGCAGCTTTCTGGGTTTCTGCCAGCACCACTCCAATGCCCTGGGTGCCTTCCAGTAATTTGATAACCAGAGGCGCACCGCCAACCTGCTTGAGCAGGTCCTGAATATCATCCGGGTTATGTGCAAAACCGGTAACCGGCATACCAACGCCTTTTCTCGCCAGCAATTGCGCCGAACGCAGCTTGTCACGAGAACGAGTAACGGCCACTGATTCGTTCAGAGGAAACACATTCATCATCTCGAACTGGCGCAGTACCGCGGTGCCGTAAAAGGTTATGGAGGCACCGATACGCGGTATGACGGCGTCAAATCCACTCAAAACATCGCCACGATAATGAATCGATGGTTTCAGCGACGTGATGTTCATGTAGCAGCGCAGTGCATCCACGACCATGACATCGTGGCCGCGTTTCTCTGCCGTTTCCACAAGCCGGCGGGTGGAATAAAGCTTTTTATTACGTGAAAGAATGGCGATCTTCATAGGTACTCCCTAGATGTTTGCAGGATGGCGTTTTTCAGCTTTGCGGGCAGGCCTTCTGCCGAGCAAGTAGGAGGCTGCAGGATCAACCAGGAATCGGTTGTCCAGTGCGGTGCGCCCGAGTAGCATGCGAAATTTCATACTCTCCCGGTCCGTTAGTGTTACCTCGGCAGTCCATGTCAGCTGCCCCAGCGACAGGGTGGTTTCAATAATGTAACGATCTTCCTTGTGCCCGCCGGAGTCGGTGACCACGCGGCGATCTTTAACCGGCATTTCACACTCCACGACAGTTTTAGTGTCTTGCTTTATCGGGTGGATTCCAAATCGTACCCATTGCTTGCCATGGCGCTGGAACGGTTCAACGAAGAAAGCGTGTAATGCCGAGGTGCGCGCACCAGTATCAACTTTTGCCTTGATGTGTTTTATCCCCACTTCGGGTAGCGCCAGCCATTCACGCCAACCTACCACCGGGAGGTTTTTCAGGTCGTTATCCATCTGCTCCACACCATTCTCGACATTAACCCTGTAAGCCCTCAGGGTTTCTGGTGATTATGCACGTATTCGACTGGCAGGACACCATAAAAACAGTCTTGCGTTGTTCTAATACTACGATTGCCGGGTGTCGCTGTCTTGTAATGTTGTTGTCGGCGATACTGGTCCGGGCACGGCCAGATCCAGGGAGTCTGGTAGCTGAGAAATAGCTGTCTGGCTATTGGTTTATAGGACTTCCGTCCAATAGACCCGCTGGATTGTTGATTGGATAATCACATCAAGGGAGGAACATATGTACTGTTTGAGGTCTCTGTCGTGAATAAAGAAAAACGCAATGGCCATATTCCAGTCCCGGATAATCTGCTGGAGATGCTGAGTGCGGCGCAGCTAAAAGCACTGCCCGGCATAAAGTGCCTCGGGTGGGAACCCAGATTCGTGCGCCGGAAAATGTTTCAGCCGCCGACGCTGGTAATGCGTAACGCCAATGATGGCAAGACAGGAATAATGGACGAGGACGGTGTGTTCAGAGTCCAGGAAGATGCCAGCGTACGTGAAGAGGAGAACAAAACTCAGGATGGATCACCGAAGGATTTGCATTACTTCTGAGCCCGTATATTTCCCCAGCCATGATTATCCGGCGCCTGTTACCTGCCTGCTGGCACTTTCCTGCCATGTTTAAAAACACCTGCAGTAAAAGCTGTGTGTTGACAGGCGATCCCCGTGCGTTTTTTTTATTGCTACGTGGCAGCCTCACAGTTTCCCCAGTACATGCGCGGCTGCTACCAGGCCAAAACTTGCGGTTACCGTCGTCGCTGATCCCAGCCCGCCGGCACAACTGAGGCCACCGATGTTTTCTGAATCCGGTTTTTCTGCGCGCACTTCACCGTCTTCTGCCGGGAACATCGGCTGTTCCATGGAGTAGACACAGGGAATGTCAAAGCGGCGTTGCAGGTTGGTCGGAAAATTGTATTCCTGGCGCAGCAGTTTACGGGTCTTTGAAAACAGCGCGTCATGCTCGGTTCGACTGAGGTCTGCGACCTGTATGCGTGTCGGGTCTGTCTGGCCGCCGGCGCCACCGATAGTGATGATGCGTAACTTGTTGCTCCTGCAATGTGCGATCAGCCGTGCCTTGGTACGAAAACCGTCAATGCAATCGATGATGTAGTCATATTTTTCGGACATCAGGATTTCCAGGTTTTCAACAGTAAGAAATTCCTCGATGGCATTGACCTGGCAACGTGGATTGATTTGAAGGATTCGTTCAGTCATCACCCGTACCTTGGCCATGCCGAGTGTGTCGGTGAGTGCGTGCAGTTGCCGGTTTACATTGGATTCCGCAACATGGTCGAGGTCGATCAGGGTGAGTTGGCCGATGGCAGAACGTGCCAGCGCCTCAATTGCCCACGAGCCAACGCCGCCGATGCCCACTACACAAACGTGTGCTGCTGCAAAGCGTGCCAGTGCCTGCTGGCCATAGAGGCGGCCTATGCCGGCAAAGCGGCGTATGTTGTCCGGTTCAATGGTGTTCATGACGGCAAACATAACAGAAAAAACCTGTGTTTGATGGCGTGTGCGCATACAATATTGTGATGGAGTTGATCGACAGTCATTGTCATCTGGATGTTGACGCGTTTGCTGCGGACCGCCGGGCGGTGCTGGCACGTGCGCGTCAGAACTCGGTGACAGGCTTTGTCGTTCCGGGTATCCAGGCGAGCGGCTGGCTGGCATTGCAGGCACTTTGTGACAGCGAAGCTGCTGTCTACCCGGCGTTTGGTCTGCATCCGGTGTTTCTTGAGCAGCATCAACCGACTGACCTGACGTTGCTGGCGGCGCAGCTTGCAGCGCACCGGCCGGTGGCAGTGGGAGAAATCGGGCTGGACTTTTACCTTGATGGACTCGATCATGGCCGCCAGCAACAACTGTTCGAGGCACAACTGGTGATTGCCCGTGATGCGGGATTGCCGGTTATCCTGCACGTTCGCAAGTCCCACGACCGGGTGCTGGCGACACTGAAACGCGTACGGGTGTGTGGTGGTATTTGTCATGCCTTTAACGGCAGCCTGCAACAGGCGTCGCAATACAGCGAACTTGGTTTCCGGCTTGGCTTTGGTGGCATGCTGACCTTCGAACGCTCGACCCGCTTGCGCAAACTGGCGGCCGGGCTGCCGCTGGAACTGCTGGTGCTGGAAACCGATGCCCCGGATATGACGGTCGCGCAGCATCAGGGTGAACGCAACAGCCCGGAGTATTTACCGTATTGCCTGGCGGCGCTCGCTGAAGTGCGGCAGGACGATCCCGATGTTGTTGCGCGGGTGACGACAGCCAATACCCGCGAGGTGTTGTCACTGGATTCGTATAGCAGTCACCAGGCTACAGGCAAATCGTCCCTTCTCCCGGAGGGAGGGCCACAGGAAGAGGGGATATAGCATCTTGCAGGCTGCAAAGTACACACCCGGCA
>Ga0316191_10001269_pt1 | contig 17563 bp, 16 predicted proteins | sample Eddworburr2cm_MG_FD_204928 | JGI IMG/M metagenome (GOLD analysis project Ga0316191, IMG submission 204928) | Coastal sediment microbial communities from Maine, United States - Eddy worm burrow 2 cm | ecosystem: Environmental > Aquatic > Marine > Coastal > Sediment | place: USA: Maine...
TCCGTCCGCGACGGTATTTCCCGCGTAGTCGTGCCCTCCGGCTTTGACCGAGATGGCAAGCGAGTGGGATCGGGCAAAGCGCACAGCAGCCGCTACATCGTCCGCGGACGTGCAGCAGGCGATCAACTCGGGACGGCGATCGAAGCGGCCGTTCCAGACCGCTCGGACCTCGTCGTAGCGGGAGTCGCCCGGGGCGAGTACTTCGCCGCTGATCGCATCGGCGAGTGACGCGCTCAATGAACTGTCCATGGTCTACTTGGGGTTGAGGGTCGTCTTCGGGGTCACCGGCCGACGGTGAACGTCTCCCGCGCGACGCCGAAGTTACCCCGCGCCTCGTCCATCGAGAGCACCTCGATGGTGACTTCCCCGGCTCGGAGGGCCGGAATCGTAGCCGTGTGCATGCTGGTCTCACCGGCGTATCCGAGCTTCGTCTCGCTCTCGACGACTCCGCCGCGAATAACCCGGGCTACGATCTCGTACCCGTCGGAGTCCCAGATACCGCCGGGAGACGTCGGACAGCCGCAGAGCATCGTGACCCGGGCGAGCACATCGATCGGCTCGCCCGCGGGAAGACGCCCACCTGCCGCCGGCTCACGGAGCTCCACGGTGAAGCCCAGGAGTTCCAGTACGATGCCGTCCCCGACGACGTCACGCCCGGGGATCAGAAGTGCCGTGCTGGTCGTGCGCCGTAGAGCATCCGGCGTGCCCAGCGGGCCCTCACCCGTGATCTCCACCCAGGTCGGTTGGGTCAGGCTGATCTCTGCCAGGAATCCAGCAGCTCCGTCCGTGTCGTAGACGCTGCCACCCCGCTCGCGGGCGCCCATGATCAGCGATGTATCTCCGGTGCCACCTTCCTGGACGCCCTCCGCGAGGACGGCTCCGGTCTCGGCATTTCGGATCGTCACGTGCGCGCCGCCCACTCCCGAGCCGATGATCTTGGCGTCGTGGGAAATGACGCGGACCATGACCCTGGTGGGCGTCTGTGCGCGTGCGTCTGCAGGAGCGACGAGGGCCGCACCAGCGAGAAGAGATGTAACCAGCAGTGAGGCCCCGATGGCCTTGTAAGCACGTCGCTTCATGTCCGATGGCCTCCGAGCCGTCAGATGATTTCCATGGCCGAGAGCGGAATCCAGCCGACTTTGCCATCGTCGAGCACGACCTCCGCCCATTCGCCCGTTCGTTGGTCGAGTCGCACCCGGGTGCCCTCATGAACTTCGAACAGCGTCAGGTCGTCATCTTGGGCCGGCGCGGCCCGCGCCGCCACCGCCTCCACCATGATTACGGCCCGCTCCGGCTGAGCGATCCCGAGTTCGCGAAGCAGGAGATTGGTGCCCAGAACCAGCACCACCGCCGCTCCGGCGACCGCCGTCCAGCGCGCGGCGCTCCGCACCGACTCGTTCCGGGAGAGAATCCACGTCACGAGTGCACCTGCCAGCGTCAGCCACCCTATGGCGACGAGGGCCGCCAGGGCGCCGCGGGAGAAGAGGCCCACCCACCACGAGGCAGCAGAGACGAGCCAGAAGGTCGGCATCGGCTCGATCGCATCCACGGTCAGAGACCGCGCCAGGTCCAGGTTCGCCTGCGTATCCGGATCCCCGGGAGATAGCGCCAGCGCCCGCTCCCAGTGGAGGATGGCCCGGCCCAGGCTCCCCGATTTGAAGTAGGCGTTCCCCAGATTGTACTCGAGCCCGGCGCTCGTGAAGCCTCCATTCCGGACCGCCTCGTACGCCTCGATGGCAGAGGCGTAGTCACCCTCCTGATACGTCTGGTTGCCACGCGCGACGATCTCGTCCTGCCCTGCGAGGGGCACGGCAATCGAGGCGAGAAGGGTGAAGAGGCCGAGGCTCCCGCGAAGCGTCTTCCGGCTCCTCATTTGATCGCTCGGTCCAAAGTGGTCATGAGCCGGGCAACTCGATCCAGGAAACGGGACTTCTCTTCCGGATCGCTGCCGGGAGGGGCAAAGCGCTGCCGATCGCAGTGCTCGAGGCAGCGTCGCACTTCCTCGCGTACTCCCTCGTCCACTCCGCGACGCCCGAGCGCTCTCTCCACATCCGCCATCTGAAGCCCGGCCTCGGCGAGGTTGAGTCGGTCGGAGATGAGGCCGCGTAGCGCTCGAGCGACCTCCGCGTAGAAGGCCCTCGGGTCATCGGCGTCCGCAAGGCTACGAGCCTCGGCCAGCCTCTTCCGGGCGACCTTCCCTGCCTTGCGACCGCGTGCGTACGCCAGGTCCCCGGCGAGGAGGTCCCGGTGTCGACGCAGCCCGACAGCGCCTCCGACGGCGATCATCGGTAACAGCACGAGAAGCCAGAAGCCCGCTCCAGCGAACAACGAGCCCGCCGACGTGCGCCGAAGTTCGAGTGATCCCAGGCGGATGAAGCGAATGTCCTCGCGAAGCTGCGACACGCCACCCCTCGCCAGGGCCGCCGGCCCCTCGAGAATCTCACCGGACACCATCAACGGCATCGCGCCGCTGGATGCCGTCCGATACGCGCCCGCGGTGAGATCGAAGTATCCGACGTCCATCGACGGTACCTCGCGGCTTCCCGGCGCTCGAGGAATGAGCACGTACTCGAACGTCTTGGTGCCCGCGAGTCCACCAGCCGTCGCGCTCACCCGCTCGGTGACCTCCGGGGGGAAGACCTCGAAGTCCGCGGGGAGGCCGAGTTGGGGCGCCGGGATGGTTCGGATATTCCCTTCCCCGCTCATTCGTACGGTCAGGGTCACCGCTTCGTTGGCGTCGACGGAGTCCCGGTCCAGAGACGCCTCGACCCGAAGGCTCCCGACCATACCGCTGAAGGGATCCGGTCTACCCGGGGGAAGCGGCATCACGTCGATGGTCAGAGCATTCGACTGCACCGTGGTCGGCACCGTGCTGGTACCAAAGAGCGAACTGCGACCGAACGGATCACGTCCCCGCCGCACACGAACCTGGGCCTCGATCGCGACCGGTTCGATGGTCCGCTCACCCGATCCGGTGGGCACCAATGCGACCCGACGGATGAGTGCGGTGGCGTACTGGACCCCGTCGCGTACCCGCTGCTCGACCTCGGGCTGACCTGTGGGCGTGAGGTCTTCCACCCAGAAGCCCTGCGGCTCGGGCACGTTGGTGACACCGAAGCTCGTCACGTCGACACGAGTCCAGATCCGATAGTCCACCACGAATGGCTGGCCCTCACGCACCGACGTGCTCGACGTCTCGGCGGTGATGAACAGATCGTCCGCATTGAGGCCGGTGCTCGGGTCCGCGCTTCCCCCGGCCGGGTTCGTCGACACAGTGAGGTCGATCGGGGCAGTGGTGAACGTCTGCCCCGCCGCCACCACATCGAACGCGGGGATCTGGAAGCTTCCCTCGGTGGTCGCCTGATACCGGTACTGGATGGTGAGCGAGACGGTGGTACGACCGTTCACCATACTGACCGATGACTGGGTGTTGCTGCCGAGGTAGCTCGCGAATCGGGAGAGATCGGGCAGTGCGGGATCGCGCTCGACCGACTGCGTCCCGGAGATTTCGACGTTGAGCAGAAAGGGACGGCCGACACCGATCTCGTTCCCCGGCTGGAGGTAAGCCCGGACGGAAGGCGCCTGCGCATGGAGCGACGACGGAGTCGCGAAAAGAGACATCGTCAGGGACAGCGCCGCCACGAGGGCGAGCGGTAACCGACGGGCAGGCGATCCGCAGTTTACCACGGCTTCTTCGGCTTCCGCCCGCGCGCCGATGCGGGCTTTCGATTGACGTCTTCCGGATCCTCGTCGATGGCGTCGAGCAGCCGCTCGGCCTCTTCCGGCGTCATGTCTCCCTCATCCGGCTGCGGCTGCCCCTGCCCCTCGGACGGTGGCTGCTCGCCCTCATCCGGCTGCTCCTGCTCCTCCTCCTCGTCCCCTTCGTCATCCTCAGGCTGGTCCTGGGGCTGCTGCTGTTCCTGCTGGTCCTGATTCTGGTCCTGATTCTGCTCGTCCTCCTCGTCCTGCTCATCCTGCTCGTCGTCCGGGTCTCCCTGCTGGGGCTGCTCCTGCTGCTGCTGCATATCCTCGAGGACGCGCTCGAGATTGTGCTTGGCGTCCGGGTCGCCGGGATTCATGCGGAGCGCCTGCTTGTACGCCTCGAGCGCCGGCTCCAGCTGCTGACTCCGGTACAGGGCGTTGCCGAGGTTGTACCAGGCAGACGAAGCGAGTGCCGGATCCCCAGTCTCGATGGCGCGCTGATACGCCTCCATAGCGCGCTCGTAGTCGGCGCTCTGATACAGCGCATTCCCATCGTTGAACGGGATGACCGGCGACTCGGGAGCTTCGGCCATCGCCTCCAGATACTTCTGGTGAGCCTCCTCGAAGAGGCCGTCCCGGTAGAGGCGATTCCCTTCCTCGACCCGGCTCCGCGCCGCCTGAGCCTGGACGTGCGTCGGGAGCAGGACCGACACGACGAGTCCAGTGATCGACACCACGCACCTGATCCGCTCTGTGTTCATTCGAACCTCCCAACCCATACGTGCTCCGTGCGTCGCCGATCGGACAGAAGCAGATCGGCGATGAGCAGAAGAAGCGCGAGTCCGAGGAACATCTGATACTGCTCCTCGAAGCGCGTCACCTGCAGCGCATCGATCTCCTCACCCTCTCCCCGTGCAACCTCGTCGACGAAGTCCTCGAACTCCGTTCCCCCGGGCCCCGCGCGGACCACGGTAGCTCCCGCGTCGCGCGCGAGCGCAGCCAAGGTAGCCTCGCCGATGCGGGTCGTGACGACACTACCCTCTTCGTCCCGCAGGAAGCCCTGCTGTGTGCCGGCCTCGTCGAAGACCGGAATCGGCACTCCCTCCGTGGAGCCTACGACGACCACGTGCAGCTGAACGCCCAGGGCCCGAATCCGCTCGAGCTCGGCCGCGTAGCTTTCCTCGTGGTCCTCGGCGTCGGTAACCAGAATCAGGACCCGCGCGTCGCGTGCCCCTTCCTCGAGCGCATCGAGCGAGACGCGCAGGGCAGCCCCCAGGTCCGTACCCTGTATCGGCATGAGATCGGGATCCATCGCGCCCAGGAACATGCCCGCCGCCGCGTAGTCGATCGTGAGCGGACTCTGAACGAAAGCATCCGCGGCGAAGGCGACCAGCCCGATGCGATCGCCATCCAGCTGCTCCATCAGCCGAAGGATCGCGAAGCGGGCCCGCTCCAGCCGATTCGGAACGACATCCTCGGCGAGCATCGACTGCGAAAGGTCGACCGCCACCACGATGTCCTGACCGACGCTTCGGACGGTCTCCACCCGACTCCCGAACTGCGGCCGGGCAGCGGCGATCGCGAGGAGGGCAACCGCCGCGACCTGGAGTGCACCCTTCCATCGACGTGCTCCGTGGTGGACCGAGGCGGTGAGCCGGCGAACCAGAACGGAGTCCGCGAAGCTCGCGAGGGCACGGCTTCGCCTCTTTGCCGCGCTCCACAGGAGTACTCCGAGAAGCGGGGCGAGCACGAGCGCCCACAGCCAGACCGGGTCATTGAAGCGGAACATCAGGGCAACTTCCTCAGGACGGTCTGGGACAAGCCCAGCTCCGCCATCAGGAACAGAAACCCGAAGATCAGAGGCACGGGAAACTCTTCACCGTACTGAGTGAAGTTCTCCACTTCGACCTCCGTCCGCTCGAGTTCGTCGATCTCGGCGTAAATGGCCTGAAGACTCTCGGTATCGGTGGCGCGGAAGTACTGCCCGCCCGTGAGTTCGGCGACCTGCTGGAGCGTCTCCTCGTCGATATCGACCTCGACATTCACGTACCGGGTGCCGCCGAAACCGTCGGGAACCGGAATCGGCGCCGTGCCTCTCGAACCGGCCCCGATCGTGTAGACGCGAACGCCGAGCGCCTGAGCCATCTGCGCAGCCGTGACCGGGCCGATCTCCCCGCGGTTGCTGCGCCCGTCGGTCAGCAGGACGACGACCTTCGACTCCGCCGGGGACGACTGTAGTCGCTTCACGGCGGTAGCGAGTCCCATCCCCACCGCGGTGCCGTCCTCGATCATGCCGACATCGAGCTCTCCGACCAGCGACTCGACCACCCCGTAGTCGAAGGTGAGCGGCGCCTGCGTGAACGCCTGGCCCGCGAAGGCCACCATGCCGATCCGGTCGTTCCTCCGGCCCGCGACGAAGTCTGCGGCGACGGCCTTGGAGGCTTCGAGGCGATTCGGCTGAAGGTCTTCGGCCAGCATCGAGCTCGAAACATCCAGCACCATCACGATGTCGATGCCCTCCGTCAGGACGTTCTCGGTTGTGATCCCCGTCTGCGGCCGGGCCAGGGCGACGATGAGCGCAGCCAGCGCCAGCGCCCGCAACACCGGAGGCACCATCGTGGCCCATCGCCCTCCCCCGCCCGAAGCCACGACGTCGGACACGCCCGAGTATCGGATCGCCGCGGCCGGCGTTCCGCGCCCATATCGCGCCCACAGAAGCGCCGGGACGAGGAGGAGCAGCCCGAGGACGGCCGGATCTTCGAAGCGGAACATCAGCCGCCCGCCTCCACAGGCTCACCGCTCGCACGCCTCCAGCCCACGGTCTGTTCGACGATCGAGCGACCGAGGGCGAGGGTCGAGCGTGCCGTGTCGGCGTCGGGTCGGAGCTTCGCGAACTTCACGAGGTCGCACTGATCCAGGAACCTCCGGAGTTCTGCCCGCGCCTCCCCGGGTGCGTCGATCCGCTCGAGTCCGGCGATCACCTCCCACGTGGTCATCTCGAGCGCCGGGACGTCGAAGGCGGCTTCCACATAGCGGCGCAGGATATCCGACAGCTGGACGTGGAACTCCTTCACCTCACCCCGCTCGAGCATGGGAGAGGCCCCGAGCGCCGTGAGCGCCTCGAGCGCGAGTTGGTGCGGCGGCCGCGGGGGTGGGCCGCGTTCCACGTGCTCAACCGGTATCCTGCGGTCGCGCCACCGCCGATACGCGGCAAAGGCTGCAGCACCGAAGAGCATGAAGAGGAGGCCCCAGAGGGCGACCCACAGCGCACTCACGGCGATCGACATCGGCCCCCGAATCTCCCGGATATCTCCGGTCTCGTCCGAGCCTACCGAGGTGACCTCGATGCCGAACCGATCCGTCTCGAGAAGCTCGGTCTGTCCGTCCGCAGTCAGAACGGAAAGCTCGAAGGATGGCAGTTCGAGGTCGCCGAGCTCGAAGGCGGTGATCGAGAAAACCGCTGTCGAGATCGCACTCCCCTCACCCGTCACCGTCGGCTCCAGCCGCGCGTCGAGCACCTCGAAGGGAGTCAGGTCGATCGAGTCCGGCCAAACCACCGACGCGTCGCCCGGGTGCGCCACTCGGACGGTGAGCGTGATGCGGTCACCGACCGTGACGAGTGTCGTGTCGACGTCGCTGACGACGCGCACCTGCGCGGCTACGGGGGCGGGCGCGGTGACGAGCAAGGCGCTCACCAGTACGCTCCACACGAACAGGCCCGCGATTCTGCGGGCGAGACACGTGCCGATCACTGCCGCCGTGCCCGATCCTGAAAGAAGCGCATGAGCGGCCTCACGTACGGCTCCCCCGCCTCGATGTCGATGACGTCCACCCGGCTCCGGCGGAGTTCGCGGTCCAGGGCTTCGCGACGCCGCGTCACCCTGTCGACGAAGCGTCGCCGGAAGTCCGGGTTCGCCGTATCGACCACGACCCGCTCGCCGGTCTCCGGATCTTCGAGCTCGAGATAGCCCAGGGCGGGGAGCTCCCGCTCACGTCGGTCTTCGACACGGACGGCAATCAGGTCGTGTCGCCGGCCCGCCACGGCGAGAGCCTTCTCGAAGCCCTCGTCGCGAAAGTCCGACACGAGAAAGGTGACGGCCTTCTTCCGCTGCACATGCGCCACGTACTCGAGCGCCGCGGTGATGTCGGTTCCCCGCCCCTCGGGCTCGTGATAGAGGAGCTCGCGCAGCACGCGAAGAACGTGGCGCCGACCCTTTCGCGGAGGAACGAACTTCTCGATCCGATCGGAGAAGATGACCAGCCCCACCTTGTCGTTGTTCTTGATCGCGCTGAACGCGAGGAGGGCGCAGATCTCGACCGCTACCTCGGCCTTCATGCGCTCACGACTCCCGAAGTCACCGGAGGCGCTGACGTCGACCACGAGCATCACCGTGAGCTCACGTTCCTCGTCGAAAATCTTGACGTAGGGAGCCCCGTTTCGGGCCGTGACATTCCAGTCGATGCTCCGGATGTCATCGCCGTACTGGTACTCGCGAACCTCGGCGAAATTCATTCCGCGACCCTTGAACACCGAGTGGTACTCGCCCGAAAACACCTCGTTCACGAGGCCTCGGGTCGAGATCTCGATGCGGCGCACCTGCTTGAGAATCTCGCGTGGGATCATCGTCGTCGTCCCGGCCTCTACGGGACCTCGACCCGGTCCAGAATCCGCCGCACCACGTCCTCCGAGGTGACCTCTTCGGCCTCCGCCTCGTAGGTGATGAGCACCCGATGGCGCAGCACGTCCATTCCCATCGCCCGCACATCGTCCGGAGTGACGAAGCCACGACGCTGCAGGAACGCATGTGCTCGGGCGGTCCGTGCGAGACAGATGGTCGCACGTGGTGAGGCCCCGAACGACACGAGGTCCACCAGGTCGTGGAGTCCGTACGCCGCGGGGTCACGCGTCGCGAGCACGAGGTCCACGATGTACCGCTCGACCTGATGATCCATGTAGATCATCTCCGTCGCCTTACGCGCCTGGAGGATCTCCTCCGGCGTGACCACCGGCTTCACCGTCTCCGGTGCGCCGGCGCTCATCCGGCGCATGATCTGTAGCTCCTCGTCGCCGGTCGGGTACTCCACGGAGAGCTTCAGCATGAAGCGATCCACCTGAGCCTCGGGCAGAGGATACGTCCCCTCCTGCTCGATCGGATTCTGAGTCGCGAGCACCAGGAACGGAGAGGGGAGCGGGTAGCTACGCTCGCCGATGGTCACAGTGTGCTCCTGCATCGCCTCGAGCAGCGCCGACTGCACCTTGGCAGGCGAGCGGTTGATCTCGTCCGCGAGGATGATGTTCGCGAAGATCGGCCCCTGCTTGGTCTTGAACTCCTGATCCTTCGGATCATAGATCAGCGTCCCTGTCAGATCTGCAGGGAGCAGATCGGGCGTGAACTGCAGTCGCCTGAACTTGGTATCGATCGCCTGTGCGAGCGTCTTGACCGTCAGCGTCTTGGCGAGTCCCGGTACGCCCTCCATGAGCACGTGCCCATCGGCGAGAAGGCCGATCAGGAGACGCTGGACCATGGTCTGCTGGCCGACGATGACCCGTCCGACTTCCGCCATGAGGCGGTCCACGAACGCGCTTTCCTGCTGGATCTTTTGCTGGATGACCTCGATGTCGAGGCCTCGGCTTTCCGTCGTTTCCAAGGGTCGAACCTTCTTTGGAGATCCGGTGATTACACGCGTAGTTGAGCCGCGATATGGTAATGGATGCGGTTCGCCAGGGAAGGGTTGGCCGACGCATCCTTACGGCGACGCGCATATGTCCTCCATCGAGGACACATCGAGGCCACCCCTGAACACCTAACCATCTGTCATTACATGCTTTAGGTGAAATCCGCAGTCCTGGCACGGCCACTGCACTCTTTCCCCGTCGAGTGGACAACCGGCCCAGCGCCGGCGGGCAACGGGAGGGACGAGCCCTCCACCCCCACTCGACGCGGGCCAGGGGCCCGCTCAGGAAAAGGGGAAGCACCATGAAACGTGAAGCGTTCATCTTGCTGATCGGAGCCTCCCTCGCAGGGAGCACCGATCTCGAAGGACAGAAGCGTGGCAAGCGCGACCGCCATGTCGACGAGCGTGTGGAGCGGCTGGAGCCCGTGCACGCCCCGGGTCGAGTCGTCGCGCAGCCTGTCTACCGCAGCGCGCCGCACGGTGGGCGCAGGGCCTCGCGAGTCGTGTACACTTCTCGTCGTGGCTACGGCGGAGAGGTCGGATGGATTCGGACGGACTGGAGACGCGCTATCCGCCTCCGACCCATCCCCTTGTCCCGACACCGGAACTTCCTGAACCGGGGCGAACTGAACGGGATGCTCGGGCGGCGCACGGTCGAAAGGATCCGTGACGCCGGGCGCTCCGCCGGCTTCCGCGGAGCTATGCGCGGCCACTGGGTGGTTCAGCGCGGATTCGGAGATCTCCTGGTGGTGACGATGGGTGGATCCGACGTCGCCGAACTCGTCGACTTCAATCGCGACGGGATCGTGGACGAGATGTACGTCGTCGGGCCGGTGGGCCATCGCCGGGTGGCGTGGAGATGAAGCGAGCCCGCGACCGCAGACGGTGAAGCCCCGCAGACCTCCGGGTCTGCGGGGCTTCTCTTCGGAACCGACCCGGTGGGCGCCCCGGCTATCCTCGACCGTTCGCGAACGCCGCCGCACGATCCGACATCCCCCGACGCTCGTAGTGCGCCCTGAGGGCATCTCGCGCCTGCCCGGTGCGAGCGTCCTCGTCACCGAAATTCTCCCGGAGGACGCGATACGCCTCAGTGAGATATCGTTCGGCTTCCTCGTCTCGCTGCAGGGCCTCGTACGTTCGCCCGAGTTCGAGGTCCGACGCGGCGATGTTCCAGTGCCCTTCCGGGAGACCAGCGACTCGGATCTCCCGGGCCTCGACGAGATACTCGATCGACGTCTGGAGGCGTCCGGTGCGCCGGTGCAGCGTGCCCAGACTCGACAAGGCGTTCGCGATGTTGGGGTGGCCCTCGGGAAACGCCAGTCGCGAATACCGCAGCCCGTCCATCAGGACCGGCTCCGCTGCCTCGAGCGAGTCGGCTCGCAGAAGCACCGTACCCAGCGACGTCGTCGTACCGGCCACATAGGGGTGATCCGGTGGGAAGATCTCGGCGAGCATGGCCGCGGACTCTCGTCGGGGCGCGAGGGCGTCGACGCCACGCCCGACGGCCTCCAGCACATTGGCCAGATTTCCCAGGCTCGCGGCGATCTCCACGTGCACCCCGTCGAAGGCAGACCTCCGGATCGCCAGCCCCTCCTCGACCAGAGGGATTGCCTCCTCCGCCCGCCCGGCCGCCCGAAGCGAACTGGCCAGCTGGTTGAGCGCATGTGCCGTTTCCAGGTGGTCGTTCCCGTACACCTCACGAGACATGGCCAGCGCCTCGAAACCGACGTCGGTGGCCTCATCCACCTTGCCCGCTGCACGCAGCACATCCTGAAGGCTCTTCAGCCCCGTCGCGATGTCCTCGTTGGGGCCGTCCTCGACACGCCGATGCATGGCCACGGCCTCGCGCATGACAGCCTCGGCCTCGTCGAGATTGCCCTGGTCGCCGTGCGCGACCGCCAACCATGCCATCCCACCGGCCAACGCATGAGAGTCCTCCCCCTCGGCCTCCCGGAAGTAGACGAGGGAAGAATCGAACCAGGGGATCGCCTCTGCGTACGCTCCGAGGTTGTACTCGAGCACGCCGCGCTCGAGGTAGGTATCGGCCACGCCCGCAGGATCTCCACCGGGAAATGCCCTACGCACCGCGACGGCCGTATCGAGTACCGGAGCCGCGGCATCGTATTCGCCAAGCGCGTTGTACACGCGACCGATCAGCGTGCCGAGCGTAGCGCGGGACCCCGGCTCTTCCCGAAGGCCGGTGACGATCTGCTCCGCACCCCGGTCGAGTACGTCGCGCAGGGTCACGTCACGCGCCGACGCTGCGTTCGGATCCACCTCCGTGAACAGCTCTTCCAGGAAGCCGCTCACGCGCTCGGCCGTGGCCCTCTGCGCCTCGGCCCGATCACGCTCGCGTGCGACTGCGCGCGCCTGCACGACCGTATTGACCGTGAACGAGATACCGAGAATCAGAACCAGCACCCCACCGGACACGACGCCGCGATTCCGGCGAACGAGTTTGCCCGTGCGGTATCGCCAGTCGTCGTTGCGTGCACGTATCGGCATCCCGTCGAGATGAAGCCTGACATCCTCCGCGAGCGAGCCAACCGATGCGTAGCGGGCTTCCGGCTCTTTTCGCAGGGCCCGCGACACGATGGCATCGAGGTCGCCGGCGAGGCGCTTTCTGCGCGCACCGTCCTCGACGGTCGAACTGACGACCGGCGGCACCTCCTGCGTGACCCTCGTGATCAGTTGCGGGGGGGTGAGTCCGCGCGTCTCCAGTGGCAGGCGTCCGGACAGCAGTTCGTACAGGAGGACTCCGAGGGAGTACATATCGGCCGCGACGCCGGCCCGTTCGCCCGACACCTGCTCCGGGCTCGCATACGCGGGGGTCATCACCCGGTACGTCTGGGTGACCCCTTCCGCGCTGTCCCCGACGGAATCCATGAGCTTGGCGATTCCGAAATCGAGGAGCTTCGGCTCGCCCTCGGCCGTCACCAGGATGTTGCTCGGCTTCAGATCCCTGTGAGCTACGAGTTCGCGGTGCGCGTAGCCCACGGCGTCACACACCTTCAGGAAGAGTCGGAGTCTCGCTCCGACATCCAGATCGCGCTCATCACACCACTCGGTGATCGTCTTCCCGTCGATGTACTCCATGACCAGGTACGGCGTCCCGTCGTCGGTACTGCCTCCATCCAGAAGTTTCGCCACCCCCGGATGTGAGAGCCCGGCGAGAATCTGTCGCTCGGCACGGAAGCGCTCCGCAAGCATCGGACTCGGGATTCCGCCGCGCACGAGCTTCACCGCCGCGCGTGCCTCGTACGCCCCGTCGGCACGTTCCGCGAGGTACACGGTGCCCATGCCGCCCTCGCCGATCGGCTCGAGAATCCTCCACGAGCCGAGGCTGGTACCTTCGACCTCCATCCCGTGGAAGGCTTCGGCCTCCGAGGCGATCACCCCGGCGAGGTACTCGCCCGACCCACCATCGTCGATCGCGAGTAGCTGTCGGATCTCTTCCGCCATCCCCGGATCACCCGAGCAGCGCTCGGCGATCCTCGCCTCCCGAGCCTCACCGTCCAGCTCCACGAGCTCATCGAAGAGCGCGCTGAGTCGGTGAAACCGCTCACCCTGTTCCGTCATCGACTCTCAGTTCCTTGTACAGCCATGCCCGCGCCATACGGAGATCCCTGTGGACCGTAGCCGTCGACACCTCCAGAGCCTCCGCGACCTCATCGTAGGAGAGCCCTCCGAAGTAGTGGAGCTCGACAGCACGTCCCTTCCTCTCCTCAAGCGCAATTAGCCGCTCGAGAGCCTCATCGAGTTCGATCACGTCGTCGGGTCGGGAGTCGCCGGGGAGGACCCCTTCCAGAGAATCCAGGTCCAGCGGTGCGGCACCACCACCCCGCTTCTGGCTTCGCCGTTTGCGCGCGTGGTCCACGAGAACTCGTCTCATCGCCCGTGCAGCAACGCGCATGAAGTGACCCGACCCCTCCCACTCCACGTCGGTACCCACGAGCCGCACGTACGCCTCGTGAACGAGAGCGGTCGTCTGAAGGGTGTGGCCTCGCGACTCACCGCGGAGTGCCGAGCTGGCGAGCCTGTGCAGCTCGGAGTAGACGAGAGGCAGCAGAGCGTCGAGCGCATCCTGCTCACCGTCACGCCACGCGACCAGGAGGCCAGTGACGTCACGCTGCTTGCTGGAAACGGGGGGCGGCACCCCCGCACGGGGATCGTTCATCAGGGTCGGGAAGAGGCGGGGGGCGTACTTCCACGGTACCCCCCCGACGCTCCCACATCAACCGATATCGCCCCTGCGTTTGCTCCAAGCCTGAACGGTCAGAACTTCGCCCGAAAAATCTCCACCGTAATGCCCGGCCGCCATTCGGTGCGGCCGTTCGCATCGTCCCGTGGAAGCATCGCAGGCGCGGGGATGGGAGTCCCGAATCCCCACCCGCCCGCACCGTAGCCGAAGAGGGCGCCGTCCAGATCGTCTCCCTCCTCAGCATCGCTCAGGCCAGCGACCATGTTCCGCGTCGTATGGGCCGCGATCGCCAATCCCGCGATGCTCGTCACCAGAGGGATCCCGATGGCCACCGCGTCGTCATCGGGTTGCACGAGCAGATCGATCCCCAGCCCTCCGAGCCCGCCGACCAGCGCCCCGAGATTGATCCAGCGCACCCGCGGCCTGGTCAGGTCGTATTGTCGGGCCAGCAAGGCGCCGCCGAGTAGTCCGACGTTTCCACCGATCAGTGTGGTCAGGAGCAGGTCGTCTCCCTCTGCGTCGGCGAGACCGCCGAGCCCCAGAGCATAGAGGCTGCCCCAGATCGACCCGCCCTGGGCAGCGCTCGAAACACCCGACTTCACGGGGTTCGACGCGATGACCGCTCCCGCCGTGATCCCGGCGAGACCTCCGACGATCATCGAGGTCAACACCGCCTGTTCGTTGTCCCCGGTGTCGTAGCATCCGAAGGCGTCGCAGGAGGTCTCGCTACCCCAGTCCGCGACCTCGGCCCACCCTGCTCCCTGCCAGGTGCCCCAGATCCCACCCCAGCTGATCGCCCGGGCCTGCCCCTCAGTGTACTGACGGGCTCGCTGGGCCGCCCGCGCACCGAAGAGGCCGAGCGGACCTCCGATCAGAAGTCCCGCCCCATAGGCGCCGCTGCCGTCGGCGCCGAAGGCTGCCGGGACCGCGACCCCCAGCCAGAGTCCGTACAGCGTCCCGAAGACAGGCAGTTCCAGACTGCTCACAGGATCGAACCGGTCACCGGATCCCAGGAGCCGCGCTTGCGCTTCGGCGGCGGCCGGGGTCTGCGCGAAACGCTCGGTGATGTGCGCGTACAGGGCCGCGGCGATCTTGGGCTCACCCTGGCGCTCGAAGTCCTCCGCCGTCCTGAGGAGCACTGCCGCAGAATCAGCAGGGGTCAGCTGCGCCGCGGCTGCCCTTGGGCCGGCGCACAAGCAAACGCCAGCCAATACGAGTCCAACGAACCACACCCGTCCCACACACCCTCCTCGTCGTCGGTGAGCCTGCGAAGCCATCTGGGCGCCACCCTGGTAGATCATACGTCGACACCCCGCCCGGTGTTGCGTAACGTGGGCGGCCCTCCCGCCGCGGCGCCAGCGATGATGCGCCCGGGCGGCCACCCACTCCTCCTTGCTCTCCCTGTGCCCCATAACACCTCCGACGTCGTCGTAATCGGCTCCGGCATCAACGGAGCCGCCAGCGCCTTCCACCTGGCCGACCGAGGGCTGTCCGTAACCGTCCTCGAGAAGGAGCCGGCCCCCGCGATGGGTTCGACCGGAAAGAGCGCAGCGGGCGTCCGGGTCCAGTTCACGACAGCTGCCAACATCCGGCTGTCTCTGTACTCCCTGCCGGTCTTCCGACACTTCGAAGAGCGATACGGGCACGACATCGGATATCGCGACATCGGCTACCTGCTCCTCGTTCCGGAGGCGCGCTGGGAGAGGCACCTGGAGTCGGTGGCGCTCCAGCACGAACTGGGCGCACCGGTGGAGGTGCTCGATCCCGTGGAGGCGCAACGTTTCGTATCCTTCGACACCGAGGGACTGGCCGGAGCCACGTTCGGCCCCTGGGACGGGGTGATCGACCCGCATATGGCCTGCCTCGCGTGGGTCGACATGGCACGAGCGCTCGGGGCAGAATTTCGAATGGGCGCCTCGGTTACCGCGGTCGAGCGGCAGGGCTCCGGGTGGGTCGTGCGCACGGGTAGCGGGTCGTGGTCGTGCAGCCACGTGGTCAACGCCGCCGGAGCCTGGTCGGGAGAGATCGGGCGCATGGGCGGCCTCGACGTGCCGGTGGGGCCGAAACGAATTCAGATCTTCTTGAGCGCGCCACACGCCGACACCCGCACCTACCCCCTCACGATCGACCTCGCCACGGGAGTCTATCTCAGGAGCGAAGGGGATCGCGTCCTCTTCGGCCTCGACAACCTCCAGCAGGCGTTCGGCTTCACCGAGGGTCTCGACCAGGAGTGGCTCGAACACGTGCTGCTCACCGGAGTCGGACGCTTCCCATGGTGGGAGGATATGGGCATCGACATGCGCGGCAGCTGGTGGGGTTACTACGCCGTCAGCCCCGACAACAGCCCGATCATCGGACTCCATCCCGACACGGAGGGATGGATCGATGCCTGTGGCTTCTCCGGTCACGGCATCATGCACGCGCCGGCCACGGGGGTGGCGGTCGCGGAGCTGGCCGCCGATGGTAAGACCTCGACGGTCGACGTCGATCACTTCCGGCACACGCGCTTCGGCGAAGACATCGCCGTCGAGACGAACGTCTTCTAGCTGCAGACGCGAGAGCCATGGACACCTTCCTTCTGTTCTTCGAGCAGATGCCAACCTGGCAGAAGCTGATCTGGGTCATGATCTGTCTCGGTTCGAGTTGGCTCCTCGAGGGCAGCCTCCCGCTGATCCACTTCCGATACCGAAAGTGGCATCACGCCCGTGCCAACTTCGCCTTCCTCGCTACGACGCTCGCGATCAACGCCGGGTTCAGCGCCCTCTCCGTGGGCGCTGCCGCATGGACCGCCTCTGCCGGCTTCGGGCTACTGCACCTGTTCGACCTGCCCGTGCTCGCCGAACTACTCCTCGCCCTGGTCGTGCTCGACCTCACGGCCCAGTACTGGGCCCACTGGCTTCTGCACCGGGTGAAGTGGCTCTGGCGCTTTCACGTCGTGCACCACAGCGACACCAAGGTCGATGCCACCACGGGCACCCGCCTCCATCCGGGCGACTTCGCGGTTCGCGAAGTCATCGCGCTCGGGGCGCTCGTCCTGACCGGTGCGCCTCTGGCGTTCTACGTCGTGTACAGGACCACCACGATCTTCTTCACCTTCCTCACTCACGCGAACATCTCGCCGCCGGCCCGTCTGGACGCCGCCCTCAGCCGTGTGTTCGTGACGCCGAACATGCACAAGTTCCACCACCACTTCGAGAGGCCGTGGACCGACACCAACTACGGCGGCATCCTGTCGATCTGGGACCGAATGTTCGGCACGTTCGTCTACGGAGATCCCCGAGACGTGCGCTACGGTGTGGATGTCGCGGATCCCGCACTCGACGAGAACGTGGGACATCAGTTCAAGCTTCCTTTCATGAAAGGCGCCGGGCTAGATCGCGAGTAGCTCGCGAGCGAGCGACCACCTCGACTACATCGATTCGTCGGCCGACGGTCCGTAGTGACCCGGCACGGCGACATCGAGCATCCGCAAATAGACACCCAGCTGCGCGCGATGGTGCACATTGTGGTTGAGTATGAACGAGCGGAGGACGGCCGCCTTCGGCATCGCCATGACGACTTCCCCGCCTTTCTTCATGGACCACGTCTGCATCAACGTCTCGCCGGACGTCTCTTCGAGGACCTTCCTCGCTTCGGCCACACCCTCATCGAAACGTGCGAGGATGTCCTGCTTCGTCTCCGGGACAACGCGCTCGTAGCCCGCATCCAGATCGAAGACGTCCATGTTCATCGTCACCCCGGTCCAGGTCGGGACCTCCGCGAGGTGGGCGGCCAGGTCATGGAGGCTGAACGACTTCTCGTGTGGCTTCCAGTCGAACTTCTCCTCGGGCACGGCCTCCAGAGCGCGACGGGTCTCCGCAAATTCGTGATCGAACTCGGGAAGGAACATCGATCCGTCCATCATCCACCTCCACACGGCACGGTAATCGTTCAAGCGTCTCGACAGGGCGCCACGAACACCGAACATAAGCCGAACAGAAGTCG
>Ga0316191_10001270_pt1 | contig 17554 bp, 13 predicted proteins | sample Eddworburr2cm_MG_FD_204928 | JGI IMG/M metagenome (GOLD analysis project Ga0316191, IMG submission 204928) | Coastal sediment microbial communities from Maine, United States - Eddy worm burrow 2 cm | ecosystem: Environmental > Aquatic > Marine > Coastal > Sediment | place: USA: Maine...
GACCGCCGGGGTGGGATGCAGGCGGCCCACCAGGTCAAGAAGGCCCGATCCGTTGCGGAGGTGGCCGCGCAGCGGGCTCCACAAGTGGTGGACCTTCGGCAGGCTCATAATGCCCGGCGCAGGTGGAACCACCAGGCCGCTGCAGCTCGGTGCAAGCGCTTCCCGGATCTGATCGACTACGATCGCGTGCTCCTCCAGGGCCTTGGGGTCTGCGAGGAGTTGTCGCACCAGCTTCCGGTCTTCCGCGGGGCACTCTCCGCGCGGGGCTGTTCCGGCCAGCGCATCGGCGATCACCGTGCCATTGTCCAGGGACAGCAGCCGTTCGGGCGAGACCCCGAGGAGCGCGAATCCCGGACGGGTCACCGCGAATCGTGCGCAGTCCTCGTGACCTGCGGCCAGCGCCTGCAACACCTTTCCCCAACGCAGGCGCCGGGAGGTCGAGTACTTGACCCGTCGGGTCAGAACCACCTTCTCCAGACTACCGCTGCGGATGTCCATCAGCGCCTGGGCGAACGGAGCTTGCCAGCCCCGATCTTCGATGCGGCGCATAGTCAGTGGCGGCATGCCTTCCTCTTGGCAGTCAGCTGGCGCCGCGCAGAGGGTCTCGAGCAGCGAAGTCCAGTGGAGTTCGAGATCCACTGGATTGGTACGACCACCGACGTCGGCACTGAAGATCAGCCAACGCTGGTCGCCGGATTTTCGGAACAGGAGTTCTGGCACGATCAGTTCGGTGTTAGCCATGTCATGCCACATGGCACCGGGTGTTTCATGCGGAGAGAACGCAAATCCGATGAACGCGACCGGATCGGGTCGTCCCGCGGGACCATAGTGTTGCCAGCGAGTGCCCAGCGCCGAAAATTCGTCAGCCAGGATCCCCAGCCGGTCAGCCCCGCAACATCGGATACTGGCCGCCACGCCCAGGCCCGTGTAGGAGTGACCGGAGGACTGCCGGCTCCAGTAGTGCGCGCGAGCGGTGGCCGGCAGGTAGGGCGCAAGGTCCAGGTCATCGGCGCGAACGGAGACGCTCAGCAGACCCTCCGGCAGAGTGTCACCGAGTGCTCGCAGTGTGGACCGCAGGCTAAACGTGAGCCCGTCGATAACACGCTCCGCATCCGTTGCTGTTGCGCGACTCGTTCTCAAGACATCAGGGAATCACTGAGGAATCCGTAGTTTACCATGGCGGGTGGCGCCCGAATCAGGCTTGCCGGCAAAGGGATGACGCGTAAAATGACCGCCTCATTTCAGGAGACCAAGATGCATTGGAAGCCAGCCGAAGACCTCGGTTTCGAAGATATCCTGTATCAGGTTAGCGACGGTATCGCCAAGATCGTGATCAACCGGCCGGAGGTCCGCAACGCCTTTCGCCCCGAGACGATCAAGGAATTGATCACGGCCTTCACACAGGCGCATCTCGATCCGGATATCGGCGTCATCATCCTGACAGGAAGCGGCGACCAGGCTTTCTGTTCCGGTGGTGACCAGCGGATACGGGGAGAGCATGGTGGTTACGCCGATCGTGAAGGGGTAAATCATCTGAATGTGCTGGATCTGCAGATGCAGATCCGTCGTCTGCCGAAGCCGGTCATCGCGATGGTGGCCGGATACGCTATCGGTGGCGGGCATGTACTGCATCTTGTCTGCGACCTGACCATCGCCGGGGACAACGCTCGTTTCGGCCAGACCGGTCCTATGGTGGGCAGTTTCGACGCCGGACTCGGCGCGGGTCTACTGGCCCGGACCGTTGGCATGAAGAAGGCCAAGGAGATCTGGTTCCTGTGCCGCCAGTATGATGCGGTTCAGGCATTGGAGATGGGCCTGGTCAATGCGGTGGTGCCGCTCCAGCGACTTGAGGAGGAGACCGTCGCCTGGAGTCGTCGGATTCTGGAGATGAGTCCGACTGCACTGCGCGCACTGAAGGCAGCATTCAATGCAGATACCGATGGGCTGGCCGGCATACAGGAGCTCGCCGGGAACGCCACCGGCATGTTCTACATGACGGACGAGGCGCGCGAGGGCCGCAACGCGTTCCTGGAGAAAAGGCAGCCGGATTTCCGCAAGTTCCCGCGGCGGCCATGACGGGGTCAAGCCCATGAAGGACGTGTCAGATCCCGGTAAGTCTGGCGCGTGGATCCTTGCCGCGCGTCCGAAGACACTACCGGTCGCGGTCGTTCCCGTGGTGGTCGGAAGCGCTATGGCGTTCGCAGAGACATCCATGTTCTCGGTGAGTATCGTCATCGTCGCGATGCTTTGCGCGTTACTGATTCAGATCGGGACAAACCTGCACAACGATGTTGCCGACTTCGAGCGTGGCGCCGATGACCCGGCTACCAGGCTCGGTCCGCGGCGGGCGACTGCGGAAGGATGGCTGCAGCCCAGGACGGTCAATCTTGCTGCCGCTGTCTCGTTCGCTGCTGCGTTTTTCATCGGTCTGTATCTTGTCGCGATCGGCGGCTGGCCGATCCTGTTGCTCGGGATTACCTCGATCGCGGCCGGTTACGCTTACAGCGGCGGACCACGACCTATTGCCTACACCTGTTTTGGCGAGGCGTTTGTACTGGCCTTCTTCGGTCTGGCCGCAGTGGGCGGGACGTACTATCTTCAGGCATCAGGCCGACTGACCGGTGCAGCGCTGCTGGCCGGGATTGTTGTGGGACTGCCGGCGGCTGCTGTCCTGGTGGTGAACAACACCCGCGATGTCGATGAGGACAGACGCGCCGGCCGGCGAACCTTCCCGGTCATGTTCGGCAAGACGGCAAGCCACATCCAGTACTCTGGATTCCTGATCGCCAGCATCCTGCTGGCGTCAGCCACGGCGTGGCGGGCAGGCGCAGGCCCCTGGGCGGCGGGCTGTCTGCTCATGTCTCCCTGGGCCTACCGCCTGGGCCGGTGCTTCCGCGTAGCGTCGGACCCGGCGGTGTTCAATCAGCTGCTGGCGGCGACGGCTCGTTTCGGTCTCTGCCTCGGCGCAGTCCTGTCGCTGCTGTTGATCGTCACGAATCGATGATCGACGACCGCGTCCGAATACGCTCTTGTCGCGTTGATTCCTACGACCTGCCTCTGAATCCGCCCTGGGTGACTTCGCGCGGTCAGCTGAGTCATCGGCAGGGCTGGCTGGTATTCCTGGCGACAGACGGCGAAGTCGCTGGCTGTGGAGAGTGCGCGCCAATGGAACAGGCCGGCACGGAGTCGCACGCTGAGGCCGGCCAGTCCCTGCATCGCTGGGCAGGCCGGGTCGCCGGCATGAGACTGTCGAAACTCTGGCAGCTGCTGGATGACGAAGCGATAAGCCCCGCTGTGCGCTGCGCGCTCGAGGGTGCGGTGGTCGATCTGGCAGCTCGGCGCCAGCGGCAGCCGCTGGCACATCTTCTGAATCCTGCCGCACCGTTGGACGTCGCGGTGAACGCGGCGGTGGGATCCGCGGATCAGGGTCTGGTGGGCCGCGCCACGAGGGCCACCCGCGACGGGTACAAGGTGCTGAAGATAAAGGTAGGGGTCGGACCCGCGGAGGATGAAATCGGTTGCCTCCGCGCATGCGCCGAACGACTGGCACCGGGAGTTACGATGCGTCTGGATGCCAATGGAGCGTGGGATATGGCCGCCGCCCGTGTCTGGATGCGCGAACTCGAGGGCTTGCCCGTCGATTCTGTCGAAGAGCCGCTGGCCGGCATGGACCCGGATGAGCTGAGGCAATTGCAGCAGGAAGTGGACTGGTCGTTGGCCGCCGACGAATCCTTGGTCCCGCTGATCGGAATCTCCGGCCCGGCAGGCCTGCCGGTGCGAAGGGTGGTGATCAAGCCAATGGTTGTCGGTGGTGTCCGGCCGAGTCTCAGACTGGCTACGCAAGCCGGTGACTGTGAGGTCGTTGTCACGACAACCCTGGAGGCGGCGCCGGGGCGCTGGTTAACGGCCCATCTTGCGGCGGCGCTTGATGACGGTTTCGCCCACGGGCTGGATACCGGGCGATGGCTGTCGGCAGATGTCGGACCCGGGCCGGTGATCTGGCGCGGAAGATGCCGTCTGGCGGACCCCGACCGACTGCCATCATCCGGATGAGCACAGCCCCGGTCAGGAGTCATCCAGCAGTCTGTTGAGCTCGCCGCGGCGGATCTTGCCCAATTGTGTGCGTGGCATCTCGTCGACCTTCTTGAACATCCTGGGGCGTATCTGACTCGGCAGATGATCTTTCGACCAGGCTTCGACCGCAGCGACGTCACCGTCTCCGATGTACAGAGCAACCAGACACGTGCCCCAGACCGGGTCCGGGTAGCCGGTGACGGCAACTTCTCCGACCCCGGGGCAACCGGACAACAGATCCTCCACTTGCGCCGGGTGGACGTTGACGCCGCCTGAGATGAGGACGTCATCTCCGCGTCCCAGCACCTGAAGTCTGCCGCGCCTATCCAGCCGGCCCAGGTCCTGGGTGCGGAACGTGCCTGGAGCGACCAGTCCGTGACCGGGGACCAGACCGGGATTGGCGTAGCCGAGCATCACCGTCGGCCCGCTGACCTCGATCGATCCGACACCCGAATCATTCTCTGCGTCAACGATCCGGACACGGGTACCCGCCTGGATGTCCATGAACGGGTCATCGGTATCCGCCGCGCCGAGCGCGATGTGTGCCGCGGTCTCGGTAAGACCATAGGCAAGTCGCAGCGGCCACGAGCGTTTACGCGCCCGCTGCGCCAGCGGCGCCGACAGGGGGGAACCCCCGATGAGCACACATGTCAGGTGGTCGGCGTCGGTGCCGGCGTCAATGAGCCGGTGCAGCATGGGCGGCACCAGTGACGCATGCGAGATGCCCTGACTTTCGATGGCGGCCTTGGCAGCCTGCGTGGTAAAGCCGCCGTGCAACACACAGGCGGCTCCCGCAGCCGCGCAGCGCAACAGGATCATGATCCCCCCCACGTGATTAAGGGGCAGGCAACACAACCATCGGTCATCGGCGCACAATGTCACCGCCTCGTTGGTGGCGAGGGCCGATTCGGCGAGGTTGGATCCACTGAGCATCGCCGCCCTGATCGGGCCTTCGGTACCGCTGCTGGCGACCAGCATCTGTACCTGATCCCAAGGCAGTGGCGAGGGCCCGGCCGGAGGTGAGTGTCCGACTGTCTCGAGATAACGCGCCGGCAATCGGAGTATGCCTTGCGGAAGATCGACATCGGCATCGACGATGGCCTGTTGTATGGCGCAATGGCGCATGAGACGCCCGAATCCCGATAGCGGTGGGCTGACCGGCAATATGGGGAATCCAGCGTAGATCGCCAGAAAGATTGCTCGCGCCAGCCGTGAACGACTCGCGCTGGCGACGGCGGTGATTTTTCCTGGCTCCAGTCCGGCCGCGTTCATGGTGCGGGCCCAGCGACCCAGGCTATCCCACAAGCCGGCGTAGTCGAGGACAGCCGGACCCTCAATCAGCGCCGGCGCAGATCCGCGGCTCTTGGCCTGGTGTCGCAGCCACTCGAGGGGGTGGTCAGTGGGTGGAGGCAAGAGGTTTCTGACCAACGTGCAGGCAAGCGATGCCGAGACTCATGTTGCGGTAGCTGACATTGCAGAAACCGCAGTCCTGCATCAACGACTTCATCTCCTCCTGATCGGGGAAACGCCGGATCGACTGGATCAGATACTCATAGGCGTCGGGGTTCCGCGAGACCCAGGCGCCCAGCTTCGGGATGACGGTGCGTGAAAACAACTGGTAGACCGGTCTGATCGGTCCCCATGGCTTGGAGAACTCCAGGCACAGCATCCGACCCCCCGGCTTCAGTACCCGGAGTATCTCCTTAAGCGCGCTCTCCATGTGGGTGACATTGCGTATTCCGAAAGCGATCGTCAGCGCGTCGACCGAGTTGGCCTCCAGGGGCAGCGACTCGCCGACCGCTGCAAGCCAGCGAACGCCATCGAGTCGTCGATACTTGCCGACCTGCATCATCTCCAGACAGGGGTCGCAGACAACCACGGTCCTGTTCCAGCCGGCTAGCCGGGCGGCCACATCGCCCGTTCCCCCGGCAAGATCAACGATTACCTGGCCATCAGCGGCATTCACCTGCTTGGCGAGCGTCCGTTTCCACAGCCGGTGTATGCCGAAGCTCATCAGATCGTTCATCAGATCGTAGCGTGGTGCTACCCGTCGAAACACGTTCCTGATCAACTCCTGGCGTTGCTCTGGAGCGACTTCCTGGTCGCCAAAACTCGTTGAGAGGTCAGACATTGAATAGGGTTCCCTGCACACCATGGACGGCGGGAGCTAACATTAGTAGCGAGAGGGCGCCGCGGCAAGGGCACCGGGAATCCGTCAGGTCAGGGTTGACGAAGACCGAACGGCGTCCCACCGTGTTGCGCAGCCAACACGATTACTTGAGGAGATCGTCTTATGCGGGTGGCATTGTTCGGTGGAACCGGTTTCGTGGGCAGCTACCTGGTCGATGCGCTGGTCGCCGCCGGCCATGATCCCGCCCTGCTGGTGCGGCCCGGTAGTGAGGCCAAGGTCCGTCATGCCGATCGCTGTCGGATTGTCGCGGGTGATATCGGCGACGATGAAGCTGTTGCGGAGACCGTCAGCTATTGCGATGCCGTGATCTACAACATCGGCATTCTGCGCGAAGTGCCCGCCGACGGGATCACTTTCAAGGCGCTTCAGTATGACGGGGTCATGCGGGTGGCCGAGCGCTCGATGGACAGTGGCGTAAAACGGTTCTTGCTGATGAGCGCTAATGGGGTCAAGCCCAACGGAACTCCCTATCAGGAGACCAAGTACCTGGCGGAGCGGTTCGTGGCGCAGAGCGAAATGGAATACACCATCTTCAGGCCGTCGATCGTATTCGGCGATCCACGCGGTCGTATGGAATTCTGTACGCAGTTACGCGACGAGATGATCCGGCCGCCAATCCCCGCTCCAAACTTCTATTCAGGCAGCTCGGCGAAAAGCGGCGGATTCTCCATGTCTCCGGTGCATGTGCGGGACGTGGCAGAGGCGTTCGTGAGGTCGTTACCGGACTCTACGACTTACTCGGCCACGTATCCGTTATGCGGACCCGAAACAGTCCCCTGGCCGGATATCATCCGGCGCATCGCAGCAGCGTGTGGCCGGCGCAAGCTTGTCATGCCAGTGCCGGCTGGCTTGGTCGCGGCAGTGGCCGCGGTGTTCGACCGATTCCCATGGTTCCCGGTAACCCGTGATCAGCTGACCATGTTGATGGAGGGGAACACCGGCGATTCCAGCGAAGTCTTTGCGGATCTGGGGATAGCGCCCTCACGATTCGAGCTCGAGCAGCTGACCTACCTGAGATGATCGAACCCGAGGCCGTGAAGGTCCCTGACGACGGCCGCTGGCTGGTGTTCGGCGCCAGCGGTTACGTGGGCGGTCACCTTGTGCCCTGCCTGCTCGGCGAGGGGCGTGCCGTCAGAGCGGTGGCCAGGAACATCAAAACTCTCGAGGGCCGGGGCTGGGAGGGCGCGGAGCTGGCTAGCGGGGACGCGCTGGATCCGGCGTCTTTGCCGGCCGTGCTCGAAGGTGTCGATGTCGCTTTCTATCTCGTTCATTCCATGGCGGCGGGCCGCGGCTTCGCCGAACTCGATCTGCTGGCAGCCAGGAATTTTTCCGAGGCCGCCCGGAACGCTGGCATTCGCAGGATCGTCTATCTGGGCGGCCTCGTCCCGCCAGACCCCGAGTCCGAGCACCTGCAGTCGCGAGCGGACACGGGGACCGTGCTACGGGAGTCCGGCGTGCCGGTGACGGAGATTCGCGCTGGAATCATCGTGGGCCCGGGATCGGCGGCCTTTGAGGTGATACGGGACCTGGTCAACAACCTTCCGTTCATGATCACGCCCAAGTGGGTGCGGTCGCGCACCCCGCCGATCGCGTTGGGTAACCTGCTCGAGTATCTGGCCCGGGTGCCGGAAATCCCGCAGACCGCCGGCAAAACCTATGACGTGGCCGGTCCCGAGATGCTCAGCTATGAAGACTTGATGCGCCAGTTCGGCGAGGTTGTGGGGAAACATCCGGGTATCTTGCCGGTCCCGGTCTTGAGCCCCGGTCTGTCTTCTCGTTGGCTGGGGTTGGTGACTGCCGTCCCATCCGCGGTGGCCCGGGCCCTGATCGGCGGTTTATCTCACGACATTCCGGCGCAACCCGAACCGCTGCGGCGGCTAGTGCCGCAGGACTTGCTCAGCTTTCGCGAAGCGGTCCGTGAATCCCTTCAGATGGAACGCGACAATGCGGTCGCCGGGCGCTGGATCGAGGGCGCCTTGATGTTCCGCGGGTTCCGGTCTGATCACGCGTACTACGCCAAGAAATCCTGTGGCCAGGCGACGACGCGGGCGTCTCTGGACAGCATTTGGAAAGTGGTTTGCTCCATCGGGGGCCGGAACCGATACTTCTTCATGAATGCTCTGTGGACGCTGCGGGAATTGCTCGACTGGCTGATAGGCGGGCCAGGATTTACCCGAGCCCGTCGAGATCCTTGCGAACTGCGAGTCGGCGACTATGTCGATTCCTGGCAGGTCGTCGCCATTGAGCCCGGCCGACGTCTGACACTTGGTTTCGGCATGCGGGCGCCTGGTTCAGGGGTTCTGGAATTCGAGCTCATCCCGCAAGGAGAGCGTAACGTCCTGTCTGCGACGTTGTACTGGCATCCGGCCGGCGTGTGGGGACTCCTCTATTGGCACGCTCTGGCCCCCTTGCACAATTTCATCCTCGCGGGAATGACTTCGGCGATCGCGCGGCGAGCCGAACGGCTCAGCAACGCTGAAGACCACAAGGTGGTCGTCTAGAATTAATTCAAGACAGATCGCCGGGCTTCTATCGGAGAGTTTCCATGGATTCAGTTGCATCACGACAAATCGAGGCGATACCCGGTCATGCACTTCTGGTGGTGGACATGCAGAACGATTTCATGCCCGGCGGCGCCCTGGGCGTCGATGGTGGAGAGGAAATCGTACCGCTGGTGAATCAATTGATTGGCCAGTTTCATGACGCCGGACTGCCGATAGTGTTCTCGCGCGACTGGCATCCTGAAGCGCACTGTTCTTTCGAAGCGCAGGGTGGACCGTGGCCTCCACATTGCGTCCAGGGCTCGATCGGAGCGGAGTTTGCCCCGGCCGTCCACGTTCCCGAAGATGCCATCGTGGTGTCGAAGGCGAGCCGGGCCGAGGAAGAGGCTTATTCGGCTTTTCAGGGCACCGAGCTGGCTGAACTTCTCCACCGGAAAGGCGTATCCAGGGTGTTGATCGTCGGGCTGGCGACTGACTATTGCGTTCTGGCCAGTGCACGGGATGCCCTGAAGAAAGGATTCGAGATCATCGTTCTGGAAGAAGGCGTGCGCGCGGTCAATGTCCGGCCCGGTGACGGTCGGCGGGCGCTCCAGGAATTACGCAAGTCCGGAGCGGAGATCCTCCGGGCTGCCTGAGCGCAGTGGGTCTGAATGAACGCCTCCTCTGCGCTGCTAACCGATCTCTATCAGTTGACCATGCTGGATGCCTATCGGCAGTCCGGCATGACGTCCCCGGCCGTATTCGAACTGTTCGTCCGCCGGCTGCCGCGCAAGCGGGGCTATCTGCTAGCCGCCGGCCTGCAGCAGGCGCTGGAGTATCTGGAGAGTCTGAGATTCTCGCCGGCCGAACTCGACTGGCTGGCGCGCAGCAGACACTTCGACCGGCCATTCGTCGACTGGCTGGCCGACTTGCGATTCACCGGCGACGTCTGGGCGCTGCGGGAGGGCGAGGTCTTCTTCGCCAACGAGCCGATCCTTCGAGTCGAGGCCCCGCTGCCACAGGCTCAATTTGTAGAGAGTCGTCTGATCAACATCATCCACTTCCAGACCCTGATCGCTTCCAAAGCGGCCAGGGTTGTGACGGCCGCGGGTGGCCGTACGTTGGTCGATTTCGGCATGCGCCGGGCGCACGGCGCGGAAGCGGCCTTGTGGGCGGCGCGCGCCAGTTATGTCGCCGGCTTCGACGGGTCTGCGACGGTGGAGGCCGGACGGCGCTTTGATCTGCCGATCTTCGGCACCATGGCCCATTCCTTCGTTCAGGCACACGACTCCGAGTCCCGGGCGTTTCTCGATTTCGCCCGTGCCAGGCCTGAAGGGCTGGTACTGCTGATCGATACCTACGAAGTCGAAGCAGCGGTAAGAAAAGTCATCGAACTGGCCCCGGTACTCGAGTCAGAGGGCATCAGAGTGCGGGCGCTGCGGCTGGACAGTGGTGACCTGGTGGCGGGCAGTCGCCTTATCCGCCGCCTTCTTGACGGGGCGGGGCGACAAGAGATCGGAATCTTCCTGTCCGGCAACCTTGATGAGTACAAGGTGGCGGCGGCGTGTGCTGGCGGTGCGCCCGCAAGCGGCTTCGGCGTCGGTACCCGGCTCGACGTTTCCGCCGACGCGCCGTCGCTGGACATCGCGTACAAGCTGCAGGCTTATGCAGGCAGGCCCAGGCGTAAGCGGTCGCCGGGCAAGGCTACCTGGCCGGGCGTGAAGCAAGTGTTCCGGGAAATTGGGCCGGACGGGCGGATATCGCGCGACACCATAGGCCGTGACACTGAGAGTTTGTCGGGCCACCGCCTCCTCGAGCCCGTGATGTCGGCCGGCCGCCGCGTCACCGATGCACCCACGCTGGATCAGATTCGGGCCCATGCAGTCGACCGTCTCGCAAGTCTGCCGGAGCAATGCCGCTCGCTGGATCAGCCGCTACCAGTGACGGCAGCGATATCTGACGGTCTGAGACGGCTCGCCGAGGAAGCGGATGCCGCCGTTGCGCCGTAACAGGCCTAATCCGGGTCGCGACGGGCTGCCCGCAGTTTCGCCAGGCGCTGGATCTCCAACTTGTAGGCCTCGGCGAATACTCTGCCCGCCACTTCGTCAAACTGTCGTTCGGAGCGTTTCTGCGTGCTGTCGTAGTACTCCCGATAGAGGTCCCAGTATTTCGCGGGGTTGCTAAGCCCTTTCAACGCGCCGCGCTTGAGACCCTTGTCGAAACGCGCTTGCAGCCGCTCCGGGTCGAAATTGGCCAATTGCTCATCGAATGCAGCTTTCATGCCTGCGACGATCGCCCGTTGGTGAGCCTGTATGTCGACGTAGGCTTCGGAGACCGCATCCATGGCCGGAAGGTACTGTATGCCCCGATAGAACAGCAGGGCGTCGAGCGCCTGGTCAACGTCTGTAGCAAACTTGAGCGGATTATTTTCGCCGGGTTCCATGCCCGTCTGATCGAGGTCCAGCTGATCCTTTACCTTGGCGCGGGAGTTGAGGACTTCAAGCAATCCCCCGATGGCAAGCCGGATCAGCCGGCCGGCAGTTACCAGGTACTGCTTCTCACGTCCCGGCGAAATCTTTCTGGGGTCTATTCCTGCGGCTTCGAACACCAGTTTCGCCGCTTCGACAAGTGAGGCCTCCTTGAACTCCTCGACTTCCTGAGTGATGTCGTCCTGGACAGTCTCATCAAGGTCCTCTTCACCGATGACGCGGGTCCCGGTCATGGCCTGGACCTCTTCGATCACAGAGAAGTCTTCGGCGAGATCGGCTACCGGGCCGGGGGCCAGTTCGCGGAGAATGTCGCCTTTGGCCGGGCGTTTCTCCCTTGCATCCTCGTCGCCCGATTCTCCATCGTCATCCTCGGCGATGAATACTGCGCTGTCAGTTTTGCCTTCCAGACTGACATTCAGGATGCTGACCGAGATCTGGTACTGGCCGAGTTGCAGCCGGTCTCCGTCATAGAGTCTGATCGGGGCTCCACGGCCTACCGGCTGGTCCGAGTCGTTGACGAACACACCATTGGTACTCTGGTCGTTGAGGAAATACGCGCCACCTTGATAATCGATCATCGCGTGATGGGCGGAGAGATAACGTTCCGGGTCCGGCAGGACCCAATCATTATCCGGCGCACGCCCTATACTGCCTCCGTGGACGCTGAAGACGCGGATACCTTCCGGGCCCAGAATATTCTGCTGGGAACTGATGACTTTCAGTGTCAACGGCATGGTTTTACCTCGGCCCGCGGAACGGCAGGATTGACTTGCCGACCATCGCGCCAAAAATAATGCATATGCCCTAGGGTAACAAGCTACCCGGGTTTTGGGCGATTTTCCTTTTAAAGCAGTAGGTTGAGAGATTCTGTCAGGTTTTGCGGCCTGTCTCTTTTTGCGCGCGGAGGGGTATAAACAAGCTTATGACCGCCGATAAGAACATCTTTAAGGTCCTTTTCATGAGCCAGGGCAAGGTTTACGAAATTTATGCCCGCCAGGTCAGTCATGGTGCCATGCTCGGATTCCTCGAGGTCGAGGAACTCGTATTCGGAGAACGTAGTTCGGTCGTGGTCGATCCCAGCGAGGAGAGGATCAAGACCGAGTTTGCCGGCGTGCAGCGCACCTACATCCCCGTGCATGCCGTGCTCAGGGTGGACGAAGTTGAGAAGCAGGGCGTAAGCAAGATCTCCAAGATCGAGGGCGACAATGTGGCTCAGTTCCCGATGCCCGTCTACACGCCTACCAGCGGCGGAGACTCACCGGACAAGTGACTCACAGCCCGGGCAAGCATGCTCTCCGACCCTAGTCCAGGTGATACTGCGGCAGACGCGCGGCCGGTCCTGTCCAGCGGTTCGCCCGCTTGCGGCGTGCTGGGTGTTGTTACCGAATGGCGCTGGGCGACCTGTACGATGCGTGATTCAGATGATATGACCGGCCGGCCTGTTCGCCAGCCTGTGATCGGCCCTCGGCAGGGTCGGCGCCTGGCTGGCGCGCCCTGAGGCCGTCTGAACGTGTCTATCCGATTTGCATATCTGGGCAGTGGAAGCAAGGGTAACTCCGCGCTGGTCAGCGCGGCTGGTACCTGCATCATGGTCGATTGTGGCTTCTCGGTGAGGGCTACGGAGGCAAGACTGTCGCGCCTGCAGATGTCTGCCAACAATATCGATGCCCTGCTGGTGACTCACGAGCACTCTGATCACATTGGTGGCGTCGCCCGACTTGCACGCCGTTACGGCATGCCGGTCTGGATGACCGCCGGGACCTACGCCTGTGCGCCGGATCAGGACATCCCCGGGTTGAACCTTTTCAGCAGCCATGAGGCATTTTCGGTAGGAGATCTGCAGATCGACCCGATGCCCGTGCCACACGATGCCCGCGAGCCGTGTCAGTTCGTGTTCACCGATGGCGATCAGCGATTGGGCATCCTCACCGATACCGGTCATGTCACGCGCCACGTCCGGGACAGTCTTTCCGGCTGTGACGGCCTGGTCATAGAATGCAACCACGACGTGGGCATGCTGATGAAGGGCCCTTATCCGGCAGCTCTCAAGCAGCGGGTCGGGGGTGAACTCGGCCACCTGAACAATGATCAGGCGGCAGATCTGGTCAGGACGCTGGATACGAGGCACCTGCAACATCTGATCGCCGTCCACATCAGCGACGTCAACAACACCAGAGAGATGGCGGTGGATGCCCTGGCCTGTGCGGCTGGAGTCGAAGCGTCGGAGGTCCAGTCGGCTTGCCAGAATGAGGGGCTCGACTGGCGGGAGTTGCGCTGATCACGGCCGGCCCTAACCGGTGGAGGCGGTAGCTGGCCTCCGGTATCATTCGCCTCCCACATCGCCCTCGGGAAATGCTCCGATGCTGATTCTTCCCGGCGCGCCGGCGCTGTCGCCTTTCCGCATAGAGAAGTTACTGGCGTCCGTCCGGTCCGCCTGGCCTTCCACGACATCACTGACGGCACGATTCGTCCATTTCGCCGAGACCAGCCGGGATCTGGATGAAAATGAGTCCGAAACACTTGCGCGGCTGCTGACCTACGGGCCCACCCTGCAGTCTGAAAAGGATGGCGGCAGTCTGGTGCTGGCGTTGCCGCGCTTCGGCACGATCTCGCCGTGGTCGAGCAAAGCCACGGATATCGCTCATAACTGCGGGCTGGCGGCTGTCACCCGGCTGGAGCGGGGTGTCGCCTACCGCGTGGAAGCGGAGCGGGAGCCCGATGGCTCCAGCCTGGAGATACTTGCGGATTGCCTGCATGATCGGATGACCGAATCGGTGGTTTTCCGGTTGCAGGATGCCGGACCACTATTCGAGCATCAGCGGCCGGCACCGCTGATGGCTGTCGACGTGGTCGGCGCAGGCCGGGCCGCGCTGTCCGAAGCCAATGTCGCTCTCGGTCTGGCACTCTCCGGAGACGAGATCGATTATCTCCTCGATCACTACGCCGCCGCCGGCCGCAATCCGACAGACGCGGAACTGATGATGTTTGCCCAGGCGAATTCTGAACATTGCCGGCACAAGATATTCAATGCGGACTGGATCGTGGATGGGGAGCCGAGATCCAAGAGCCTGTTCCAGATGATCAAGAATACCTTCGCGGTCTCGCCGGACGGGGTGCTGTCGGCTTACACGGACAATGCTGCGGTGATGCAGGGTTGGCGTGGCCACCGTCTCTTCCCGGACCCGGTCACGGGGGACTACGGTTACCGGGAAGAGGACATACACATCCTCATGAAGGTCGAGACCCACAATCATCCGACAGCGATCTCGCCTTTTCCGGGGGCGGCTACGGGTTCCGGTGGCGAGATCCGCGACGAGGGCGCCACCGGTACCGGGGCAAAGCCGAAGGCGGGGCTGACAGGGTTCTCGGTGTCGCATCTCAAGATCCCCGGTGGCGAGCAGCCCTGGGAAATCGATCACGGAAAGCCGGGGCGTATCTCATCGGCTCTGGAGATCATGCTCGAAGGCCCTATCGGGGGCGCATCGTTCAACAATGAGTTCGGTCGCCCAAACCTGGCTGGTTATTTCCGCACCTTCGAGCAGAATGTCGATGGCGGCCTAAGGGGCTACCACAAGCCGATAATGATCGCAGGCGGGCTGGGCAATGTCCGGGCCGCTCACGTTGAGAAGGGCGAGGTTCCCGTAGGTGCACGTCTCATCGTGCTTGGCGGCCCCGCCATGCTCATCGGCCTGGGGGGCGGTGCCGCATCGTCAATGGCGCAGGGCCAAAGCGCCGAGGATCTGGATTTCGCCTCAGTGCAGCGGGGCAATCCCGAGATCCAGCGTCGCGCCCAGGAAGTTATCGACGCGTGTTGGGCCATGGGAGACGAGAACCCCGTGTTGCTGATTCACGACGTGGGCGCCGGAGGACTGTCGAATGCCCTGCCCGAGGTCATCGACCACAGTGCTCTGGGTGGGCAAATCGAGTTACGGGACGTGCCCAACGACGAGCCGGGTATGTCGCCCATGGCGATCTGGTGCAACGAGGCTCAGGAGCGCTATGTGCTCGCCGTCTCGGAAGAGCGACTGTCCGAATTCGCGGCGCTTTGTGCCCGTGAGCGATGTCCCTTCGCGGTTGTCGGAGAGACGACAGCCGACCGGAATCTGGTTGTCCACGACTCCCACTTCGACAATTTCCCTGTGGACATGCCGATGGAAGTCTTGCTGGGCAAGCCTCCAAAGATGACCCGTGACGTGACTCGGGTAGTCCGGCATGGCGATGATCTCCCGCGGGTCGAAGATCTGCGCGACGCGATCTATCGGGTATTGCGGCTGCCGGCTGTTGCGGACAAGACTTTCCTGATCACGATTGGAGACCGGACCGTCGGCGGCCTCTGTTCGCGTGACCAGATGGTTGGCCCCTGGCAGGTCCCGGTCAGCGACGTGGCCGTGACTGCGGCCGGTTTCCTGGACCGCACCGGCGAGGCCATGGCCATGGGCGAGCGGACGCCCCTGGCTGTACTGGACGGCCCGGCGTCCGGCCGCATGGCGGTCGGTGAGGCCATCACCAACATCGCCGCCGCTGCCATCCCTGCCTTGGGTCAGGTGCGCCTGTCGGCCAACTGGATGGCGGCCTGCGGACACGCGGGTGAGGACGCCGCACTCTACGACACGGTGCGCGCGGTCGGGGAGGATCTGTGCCCCGCCCTGGGAATCGCCATCCCGGTGGGTAAGGATTCCCTGTCCATGCGGACACGCTGGGAGGAGGAAGGGCGGGACCGCAGCGTAGTCGCCCCACTGTCACTGATCGTATCGGCGTTTGCGCCGGTCGAGGACATACGCGCCACGCTGACGCCAAGGCTGCGCGTGGATCAGGGACCGACGAGACTGGTGCTGATCGATCTGGGCAACGGCAAGAACCGGCTGGGCGGGTCGGCTCTGGCCCAGGTCTACGGCCGTTTCGGTCGTGAGGTGCCTGACCTGGAGGTTCCCGATCAGCTGCGCGCCTTGTTCGATCTGATCCAGACGTTGAATCAAGAAAGCAGGATCATCGCCTATCACGACCGCTCCGATGGCGGCCTCCTGGCCACCCTGGCGGAAATGGCTTTCGCGGGTCATGCAGGCATAGACGTCGACCTGGCGGGCCTCGGTGACGATCCGGTGGCGGGGCTGTTCACGGAAGAGCTGGGGGCCGTGCTGCAGGTTGTGGAGCGCGAACTGGATGAAGTGCTCGCTCTGGCTGAGGAGGTCGGACTCGGTGATCTGACCCATGTCCTCGGCGAGGTCACTGAAGAACAGACCCTGATCGTACGGCACGGTGGCGCTGTGATCTTCCGGGACGAGCGGATCGCCATGCATCGCGCATGGTCGGAGACCAGCTGGCGGATGCAGTCGCTGCGTGACAATCCTGACTGCGCGAATGAAGAGTACGAGACCCTGCTTGACGACAGGGATCCGGGACTGAAAGCCAGGCTGACTTTTGACCCGGATGAGGATGTGGCCGCGCCGTTCATCGCCACCAGCGTCCGCCCGCCGGTGGCGATTCTTCGTGAGCAAGGGGTCAACAGCCATGCAGAGATGGCGGCGGCCTTTCTGCGAGCAGGTTTCGCGCCTGAAGACGTACACATGACCGACTTGATTTCAGGACGTCGCACGCTGGCGGACTTCGTCGGTATGGTCGCCTGTGGCGGTTTTTCGTACGGCGATGTACTCGGCGCCGGTGAGGGCTGGGCCAAGACCGTGCTGTTCAATCCAAGGGCAAGGGACGAGTTCGAGGCGTTCTTCGGTCGTGGTGATACCTTCTCGCTCGGCATATGTAACGGCTGTCAGATGATGTCCGCTCTCAAGGATCTGATACCTGGAGCCGATCACTGGCCCCGTTTCGTTCGCAACCGCTCGGAGCAGTTTGAAGCTCGCCTGTCGCTGGTCGAGGTGCAGGAGTCATCATCCCTGTTCCTGACGGACATGGTTGGGTCAGTGTTGCCAATCGCCGTGTCTCATGGCGAGGGCAGAGCGGAGTTCCGTGACGACGAACACCGCTGGGCTTGTGAGGAAAGCGACCAGGTGGCCCTGCGTTACGTCACCAACCGGGGCCAGGTCGCCGAGACGTATCCGGCCAATCCGAACGGCTCACCAGGCGGTCTCGCAGGACTGGCATCGAAGGATGGGCGGGTCACCCTGGCCATGCCGCATCCGGAGCGGGTATTCAGGACTGTGCAGCATTCCTGGCATCCCGACGAGTGGGGTGAGGACGGCCCATGGATGCGGATCTGGCGTAATGCACGGCGGTGGTCGGCCTGAGCACCATACGGGCGGCATGTGACCCGGAGAAGCTGACGCCATGATCTGTCGACTCTGTCGATCCCCGATTGTGGCCGTTGC
>Ga0316191_10001272_pt1 | contig 17538 bp, 18 predicted proteins | sample Eddworburr2cm_MG_FD_204928 | JGI IMG/M metagenome (GOLD analysis project Ga0316191, IMG submission 204928) | Coastal sediment microbial communities from Maine, United States - Eddy worm burrow 2 cm | ecosystem: Environmental > Aquatic > Marine > Coastal > Sediment | place: USA: Maine...
CATTCGGCGATAAGCTGGCCCTTCAGGACGTGCTCACCGATGTCGACTACCGGTTGCGCCGGGTCTCCGGCATGCTGTGCGAGAGGCAGAATAAGTTGTTCAGGAACAGGCACTTGCTGGATCGGTGCAGCCGTCGACATTTGCTTGTGCGCTTGTAGGCGCAAGCCGCCATGCAGTTTGCCCAGATCATAGGTAGGCGCGCTCACGACAGGCTCCGCATGCTTATGCAGTCGACCGGGCAGGGAGCGACGCACAGCTCGCAGCCCGTGCACTCGGCCTCGATTATTGTGTGCATCAGCTGCTGCGCACCAATAATGGCATCGACGGGACACGCGCTGCGGCAATGGGTGCAACCGATGCAAAGAGCTTCATCAACGACAGCAATGACGCGACCGGGCCTGGGCTGTTCGATAAGCGGCAGTACTTCTCTACCCAGTAAGGTGGCGAGGCGTTGAACGGTATCGTCACCGCCGGGCGGGCAGAGATTGATTGCAATGCCGGACTCGACGATGGCCGCCGCGTAGGGTCGGCAACCTGGATAGCCACACTGTGCGCACTGGGTTTGCGGCAACAGCTCATTGATCTGCTCGACGAGCTGCCTGGAGTCGGACTTTAGCGATCGGGACGCATAGCTCAGAGCGAGGCCGGCAAGCAGGGCGATCAGGGAGATTGTGATAACGGCTGTCCACATATCCAATCGCTGCCGTCACGGCCGCGCCATCCCCGAGAAGCCCATGAATGCCAGCGACATGATTCCAGCTGTCATCAATGCGATCGCAGTGCCACGAAATGGAGCGGGAATATCGGAGGCTTCCAGACGTTCGCGAATGGCTGAGAACATAACAAGCACCAGCGCAAAGCCGACGGAAGCGCCGAAACCGAAAAATACCGACTGCACGAATCCTTTCGATTGCTGCACGTTGAGAAGGGCGACGCCCAGCACAGCACAGTTCGTCGCGATTAACGGGATAAAAATGCCAAGTACCTGGTGCAACAGCGGGCTGAGTCGGCGAACCATTATTTCGGTGAACTGCACGCTGGCGGCGATGACGAGAATGAAACTGATCGTGCGCAGGTATTCCAGTTCAAGAGGAAGCAGTACGTATTGATGCAGCAAGTAAGCTGTTGCCGACGATAGTGTTAGCACGAACGTTGTTGCAAGCGACATGCCCGCAGCAGCTTCGAGATTTTTCGACACGCCCATGAACGGACACAGGCCGAGAAAACGCACAAGCACAAAGTTGTTGACGAGAACTGTGCCAACAAGAATGACGATGATTTCGGTCATTGGCTGTCCGGCTTACTTGACGCGCATTCCTGCTGCGGCGCCATCGTCTGGCGACAGCAAAAATATATCCTTTCCTCCGGGGCCGGCTGCTAATACCATGCCTTCCGAAACTCCAAAACGCATTTTCCGCGGCGCGAGATTCGCAACGACAATGACGTGTTTGCCAACGAGGCTGTCGGGTTCGTAAGCTTCCTTGATGCCCGCAAAAACATTACGAGTTGAGTCGCCCACGTCGAGAGTCAGTGCGAGCAACTTGTCGGCACCTTCAACGGGTTCTGCTTTTTCGATACGCGCAATGCGCAAATCGATTTTCAGGAAATCATCGATGCTGATGATGTTGTCTTCAGCCACTGGCTCGAGCTCCTTCGTGGTTTCGCTGGACTGCGCAACCATCTTGTCTACTTGCTTTTGTTCAATACGCGTCAAAAGTGGTTTGAATGGGTTGATCGATGCGCCAAGCAGCGGTTTGCAAGCGGAATCCCAGTCCCAGCTATCTTCGCCCAGGAAGGTACGAGCCTCTTCTGCAACTGCTGGAATAACCGGCGTCAGGTAGACCATCAGGCTACGGAACATGTTCAGGCCCTGCGTGCATACAGCCTGAACTTCATCGAGCCTGGCTTCATCTTTAATCATGACCCACGGTTTTTGCTCGTCGATGTAGCGGTTGGCCTGATCGGCAAGTGCCATTACCAGCCGCATCGCTTTGGAGAACTCGCGGCGTTCGAAGTGTTCGGCGATTGTCTCGGACGCATTGGCGAACTCTTCGAACAGGGCAGGCTCGGGCAGGGTGTCTGCGAGTTTGCCGTCAAAGCGTTTACCGATGAAGCCGGCGCAGCGACTGGCGATATTGACGAGCTTGCCAACAAGGTCAGAGTTGACGCGAGCGGTGAAGTCCGCAAGGTTGAGGTCGATGTCCTCAATCGTTGGGCCGAGCTTCGCTGCGTAGTAATAGCGGAGATACGATGGGTTCAAATTATCGAGATACGTGCTTGCCATGATGAACGTGCCGCGCGATTTGGACATCTTCTGGCCATTGACGGTCAGGAATCCGTGGGCGTAGACGCTTGTCGGTGTGCGAAAGCCCGCACCCTGCAATACGGCCGGCCAGAACAAGGTGTGGAAATACATGATGTCCTTGCCGATAAAATGATAGACCTCGGTGTCGTGCCCCGGGCGCCAGTACTCATCGAAGTTCAGATCGTCACGTCGATCGCACAGGTGTTTGAAGCTCGAGACGTATCCGATCGGCGCATCGAGCCAGACATAAAAGTATTTGTCCTCAGTGCCCGGTATCTTGAAACCAAAGTAGGGCGCGTCGCGAGAGATATCCCAGTCCTTCAGACCGGCCTCAAACCACTCCTCAAGTTTGGCGAGTATATTCTTGTCGAGCGTGGCCTCGTGCATCCAGTCGCGCAAGCGATCTACGTACTCGCTGAGCTTGAAGAAATAGTGTTCCGATTCCCGTTTTATGGGCGTCGTGCCGGATAGGACGGAAACCGGATCGATCAGATCAGTCGGGGTGTAGGTCGCACCACATACCTCGCAGGAGTCGCCATACTGATCGGCGCTTTTGCATCGTGGGCAGGTCCCACGAACAAATCGATCCGGAAGAAACATACCTTCTTTCTCATCGAATGCCTGCTCGATCGTCTTGGTGAAAATGTCTCCACGCGCGCGCAGCGCTTCGAACATTTCCACGGTCAGCTCCTCATTCTCAGCTGAGTGTGTCGTATGGTAGTTGTCGAAATCGACGCCGAACGCCGCGAAAACTTCGAGAAACTCTTCGGTAACGCGAGACGTCAGTTCTTCAGGAGAGATGCCCAGTTCGCGCGCCTTGAGCATGATCGGCGTGCCGTGCGCATCGCTGGCGCACACGTAGATGCAGTCATTGCCGCGCAGTTTCTGGAATCGCACCCAAATATCGGACTGCAGGTACTCGACGAGGTGCCCCATGTGGGGGGATCCATTCACGTACGGTAATCCGCTCGTAACGAGGATTTTTCGTGTTTTTTCGATCATTCGTGGCGATTCAAAGTTACGCAAGTCTAAAGGCCGCGATTATGCCACGTTAGGTCTCGTCTTTGAGTCTTTCGAACTTACTCTTGTTGTTTGCCTGCTGGTAAGCCTCACGCCCCGATACGAAAGCCTTTTCCACGAGTTCCATCAGGGCCGAATCCATGGTCTGCATGCCCGTATTACCACCGGACTGCATGGCGGTCTCGAGTTGGTCGAGTTTGCCCTGGCGGATCAGGTTTGAGACAGCCGAGGTGTTGATAAGCACCTCCAGCGCCGCAATCCGGCCAGGCTTGTGCTTGGTCGGCAATAGTTGTTGTGAGACAACGCCTCGTAATGAGGTCGATATCATCGTGCGAATATGGCTTTGCTTGTCGGCAGGGAATGAATTAATGATGCGGTCGACGGTCTGGGCCGCTCCATTTGTATGTAACGTACCCATCACGAGGATACCCATTTCGGCAGCCGTCACGGCGATGCTTATGGTTTCCAGGTCGCGCATTTCGCCGACCAGGATAACGTCAGGATCCTCTCGCAATGCGGAGTGAAGCGCCTCGGCAAAAGAGCCGCTGTGCAGGCCGACTTCGCGCTGGCTGACCAAACTGCTCTGCGTCTTGTGGACGAATTCAATCGGATCCTCAATGGTCAGAATATGGCCTTTCATGCGCTTGTTCATCGAATCGATCATTGCGGCCAGCGTCGTCGACTTACCGGAGCCGGTCTTACCTGTAACCAGGATCATGCCCTGCGTTTGTTTGCACAGGCTGTGGATAATTGGCGGCATGTTCAGTTGTTCGAGTGTCAGCGCTTTGGACGGAATCGCACGAAAAATAGCGCCGATACCATTAAGGTGGCGAAAAACATTTACGCGAAAGCGAGAGATTTCAGGAATTTCGTACGCAAAATCGGCGGCATCGTCCTGCTTGAATGCGCGTTGCGTCGTGCCGTCCATGATTTCGTAAAGGGCCTCGCCGACATGCTCTGTTTCCAGCTTCTCCTCCATCATGATCTGCAATCCACCGTGCACTCGGACTCTTACAGGGTCGCCTGAAACAAAGTGCAGATCAGATGCGTTCAGCTTGAGGGCCGCTTGCAGGTAGGAATCTATCTTGTTCACTATTGCGCCCCCTCTTGACCGCCCATGCCAAGCGTCGGCACCAACTCCTTGTCGGTGACAAATCGTGCGAACTTTCTCTTGTCATTGGCGTAGCGGTAAGCATCATCCGGGTCGACTTCCTTGGCGTTGATCGCGTCAAGCAGCGCCTGATCCAGCAACTGCATGCCGAGATCCTTGCCGGTTTGCAGTTGCGTTGGTATCTGATGCGTCTGATCAGTTGTGATCAGCTTGGCGATGGCCCGGTTGTTAACCAGGATTTCCATTACTGCGCGCCGGCCGCGGCCGTCCGGTGTCTTGACCAGCACCTGCGTCACGACTGCCTTGAGGCTCATGGCGAGGAATCCTTTAGTCTGCTCGCGCAGGTCGCCAGGCAGAGCATCGATAACTCGATCGATCGTTTTAACAGCGCCCGTGGTGTGAAGTGTGCCGAGCACGAGGTGCCCGGTCTCCGCAGCGGTCATCGCCATTGAAATCGTTTCGGCATCGCGTAGCTCGCCAACAAGAATAACATCCGGATCCTCGCGCATGGCGGAGCGAACTCCGTCGGCGAATGACGTCAAATGCGTACCAAGCTCACGTTGAATAACCTGGCATTTCTTACTGGGATGCACAAATTCGATCGGATCTTCGAGGCTGATTATGTTGAGGGTCCGCGTTTCATTGAGGTGATTGATCATCGCCGCAAGCGTGGTCGATTTGCCGGTGCCCGTTGATCCTGTAACCAGCACCATGCCCTGGTGGTAGTCACAGAAATCCGAGATTATTTTCGGAGCATTGAGCTGCTCCAGGGTAGGGACGTCGGCAGGAATGAAGCGAAATACGGCGCCGTAGCCGGTGACTTTGCGGAATACGTTGACACGAAAACGGCCGCCTTCCTCGGCCACGTAAGAGAAATCGAGGTCGTGGCCCTGTTCCAGAGTTTCTCTTTGGTTCTCGGTCAGGATCTCGTGTATGTAGCTTTCGAGCTCTGTGTCCGACAATTCGCGGAACTTGATCGGCAGCAGGTCGCCGTTCATGCGCAGCATGGGGGGTACGCCGACCGCCAGGTGGACGTCAGAACAGCCTTGCGCGAGGCCCAGTTTCAGAAACGCGTCAATTCGAGCCATTTCGGCTTCAATCCCAAAAAATCAGTGAGTTGCGTCTATCCTAGGCGGAAATTATGTCGCATTCCAGAGCGGCATCACACTTTTCGGAATTTAGGCGGCGGCTAGAGCGGCACCTGGTCAAGCGCCTCGGTGAGTTCGTCCATGGACTGGTGCCGCTTGGTCTTGTCGACGGACATCGCTTTGCCGATGATTTCGGCGTAGAGATCCGGAATATCCGGGTTCAGCTCCTGGCAAATCTTGGCCTTGCCTTGTACGTGTTGATACATGACAGACATGTGGTCGCCACGGCTGTAAGGAGGGATGCCTGTTGTCATTTCGTACATGATGACCCCGATACTGTATACGTCGGCTGTCTGGTCGACTTTCTTGCCGAGAATCTGCTCGGGTGCCATGTATTTGGGCGAGCCGATAACGTAACCGGTCTTGGTGAGCTGTGTATCGCCGCTCGACGCCGCCGCGGCAACGCCGAAGTCCACGATTTTCAGAAGCCCGTCTTCATTGACGAGAATATTGGCTGGCTTGAGATCGCGGTGGATGACGCCGGCCAGGTGCGCCACTGCCATACCGGTTGCCATATCGCGAGAATATTTCAACGCCTTTTCAATCGTCATGGGTTTGCTGTTCGGCATTTCGCCCGAGAGCGTGTGCGAAGGAAAGTATTCCATCGAAATGGCATAGCTGCCCTGCAATTTCAGGAAATCGTAGATGCGAATGACATTGCGGTGCGTAATCTTTCGTGAATATCGCAACTCATGCACGAAGCGCTTCATCATTTCTTCGTCTGACGAAACATTCGCATTCAAGAACTTGAGGATTAGTTGTTCGTCCACGACTTCGTCCTGCATCAGCAGTACAGTGCCGAACGCGCCTTTACCGATTTTTTCGATATATTTGTAGCGGCCGTCGATAACATCGCCAGGATTGAGTTTGGAGATATCCAGTGCCATCGACGATGCAGCAGCAACATCGGGAATTGCCTCGACCGGAGCCGTCGGATCCGGTGTCTTCGCCTCGGCGCTAATGAGCTTCGAAATATCTTCGTTGTCGAGTAACAGTGTTTTCGTGTGCTCGCCGATTTTTTTCGCCCGCTCATTTTCAGCGAGGACCGTCGACGAAAAGCGCGCATCAAGGCTCTTGAGCGCTTTGTCAGCGCTGTTGATGATGGTGGCCTCGTCGGTTTGTTTGATTTTCAGAAGCACCGCGCGAACCGTGTCGGCATGCGACTCGTCGGCCAGGGAGGAGATAGCCTTAATCGCTTCCACCTGTACTTCGCGTTCCGGGCTGTTGAGCATCGGTACGATCATTGAAATGTGTTTCTGGCTACCGAGCTTGCCCAATGCTCGAATTACGACTGTATCTGTCTTCGCATCTTTGCCGAGCATGTCGAGCAACTTTGGCAGCGCCTTCGGGCTGCCTATTTTTGACAGTGCATCGACTGAGCGCTCGCGTACCCACCAATCGGCGTCGTCCGCCGCGGCAATCAGAGCATCCACAGCGCGCTCGTCTTTGGTCGCGTTCAGTATCTCGATGGCCGTACGTCTGATTTCCTCGTCTTCGTCCTTAATGAGCGACACGACTGCATCTACAACCTTGGGTCCGCCAATTTCCGCAAGCGCATCGCCTGCTCGTGAGCGTACCCACCAGTCGTCGTCCTTGAGGACGCTAAACAGCTCTTTGACCGAGTCGACGCTGCCTATCTCGTTGAGTACTTCGACCGCAGCGCGGCGAGCGTATTCGGATTCGTCTTTGAGAGCATCGGCCAGGTATTTCACGGTGTCCGGATGACTCATTTGTATCATCATGTCGACCGCCTTGCCTTGCACATCGAGGTCGGGGTCTTGCAGCAATTTGCTGACCGCCGCGATATTGACGTCATCGCCACGCGTGGCCAGGGCGCCAAGAGCCGCACTACGGACCATCTTGTTCGTGTCTTTGAGCTGTATCTCGAGCGCGTTGTTGATCTCGGGCCGGTCAAACTTGGTAATCAGATGAATCAGATGGACCTTGATGACCGGGTCTCTGCCGCCCAGGCGTGAGACGAGATCCGGTACCATTTCAGGCCGCAATGTCTCTTCAATAATCTTGAAAAGAGCGGCCGATTCTTTCGGTTCCATGTCATAAGCGTGCTGCAGCAGCTCGTGCACGCTGAGATCCTGTTTGTGTACACGCAGTATCTCAATCAGCGCGGCTTTGGAAACCTCCGGATCGCCAAACCAGTCAAGCAGGCTATTGGCGTTGTAATCTGTGCTGCTTGAAAGCGCCCACGACGTGCCGGAGACGACTCGCTCGTTGCCATCAGCCAGTCCTTCCTTGAACAATGGCAGCGTTTTGTCATTGACGAGGCTCGACAGGATGTCGACAAAGATCATGGTGTGAGACTTGTCCGACAGTGCCAGTGCGTCAATGGCTTTCGGCACGACCTTGGCGCCGATTTTCTTGATGCGGTTGATTAGCCGTTTAGCGGCCGGCGAATCCGGCTTCTGCTCGGCGACGAGCTGGTTGACCAGCTGGTCGGCGCGGAATCCTCCGAGGATGCTCACAGGAGCGCGCTCTTGCGCAGAGAGCTTTTCGGCGGCGTCCCTGCACACGAAATATCTGTGTGAATCCTATTTACAGTCAATCTTCGCTTCGCTATTGCCCGGCCGAGCCGAACGGCTGCCCGGCCATTCGAGTCTACCAAATCCCCAATGCGGCATTATGCCACATCGGCCTAGCGCACTATGCCGCGCAAACGTTTGAAAACCAATGCTTGGTTCCTGCTGCAGCTTCGTTACAATGTGCGCGCGTGTGCCCCAGTCACAAGGCACACGCGCCAATTTTACCTAATAACCAAGGCGGAAATGTGACACCGTCAGCAGAATCAGACGTGAAAAAAATTCTAAATTCCATTGAGTTACCTGGTGTCGGGCGGACTATCGCGGATGTTGGGCGGGTAGTGGAGGTCTCCGAGTCAGATGACCGCATTACGGCCCATATCGAGCTTGGATTTCCTGCCAAGACCCAATTCGATGCGTATCGCTCGCATATTGTGGCGGAGCTTGCAGCGAAAGCCGGTGAAAGAGAGGTCGAAATCGAATTTTCGACTCGAATCGTTGCACACGGCGTGCAGAGAAATCTGAAGCCCATTAAAGGCGTTCGCAATATCATCGCTGTTGCCTCGGGAAAGGGCGGCGTCGGCAAGTCAACGGTAGCGGTCAATGTCGCGATCGCATTGGCGGCTGAGGGTGCTTCCGTCGGTTTGCTTGATGCCGATATCTACGGGCCGAGCCAGCCACAAATGGTCGGTTTGACCGGTGAGCATCCCGAGACCGACGACGGCAAGACGATGGATCCGATGCGGGCACACGGTATACAGGTCATGTCGATCGGTTTTCTTGTCGACCCGGATCAGCCCATGATCTGGCGCGGCCCGATGGTGACGTCCGCGCTGAACCAGCTTCTGCACCAGACTAATTGGCAGGATCTGGATTATTTAATTGTTGATATGCCACCGGGTACGGGCGACATTCAGTTGAGCTTGTCTCAGCAAGTGCCGGTCAGCGGCGCGGTTATCGTTACGACGCCACAGAATATAGCGACCCTCGACGCTCGCAAGGGGCTGGCGATGTTCCGCAAGGTTTCGGTACCCGTGCTGGGTATCATCGAGAATATGAGTACCCATGTGTGCTCTGCATGCGGTCATGAAGAGCCAATATTTGGCTCGGGCGGTGGCCAGCAGATGGCCGACGATTTCGACATAGAGTTGTTGGGACAATTACCGCTGGATTCGCGCATTCGCGAGCAGACGGACAGCGGATCACCAACTGTTGTCTCAGATCCGGATTCAGCTGCGGCAGCTGCCTATAGAAATGTGGCAATTGGCCTCGCGGTGGCACAGGCAAGGCAAGGAAAGGACTTCAGTAATAAGTTTCCGAAGATCGTCGTCGAGGAAAGCTAGTGAGCATCAAGTCGGATCGCTGGATTCGTCGAATGGCTGACGAGCACGGAATGATCGAGCCGTTTGAGCCGGGGCAAGTTCGGGAGAACGGTGGCGAACGCATCGTTTCTTATGGCACGTCGAGTTATGGCTACGATGTTCGCTGCTCGGATGAGTTCAAGATATTCACGAACATAAATTCGGCAATCGTCGACCCCAAATCTTTCGATCAGACCAGCTTCGTTGATATGCAGAACGATGTCTGTGTGATTCCACCAAACTCATTTGTGCTGGCGCGCACGGTGGAGTATTTCCGCATTCCGCGCAATGTTCTGACGATCTGCCTCGGCAAATCGACCTATGCCCGCTGTGGAATAATCGTCAACGTGACGCCGCTCGAACCCGAATGGGAAGGGCATGTCACGCTCGAGTTTTCCAATACGACACCGCTGCCGGCCAAAATCTATGCAAATGAGGGTGTCGCGCAGATGTTGTTCCTCGAATCCGATGAGGAATGTGAGACGTCGTACCGGGATCGTGGCGGCAAGTACCAGGGTCAGAAGGGCGTCACCTTACCGAAAGCCTGAACGACCGGCTCATCGAGGCGCTTGTCGTCCAGCCATGCGCCGCCATCCTTGAATTTCAGCCGCCCCTTGCCAAACCAGTCTGCGGCTTGTGGGTAAATTTGATGTTCAACGGCTTGAACTCGCGCGCATAACTGGTCGGCCGTTTCATGGCGATTAACGCGCAGCTTGCCCTGCAAAATGCAGGGCCCACCGTCGAGTTCTTCAGTGACGAAATGCACGGTACTGCCATGCCAGGTTTCGCCTGCGTCCAGGACACGCTGGTGGGTATCGAGTCCGGGGTAGGCCGGCAATAGTGCCGGGTGGATATTCAGTACACGACCCTCGTAGTGTTTTACGAACCAGGGGCTAAGAATGCGCATGAATCCGGCGAGAATCAGCAACTCGGGTTGCCAGTCGTCGAGTTTCGCTGCAATGGCGCGGTCAAATGTCTCGCGATCATCATATGAGCCATGCTCGATGCAGGCGGTGGCTATGCCGGCCTGCTGCGCACGTTGCAGCCCGTAGGCATCTGGCTTGTTGCTGAACACAACAGACAGCTCGAGATCGATTTCGCCGGAGTCGACGCGATCGATGAAAGATTGCAGGTTGGATCCCGATCCCGATATGAGAATGGCTGTCTTACAGCGCCCTTTGCTCAAAGATACTCAACCTCACCGGGGCCGTCGGCGATATCGCCAATGTGCCAGGCCTTCTCTCCCTGAGCATTGAGATTCTTGAGGGCTTTGTCCAGGTCGGCCCTGGCTACGACGACGATCATACCGACACCGCAATTGAAGGTTCGTCGCATTTCGTCAATAGCGATGTTGCCGTGTTGCGCAAGCCAGTCGAATACAGCGCCCTGTTGCCAGCTCGATACATTCACCTGGGCATGCAAATGTTCGGGCAATACGCGCGGAAGGTTCTCGCTGATACCACCGCCAGTGATATGAGACAGGCCTTTGACCGTTAGCGCCTGCATTAGCGCAAGAATCGGTTTCACGTAGATCCGAGTCGGCTCGAGCAGAGCTTCAGCCGCAGGTCGCCCATCGATGTCTTGCTCATCCGCAAGCTCCAGAACCTTTCGAATAAGTGAGTATCCGTTTGAATGCGGCCCGCTCGATGCGATGCCAATGAGTGCATCGCCCGCGGTAATCGCATCACCCGTAATCATTTCGGATCGTTCGACAGCGCCGACACAGAAACCCGCCAGATCGTATTCACCGTCCGCGTACATGTCCGGCATTTCGGCGGTTTCTCCGCCAATTAGCGCAGACCCCGCCTGCAAACAGCCCTCGGCAATGCCCGCGATGACATTGCTGGCGACCTCGATATCGAGGCGGCCACAGGCAAAATAATCGAGGAAGAAGAGTGGTTCGGCGCCCTGAACGAGGACATCGTTAACGCACATCGCCACGAGATCGATGCCGATTGTGTCGTGCCGATGCAGATGCTGCGCCAGCATTAATTTGGTACCTACGCCATCGGTGCCTGATACGAGCACTGGCTCGCGGTATTTATCTGGCGCCAGCGCGAAAAGTCCGCCGAACCCGCCGAGGCCGGCGAGCACTTCAGGTCGCTGCGTTCGCTTGACGAAAGGCTTGATTCGATCGACAAGCGCATTGCCGGCATCGATATCGACTCCGGCGTCCTTATAGGTCATGGGCTTCATCGGCGATATAATAGTGCTTGGGCACCCATGGGGAAACCACTCTTGCAAAAGTCTTTTCTGCTGATTGTGTTATTGGCATTCACCGCCGCGCCGATTGGGGCGGTCGAGATTGCTGCTCTTTACTCTGCGCAGGTTCCGTTCGATCAAGAGGAGGACGATCCGCGGGCGCTTGCGTATCGAGCTGCCCTCGATGCAGTGTTGCTGCGCGTGTCGGGGTCTGAATTGGGCTCTGATCCTGAAATGATCGAACTTCTTTTTCCGAACCCAGCTTCATATGTTGTGCAATTTAGCCCCGGCGCCGATGACACGCTATGGGTTTCATTTGATGGCGAAGCTATCGAACAGGTTCTGCGCGAGTCCGGGCAGACGGTATGGGGCAGCGATCGCCCGCTAACACTCATCTGGCTGGCGGTCGACTGGGGCCAGGGTGAGCGCGAGATTATCGGTGCTGACGATGCGCAGCGGCGTCGTGATGAGGCGCGCTCTATTGATCGTAATCGCCTGCTCCGCGAACGAGTTCTGGATATGGCCGAGCGCCGTGGACTGCCGATCGTTTTTCCGTTGCTGGATACCACGGACCTCCAAAGTGTGAGTTTCAGTGATATCTGGGGCGGTTTTGACGAGGCGCTGCTTAGCGCGTCCGACCGATACGAGGCCAATTCGATCCTGGTGGGGCGTATTCGACCTGAGTCGAGTGAGCGCAATCGTTGGAGCTACTATTTTGGAGACGAGCTTCGCACCTGGAACGGCGAGCCCGAGTTTGTCGTTGGTCTGGTTGCTGACATGCTCGGCGAGGAATTCGCTATCAGTGGCAACGCACCGGTTGAATCGATCGGTCTCACGGTCGCTGGCATTGCGACAGTAGAGGCCTATGGTGCCGTGCAAAAGCTGCTTTCCGGGATCAACGTTATCGAGTCATATTCGATAACGCAGGTCGAAGGTGACTCGATTCGTTACCGCGTAAAAGCGCTCGGCGGGGCAGAGCGCCTGCGCCGGGCGTTGCGATTCAATGGCCTTATCGAACAAAATGGGTTTGACGGTAGCCGCTTCCCTCCAGACGCGCTAGATTCGTCACTGCAATTCTTCTACAGCCCCTAACAAAGAGCGCTATGTCCCTAAGCTGGCTACCCAATGCAATATCTCTAATGCGGATCGCCCTGATCCTGCCGATTCTCGTGCTATTTGTACGCGATGAATTCGGCTGGGCGCTGGCGCTGTTCATCATCGCCGGGCTGTCAGACGGGCTCGATGGCTATCTGGCCAAGACCTATGGCTGGCAGACGCGGCTCGGCGGTTTTCTTGACCCTGCAGGCGACAAGTTATTGGTTGCGTGGTCTTTCGGAACGCTGGCATACCTTGGGCACATACCGGTCTGGCTTGCGGTTATTGTCATTTTTCGTGACGTTGTCATTGTTGCCGGGTCATTCATGTATCACTACCTGGTCAGACGGTTGGACGGTGAGCCGACGCGAATTAGCAAAATCAATACGGCGCTCGAATTCACTTTCCTGATATTCGTCATCTTCAACGCAGGTTATGGCTGGCCGGACGAGATCACGATTACCGTGGTTGGCGCAGCTGTGCTCATTACGGTGGTTATTAGTGGCTACGACTACGTTTCCAGCTGGATTCGCAGCGCGCGCAGTGGGACTGATCAGTGACCTCCGAGCTGCGGCTTAACTGGCTCATTGCGATAGCGCTGACGGGCTGGTTGCTGTACTTGCTGGCTCCGGTGCTAACGCCATTTGTCGCTGCCGCGTTGCTTGCCTACATAGGCGATCCGCTGGCCGACCGGCTGCAGCGACTGAGAATGCCACGCACATTGGCCGTTGTTGTGGTGTTCATACTTACATTCCTGGTGCTGGTGTTATTGGTCGTACTCGTCGGCCCGTTAATTCGCACGCAGGTTAGTGCACTATTTGACGCGCTGCCTGAAATTGCGCGGCAGTTTGAACAAGTGTGGATGCCTAACATTGCGGGCTATCTCAATATCGAAGCCGGCGAAGACATTGGTGTCGGTGCGTTTCTATCGCGCTATAGCGACATGGCCGGCACCTGGGGCACCAAGGTGCTCGTCTCGGTGACCAAGTCCGGTGGCGCCGTGGCGGCAGCGGTATTGAGTCTGTTCCTCGTACCTATTCTTACGTTCTACCTGTTGCGCGACTGGGACTCGATTCTCGAGCGCCTGGAGGCGCTGCTGCCATCTGAGCATCGACAGACTATCGTTGGGCTTGCGAAGGATACGGACGAAGTTCTGGGTGCATTCCTGCGTGGACAGATACTCGTCATGTTGGCGCTGTCGATTATTTATTCGGTCGGTCTGGGACTGGTTGGACTCAAATTTGCTGTTGCGATCGGAGTCGTCTCAGGGCTGGTCAGTTTTGTGCCCTACCTCGGATTCGTATTTGGCATCGCGCTCGCAGGGCTAACGGTCGCGCTTGAGCCCAATCCTCTGTGGCTGATCGTAGGAGTTATTGCAACATTCTCCATTGCGCAGTTTCTGGAAGGCTCGGTATTGACGCCAAAACTGGTTGGTGACCGCATTGGCTTACATCCTGTCATCATCATTTTCGCCGTGGCAGCAGGAGGCCAGCTTTTTGGGTTCTTTGGAATTTTGCTCGCGTTACCAGCCGCCGCGGTACTTTCGGTTCTGGTTCGATTCGCCTATCACCGCTATCTAAAGGAGCACCCGGAGATCGCCGTCGAAGTAGCTGTCGACGATTCGTAAGCCGGGAAATCAGTTTTGAGTCAACTGGCTTTGCCATTGCGCCTTGCCGATCACGCGGTATTCGGCAGTTTTCTTAGTTCCGGCAACGAGGCGCTGGTCGCCACGCTTGTCGATCTTGCCGATGGTGGCAATCAGGGTTGTTGGCTTTGGGGCGCCGAGGCAGCCGGAAAGACGCATTTGCTACAGGCTGTCTGTGATCGCGCAGGTGATCGTTCGGTCTATGTTCCGTTGGCCATGCTGGCTGACGCCGGTCCGGAGCTTATCGATGGCTTGGCGAGCCGTGAACTCATCTGCCTGGACGACCTGGATGCGGTCGCCGGAAATCCGGCCTGGGAAAGCGCGCTATTCGATCTGTGCAACCAGATCCTGGACGCCGATCACTGCCTGATTGTCTCGGCCTCCATGTCTGCACGCGAATGTCCGGTTGTGTTGCCGGATTTGCAGAGCCGATTGGCTCGCTTGCCGGTTTTTCAGGTGCAGACGCTCGGGGATGACGAACGTGTCTCCGCGCTGCAGCTGCGCGCACAACATCGTGGTTTGGACCTGCCCGACGACACGGCACGCTACCTGTTGAAAAGGAGCCGCAGGGACATGGCAAGCTTGTATGCATTGTTGGACAAGTTGGATCTCGAAGCACTGCGCGCGCAGCGACGCCTGACCATCCCGTTTGTGAAAGGCGTGCTAGAGATCTAGCTTCTTCGCGATTTCCGCCACTCGCTTACCCAGGGCTCGAGCCAGCACGCGTTCCTCATCCGAGAGTTCGTCGGGAGAGCGGCTCCAGCTAACGTGGCTGGCGCCATACGGCGTGCCGCCCGTCGTGGTCGTTGACAGGGCTGCTTCCGCCCATGGAATGCCGACGTACAGCATGCCATGGTGAATGAGCGGGATGGCCATGGTCAGCAATGTGGACTCCTGGCCACCGTGCAGGCTGGACGTTGACGTAAAGACCGCCGCTGGCTTGCCGGTGGCTGCACCGCTGGCCCACTCGGATACCGTACTGTCGATGAAGTACTTCAGCGAGGCATCCATGTTGCCGAAGCGGGTCGGGCTGCCCATGACAAGACCGGCGCATTCGGCCAGATCCTTCGGTGTGGCATACGGCGGGCCCGACTCAGGAATGTCGCTCTGAACGGCTTCGCTCACCGCCGATACCTGCGGTACTGTACGAAGCCTCGAGGCCATTCCCGCTACAGAATCGATGCCTCGACAGACCTCGCGGGCAAGGGCCTCGGTGGCTCCATTGCTCGAGTAATACACAACCAGAACGTCAGTCATTTGCCGAGGATCTCCAGTACATTTTCCGGGGGGCGGCCGATGACAGCCTTATTGCTTACCTCATTGACGACGATCGGTCGCTCCAACACCCTGGGGTGAGCCACAATCCAGCCAGCGAGAGCCTCGTTATCATCAAGGTCCGGAAGATCTGTCGCGTCTTTGAATTCTGCTTCGCCACGGCGCAGCAAATCAGCCACCGGAACACCAAGCAGCGAGGCGAGGCGCAACGTCGTTTGCGTCTCGGGCGTCGTCGTCAAATATTCAACTATTGTGGGCTCAATGCCAGAGTCAAGGATAATTTCCAACGTTTTCCTAGACTTGGAGCAGCGCGGATTGTGATAGATGGTAATTGACATTGTCCCCTCGTATGATAGTTTTCAACGGTTACAGATAACTAGAATAACAATGCTTTCAAGACGTTTGACACTTTTCCTGCGGAGTACCGTACTCGTGGCCATGCTTTTGGCCGCCGGCTGCCAGACTTCGCCTCCTGTTCAGGAGATGTCAGACGCTCGCCAGGCGATTACTGCAGCCAAGGAAGCAGGTGCTGAAGAATACGCTGCTGATGAACTGAACGCTGCCGTGGAGTTTCTCAACAGCGCAGAGACCTACCTGCAGAATGATAGCTTCCATTTTGCGCGACGTGATGCAATTGCAGCCAAGTCGAAAGCGCTGGATGCACTCAAACTCAGCGAAGCAGATCGGGAATAGCGGCTGTCGCTAACTCTGGAACCATTTTTTGGTCAGCTTTTCGATGACTTTGTTCGGGTACTTCCGCTGCCCGAGGCTTCCGTTGTAACGACCGAGCGCGCGTCGCAGGTCACCTTTTTCCTTGTCGAGATAGAACTTCAGGATGGTGCATCCGTAGCGCAGGTTAGTCTCGAGGCGTATGAGATTGTCATCTGGCCGGCCGATCTCATTTTTCCAGAACGGCATGACCTGCATGAGTCCCAGAGCACCGGCGACTGATACCGCGTAGGTGTCAAAATTGCTCTCAACTTCGATAACGGCGAGGACGAGCTCGGGCGCAAGTTCTGCTCGTGATGCTTCGTAGTGGACTCGCGTCAGTATGCGGATACGCTCGTCCGGGTCGCGAACCTGGTGCTGTAGCCGGGCAGACATGTCGGTAAGCCAGACTTGCGCATCAAAACGATCGGTAAAACTATCCGCATCGTTGGCAGCCTGCCTGAGGGTCTCGCGCAATTCAGGATCCGGGGCCTGCTGAGCGGACGCCAGTAGCGGCACTAGAAATGCCAGCGCAGTGCTGTAAATAATTGCTCGGAGTCCGATCATCCTGGCCAGTCTACTCTATAGATAACATTAGCTTATAGTGCTTTCTTTGAGCAGATTGAGAGCAACTTCACGGTTCAGGTTGCGTGATTCCTCGTCGCGGCGATGGCGATATTCGAGCTCATCGGCCTTCAGGCCACGCTCTGAGATGACCAGGCGGTGTGGCACACCGATAAGTTCGGCATCGGCAAACATGACGCCGGGCCGTGTGTTGCGGTCATCAAATAACACATCGAGACCGGCATTTTGCAGTTCTTCGTATAACGCTTCGGCGGCTTCGCGCACGGTTTCGGAGCGATGCATATTGATTGGTACCAGCACGACGTCAAAAGGTGCGAGCGGCGCCGGCCAGACAATGCCGTTATCGTCATGGTTCTGTTCTATTGCGGCGCCAACTATGCGCGTGATGCCGATACCGTAACAGCCCATCGACATCACGCTGTCTTTGCCGTCACTATCCTGAACAGTAGCGTTCATTGCCCGGCTGTATTTGTCACCGAGCTGAAAAATGTGTCCGACCTCAATGCCGCGAGTGATGCTTAATGTGCCGTTTCCACCCGGTGTTGGGTC
>Ga0316191_10001273_pt1 | contig 17536 bp, 15 predicted proteins | sample Eddworburr2cm_MG_FD_204928 | JGI IMG/M metagenome (GOLD analysis project Ga0316191, IMG submission 204928) | Coastal sediment microbial communities from Maine, United States - Eddy worm burrow 2 cm | ecosystem: Environmental > Aquatic > Marine > Coastal > Sediment | place: USA: Maine...
TCAGCACATCGCGTAGCTGTGTTTCTTGGAAGGCCCCGCCTCGAACGATCTCGAGACCGCGCAGCACGACGCCCTCTTCTTCGAGGGTAGTTGAAAACGGCGGCATCGAGCCGGGCGTCAACCCCCCCACGTCGGCATGGTGTCCGCGCGATGCGACGACGAAGCGGAGTGCCCCGTCGCTGTCGTGCACCGGGGTGACCGCCGTGATGTCCGGCAGGTGTGAACCGCCCGCGGCAGGGTCGTTGGTGACGAAGACTTGGCCCGGCGCAGTGGTCGGGTTTGTGGCGAGCACGGCGCGGACCGATTCGCTCATGGCGCCGAGATGAACTGGGATGTGCGGCGCGTTGGCCACCAGCCCTCCCTCGGCGTCGAACACCGCGCATGAGAAGTCGAGGCGGTCACGAATGTTTGTGCTCATCGCCGTGCGTTGGAGCACCACACCCATCTGCTCGGCGATCGACTTGAACTGGTTGTTGAAGACCTCGAGGAGAACCGGGTCGACGCGCGTGTCGGCAGCCTCGCGCCCGGCGTTGGTTTCGGTGTCTCTCAGGATGAGGTAGTCGCGCTCGTTTCGAAGGGCCGCGAAGCCTGCATCGACGACCACCGTCCCAGTGGCGTCCAAGATCAATGCAGGCCCGAGGATCTCCTCGTCGATTGGGAAGGTCTCACGGTGATAGACCGGCGCTTCGACCAGCGTTCCCCCCGACCAAAGCGTCACGGTGCGCTCCGGCTTGCCGGAGCCCGGCTTGGCGAAGGGGAGCTCCGGCTTGGCGCCACCCAGCTCGACGGTGACCCTCAGCGTGGCGGCCTCGACTGGGTGCTCCGGCCGAATGTACCCGAACTCGCGCCGATGAAGCGTCTCGAAAGCCGAGCGCATCGCGCTCGATTCAGCCCATTCGACGGCCAGGGCCGTTTCCGTGCCGCGGTAGCGAAGAGCGATTCGGCGGCGAACGTTCCACCGGGCACCCGGGCCAAAGTCCCGCTCGAGCGCCGCACGCCCGGAAGCCTCGAGCTCTGCGAACGCGCTTTGCCATCGTTCGGGCAACGGGTCTTCCAAGCTCGCGCGTCCCGCGTCTCGTTCGCCGTGCCACTCGAAGTTCGCCACCCCCATTCCGAACGCCGACAACGCGCCAGCATACGGATGGAACACCAAGCTTCGAATTCCCAGCCGGCGCGCGATGAGGCACGCGTATTGTCCGCCTGCGCCACCGAACACGACCATGCCGTGCGTGCGCACATCGTGACCACGGCCGACCGAGACCTTCTGAATCGCTGCCGCCATGTTCTCTACGGCTACTCGCAGGAAGCCGTGTGCAACGTCGGTGGAGCTCCGTTCGACACCCAATGCTTGCAGAGAGATAGCGATCTCGTCGAGCTTCTTCCCCGGCTTCTCCTCGTCGAGCGCAAAAGGAAATCGGTCCGCCGCGATGCGTCCTAGGTAAAGAGAGACGTCGGTCAGTGTGAGCTCGCTCGCGCCTGCCTTTCCGTAGCAAAGCGGTCCTGGCTCGGCGCCCGCGCTTTGCGGGCCGACCGTCATACGGTTCCCATCGAGCCTGCAAATCGAGCCGCCTCCCGCGGCGACGGTGTGGAGCTCGATCATCGGTGCACGGATCCGAATGCCGCTGATCTGGCTTTCGAATACCCTCGTCACCTCGCCTGCGTACCGCGACACATCGGTTGAGGTTCCGCCCATGTCGAAACCGATCACCTCCGGGAGCTCGAGCTCGTCCGCGATCGCGCCTGTTGCCACGACGCCGGCGGCCGGACCGGACAGCACCGCGTTGCGTCCGATGAAGCCCGATGCGTCGACCAGCCCTCCGTTGCTTTGCATCATTCGCAGACGTCCCGCGCCGAGCTCTTGTTCGAGCTCGGTCAGGTAGTGCGTGAGCAATGGAGTGAGGTACGCATTGGCAACCGCGGTGTCGGTGCGGCCGAGTAGCCCGAGCTCGTTTGAAATCTCACTAGAGACCGAGACGTGCATGAAGCCGACGTCCTTTGCGATCGCCTCGACTCGATGCTCGAGCCCGCCATCCAGGTAGGCGTGGATCAATGCAATGGCCACCGATTCGATGCCGCGGTTTCGCGCGGCTTGGAGCGCCTGGCGGAGCGCCTCTGAATCGAGGGTGTGAAGGAGTGACCCGTCTGCCGTCATCCGGGCGCCAACCTCGATCACCGCGTCGGGGAGCGGCTCGGGTTTGTCGATCTCGAGTGCGAACAGCTCGGGCCGCGTCTGGTCACCGATTCTAATCAAGTCCCCGAGCCCTTTGTCGGCCACGAGGACGCAGCGGCAACCGCCCCGCTCTAGGAGCGCGTTCGTGGCCAGGGTGGTCCCCATTCGGACCTCGCTCGGCGGGATCGGATCTTCCGCATCCAGCCCCAGGAGCGCCCGGATGCCTTCGAGTGGCGCCTGATCGGACGAGAGCACCTTGGTGACCCGGAGGGCTCCGGTGTCCCGGTCGCGGTAGATGCAGTCCGTGAACGTTCCTCCACGGTCGATCCAGAACTGGTGCCGGGGAGCTGGTTGCGGCATCGAGCGTTGCATCGAAGCACGGCCGCAGACGGGGTCAAGAGATCCGGTACGATCTAAGCCTGGGCGTGCAGAATTCGCCCGAATAGCTTACAAGAGCCCCACAAATGAGTTTTCTGAACCCGAGCAGACGCAATTTTCTGGTTTTCAAATGAGTTTCCTGGACTTATACAGGCCATCGAGTCAAGGAACTTGAGGACGATGGACACGGAAGAATTCACTGTCTCCTCCGTGATACCCGCGAGTCCAAACCGTATTTATTCCGCGTGGATGGACGAGCGCCATCACTCCGCGTTCACGGGGGCGCGGGCTACGGTGGACCCCTGGGTAGGCGGTCGAGTCGTCTCCGATGATGGTTTCATCGATGCGACTCATGTCTATCTGGTGACTGGCAGCCGGATCGCAATGACCTGGCGAACTCGGGATTTTCCCAAGGACGCCAACGACTCACAGGTAGACATCACCTTCGAGCCTGTGGCGGGCGGGACCAAGATCGAGGTCACCCACACGAAGATCCCTGCAGGCCTCGGAAAAGCCTACGAGAAGCTCTGGAAGAAGCTCTACCTCGACTCGATGACCAAGTACTTCGGTGAGCCGGAGGCGATGCGGGCCGCCTACAAAGCGGCAAAGAAGGCAGGGCATCTACCGCTTTCAGGGATCAAGGCGAGTCGGCCTGCGCCAAGGCGTCCCTTCGTTTCCCCTTCTCAGCTTCCCGTCGAGGAGGTCGACGAGGAGGAGGAAGAGGAGAAACCCAAGAAGATCCGTAAGCGGGTCGAGGCCAAGACGATCGATCTCCGGGAGCTCGCGCGGGCGCAGGCTGAGGCCCGCAAGGAAGCGGCTCGTAGGAAGGCCGAAGTCAAGAAGAAGGCCGAGGCGGCGCGCCAGCAGGCCGAAGCCGAGCACAAGAAGGCGGAAGCCAAGAAGAAGGCCGAGCTGCTCCGCATCAAGCAGGCGGAAGCCAATCGCCAGGCTGCAGAGAAGAAGAAGGCCGAGCTCGAGAAGAGGAAGGCCGCGGCGGCGAAGAAGGCAGAGCTTGCTCGCAAGAAGGCGGAAGCCAAGAAGAAGGCCGACGTGTTGAAGCGGAAGAAAGCGGCCGCGAAGAAGAAAGCCGACGCAATCAAGCGGAAGAAGGCTGCAGCGAACAAGAAGGTCGCCGCCAAGAAGAAAGCTGCAGCGAAGAAGAAGGCTGCAGCGAAGAAGAAGGCTGCAGCGAAGAAGAAGGCTGCAGCGAAGAAGAAGGCTGCAGCGAAGAAGCGTGGCGCTCCTAAGAAACGGGGCGCAGTCGCGAAGAAGCGTGGCGCCCCGAAACGAAGGGGCACGGCAGCCAAGAAGAAGCGGGGCAAGGCCACCAAGAAACGGGTCGCCCCGAAGAAGCGCACCAAGGTGACGAAGAAGCGCGCCGCGCCGAAGAAGCGCACCAAGGTGACGAAGAAGCGCGCCGCACCGAAAAAGCGGGGCGCGGCCCCGAAGAAGCGCACCAAGGCGACGAAGAAGCGCGCTACCCCGAAGAAACGCGCCAAGGTGACGAAGAAGCGCGCCGCACCGAAAAAGCGGACGGCACCCGCCAAGAAGCGCGCCAAGGCCCCGGCGAAGAAGGCCAAGCGCCGTTCGTCACGACGCTAGTCGAGTGGCGATTCGCTCTGACGGCGTAGGCCGTCGAAAAGCGAGTCGAGCGCGCGATGCTCTTCCGCGCGTTCGATGATGCTCACCTCTTCGAGCTCGCCGTCGCGTGGGCTCGCAGCGAGCCAAAGCTGCATGCTCTCGAGCGCAGGCAACAGGCCCATGCTCCGCCCGGGCAAAGCGAGCGCTGCCGTCGACACCTTGGCGTTGGTCAACGCTTCGGCGATCAGGCTGCATGCCCTTTCGGCAACGCAGGTGTCGAATGCCGCGCTCGCCCCCAAGCCGACGAGCAGCAGGCCTTCCGACTTGAGCTTCGGCGGCGCGCTGATCAGGGCCTTTTCACCGAAGTGCCCGTCGAGATGGCCCGCCATGAGCTTCCTCGACAGAGCGCCGCACAGACGCCAGTCGATGAGCCCCGCTGCGCCACGCAGCGGGCGTTCGTCCGAGAAGAAAGGCAGGACGAGGATTTCGGTTTGGAGCTCGTCCAAGCTCTGCGGCGCCGCCGACACGAAGTCGTACGCGATCACGACTTTCCGAGCTCGCTGGCGATGCGATCCAAGACCCCATTGACGAAGGATCCGCTTCCTTCCGAGCCGAACCGCTTGGCGAGCTCGACGGCTTCGTTGAGGGTCACGCGCTTGGGAATGTCGCCCATCTCACGCAGCTCGACGATGGCGACGCGCAGCACGTTGCGATCGACGATCGGCATTCGCTCGAGACGCCAATGGTGGCTCGCCGAGCGAATGAGCTCGTTGACCTCATCCTCGTGGTCGGCGTAGGCACGCACGAGTTGATTCGCAAAGTCCGCCCCGTCAGACGGCTCTTCGTCACCCGTGAGGTGGCCCCAGTACGACTTGATCGCCTGCGTTCCGCTCACGCTCGACACATCCATGAAGTACAGGATGCGCAAGGCGGCTTCACGACCTTTTCGTCGTGATCCCATCGTCCGCAAGCTTCCTATCGAGAACCGCCATCTCGATGGCGGTCAACGCGGCGTCACGGCCTTTGTTGCCGTGGGCTCCGCCCGCACGATCAAACGCTTGGACCTCGTCGTCCGTGGTGAGCACCCCGAAGATCACCGGCACGCCGGTGTCCAGGCTGACTCGTCCGACGCCGAGCGCGGTGCCCTCGGAGACGTAGTCGAAGTGTGGCGTGCCCCCACGAATGACAGCGCCGAGCGTGACTACGGCGTCAAACCGTTTGCTCTGCGCGAGCTGCTGCGCCGCGTACGCGAGCTCCCAGGCGCCAGGAACCTCGATGACGTAGAGCGAATCGCCGGATACGCCGTGCTCCGAAAAACACGCCTTGGCGCCTTCGAGGAGCTTGCTCACCACGGCACGGTTGAAGCGAGACCACACGATGGCAAAGCGCGCGTCCGCCGGCGCTTCGACCTGGCTCAGAGGCTGGTTGAGATCGTCGCTCACTTTGCGGCCTGTGGTTGCTTCGGCGCGGTGCGTGTGAGCTCGCCACCGGGCGAGACCAAGAGCTGCTCGACGACATTGAGCCCGTAGGCGTCGACGCTCGGGATCCGACGTGGCCGGTTGGTGAGCACACGCAGCTGCTCGAGTCCCATGTCGGAGAGCACCTGTGCGCCAAAGCCGTATTCACGCAGCACCAGGCCCGGCTCTTCAGGTGGGCGGCTTATCGGCTCGTCCAGATAGAATGCGAGATCGGTCTCGGGATCGGCGTGTCCGGGCAGGAACAGGATGACCCCATTGCCCTCGCGCTCGATCGCTGCGACACAGTCCGCGATGTGCACGCGGTCGCCCATGCGCACCTGAAACGCATCGCCAAGCACGCTGCCGCGGTGCACGCGCACCAGCGTTGGTGCTGAAGTGATCTCGCCCAAGCTCAACGCCATGAACTGTTGTTGGCTGCCGACTTGGACCTGGTAGACGGAAGCAGTCCAGTTGCGTCCCGTTGCCATCTCGATGGGCGTCTGCCGAATCCGTGTGACCAGGCGCTCGCGTGCCAGCCGGTATTGAATCAGGTCGGCGATGGTGAGCAGGGGCAGCCCGTGTTCCTCGGCGAAGGCGACGAGGTCCGGATAGCGCGCCATCGTGCCGTCGTCTTTCATGATCTCACAGATGACGCTTGCCGGCCTCAAGCCTGCGAGCCGGGAGAGATCGACCGAGCCCTCCGTGTGGCCCGTGCGCTGGAGCACACCGCCGGCGACCGCCTTGAGCGGGAACACGTGACCGGGGCTCACCAAGTCCGCGGGCCCGGCGCCATTCGCGACCGCTGTCAGGATGGTGTGGGCACGGTCCGCAGCGCTGATGCCGGTCGTGACGCCCTTGCGGGCCTCGATCGAAATCGTGAACGCCGTGGAACGCGACGAGCGATTGTCGTCGACCATCATCGGCAGGTCGAGCTGGCGAATACGGTCCTCGGTCAGGCTGAGGCAGATCAGTCCGCGAGCATGCCGTGCCATGAAGTTGATCGTCTCAGGGGTCGCCTTTTCGGCGGCCATGCACACGTCGCCTTCGTTTTCGCGGTCCTCGTCGTCGACCAGAATGACCAGCTTTCCTTCACGGATGTCATCCAGGGCCGCGACGACCCGCTCGATCGCGCTCGCCATATCGCCGCCACCATGACGCGAAAGCGCCGGCCATTCCAGCGGACAAGCGGAATTCCTCAGCCCTCTGCGGCGTCCACGCCGGGCTTGCCCATCAGGCTTGCGACGTACTTGGCGAGAATATCGACCTCGAGGTTGACCCGGGCCTCGTTCGACATTTCCCCAAAGGTGGTTTCGTCGAGGGTGTAAGGCACCAACATGACGTCAAAACGGGTGCCTGCGACGGTGTTCACCGTCAGGCTGACGCCGTTGACCGTGATCGACCCTTTGGGCGCGAGGAACGGCGCGAGCCTCTGGGGAACCTCGAAGCTCGCACGTACGTAGTCTCCGTCCTGAGCCCGTTCGACGAGGGTACCGACGCCATCCACGTGCCCGGTGACCAAGTGGCCACCTAAACGGTCACCGAGAGCGAGCGCGCGCTCGAGGTGAACCCGGTCTCCTTCGCCCAAGTCGCCAAGGTTGGTCTTGTCTAGCGTTTCGATCGATGCGTCCGCGTCGAAGTGTCCTTCCGAGAACGACTTGACCGTGAGGCACGTTCCGTTGACGGCGATCGATTCGCCGAGCTCGTACGGATGAAGGGCACAGTCGACGCGGATCGACAGCCCGTCGCCTCGTCGTGCGAGATGGCCGACCGTGCCGACCTGTTCTATCAGTCCAGTGAACATTTATCGCATCCTCTCAAAGTCGCCAGAGACCAACCAGTCGGACCCAAAACCTTGGACTCGCGTCCGGACCAACCTCCACGCGTGCTCGATCGAGTCGACTCCCGCGCCGGCCGCAAAGGAAATCGCGTCCGCATCGCCTACGATGCGAGGTGCGATGAAGATCGCAGCTCGGTCGGCGAGACCGAGATCCAAGAACGTCCCGTGAACGTGTGAGCCGCCTTCGACCAGCAGTCGGACCACATCGCGCTCGCCCAGTACCGTCAAGACCTCTTTCAAATCGACGCCTCGGGCGTGTCGCGAAACGGGGACCAACTCGATGGCTGGGTCGCTCAGGGACTCGCGCCGTGCGGTGTCCGCGTCGTGCGCATGAAAGACCAACGTGCCGGCGTCTGACGTGCGGGTCTGCGCGAGGACGGCCGCGTCGTGCGGAATTCGCAGGTCGGCGTCGAGCACGACCCGAAGCGGGTCTCGTCCTTCGACGTGACGGACCGTGAGCCTCGGGTCGTCGGCGAGGACCGTTCCCACCCCCACCAGAATTGCATCGCTTTCGTCGCGCATCCGGTGGGCCTCGGTTCGAGCTTCCTCCCCCGTGATCCACTTGGAGTCGCCGGTCCGGGTGGCGATCTTTCCATCGAGCGTCACGGCCGCCTTCAGCGTCACGAACGGAAGTCCGGTCCTGATGTGCTTGGCAAAGTCGGCGACGAGCGCAGTGCACTCTTGCTCCATCAGGCCGACCTCGACCTCGACGCCCGCGCTCTTCAATCGGTCGATGGCGCCGGCGACGTGTGGCGCTGGGTCGCGGCAACCAATCAGTACACGCGCGATGCCCGCTTCGAGGATCGCCTCGGTGCATGGACCGGTACGGCCCTGGTGGTTGCACGGCTCCAAGGTCACGAAGAGCGTTGCGCCCTCGACCGAGGCGTCGGCGTTTCGGATCGCCTCGACCTCGGCGTGCGTCTCACCGGCCCGTTCGTGATGCCCGACGGAGATGACCGCCCCGTCGCGAACGATGGCGGCCCCGACGCGTGGGTTCGGGCTCGGACGGCCGCGCTTGGCCTCGTCGATCACCCGTTCCATCACCTCGCGTTCGAAGTCCGACCACATGTCAGTCCCTGAGCTTGGTGAGCTCGTCGAGGAACTCCCCGACGTCTTGAAAATCCCGGTACACGCTGGCGAAACGGACGTAAGCGACCGGGTCCAAGCCCCGGAGCTCGTGCAGCACGTGCTCTCCGAGCCGCAAGGAAGCAACCTCCTGATCTCCTGTGTCCACGAGCCAGCGCTCGACCTGGTGCAGGAAACGCTCGAGCGCCTCGGCCGAAACCGGGCGCTTCACGCAGGCTCGCCGGAGGCCAGCAAGCAGCTTGGCGCGGTCGTAGGGCTGACGGCGGCCGTCGTTCTTGATGATGAGCGGCAGCGTCTGTTCCACCCGCTCGTAGGTGGTGTAGCGTCGCCCGCAATGCTCACACTCGCGCCGGCGCCGCGTAACCTCCCCCGCCTGCGAAAGGCGCGAGTCGATCACACGGTTTTCCAGCGTTCCGCAGTAGGGGCAGCGCATATCCGGGCACAAGCTAGCGCCGGCGCCGAGCCTCGGCAACGCAGCGCATCGCGGTCACATACGAACGAGGCGCACGAGCGACTCCAAGTGGGCTGTGTGGGGGAACATGTCGAATCCGATGATGCGGTCGACGCGGTAGCCTTTCGCCGTGGCTAGGCGGAGGTCGCGTGCGAGCGTTGCCGTGTCGCACGAGACATAGACCACGCGCTTCGGACCGGGCAGCACATCGCTGCGCTCGAAAAGTTCCTTGGCGCCTTGCCGCGGCGGATCGAGCACGAGCACGTCGTAGCGACCCTTGGGCGGTTGGTTGGCATCGCCGACGGCGACACGCGCTTGCAGGCCCCTGCGCCTCAAGTTGCTCTGGCATGCCTCGACCGCCCGCGGGTCCTGCTCGACGGCGACCAGAGTTTTGGCCTGCGCAGCGAGTCCGACCGTGAAATTGCCGATGCCAGCGTGGAGCTCGAGGACCCGCAACCCCGCGGGCTCGGCGAGCTCGACGACCGCTTCGACGAGCCTGGTGTTGACACCGTCGTTGGCTTGCGAAAACGCGCCGGCCGGACCTTCGAGTGCGGCACCCTCTTCCATTGGAATCACGACATGCGTTTCGCCCCACGTCGCCGGACGCCCAGCGTCGCTGGTTCGGAGCGTCACCCCGGCGATGACCGGCCGCTGGCAAAGGGCATCGCAGGCTTCAAAGAGCTCGGGCGCCTGATCGGCGTTGGCGTAGAGGTCGACGACGACGCGCGCCGTGCCAGTGAGCTGAAGCTGAATCTCGCCGGCGCCCTGCAGCGATGAAGAGAGGCACTCGCGCACCGCGCTCCAACCCTCGCGCAGCGGTTCGACCAGCACGATGCATTCACCGATGTCGGTGACGTGCTTCGAATGGAGCTTCCGGTAACCGATCGCGTCTCGATGCCAGGCGAGCCGCGCGCGGCGCCGGTACGCGAGGGTTGCGGTGGACGTGACCCATTCGATCTCCTTGCCATCGGCGCCGGGTAGCCCCCGGCACGCATCTCGCAGAAAGCCCTGCTTGATGTCCCGCTGAAGCTCGGAGCTGGCGATCATCAAGGGGCACCCGCCGCAGCGCGGCGCCTCCGCACAAGGTGACGCCTGGCGCCCCGGCGCCGCGTGAATCACGCGCGTGAGGTGACCTCGGGCGGCGCCTCGTTTGGACGATGTCAGCGCCAGCTCGATGTGCTCACCGGGCAATGCTCCGGGCACCAGCACGACACCGTTCGGGGTCTCGACCACCGCGTCTCCACCACGGCCGACCGCGCGAACGTCGCCCTCCACTGACGGTTTGCTGGGCATCAGTACTGAAAATACTGGGCGGGCAATCCCTGTTCGAATAGGAATCGGAAGTCACCGTCCAGTACGGCGCGACGTTCATCGGGGTCTCTGTTGTCCACGAGCACGACGTTGGTGAAGACGGCGACGGTCTCTTCGGTGTCGTTGTGCATCCAGGGAACGTACAGCTCGTCGAAACGAATCGTACCCGAAACCGCGCCATAGACGACCGGAATGCGGGCGATCCCCGGACAGGTCGCGTTGAGATACAGCGTCATCTCGACCGCCGACCCAAGTCCCTCGAGCTCGATGTCCGTACCGAGCATGCTCTCCTTCACCATCCGCGGGTCGCGGATGAAGACCGAGATGCCGTCGGTGTAACTCTGGATGTCGCTGCCCCTCTGCACGACGATGTCGATGATTTCGACCGCGCCGCTTGGCTGCATTGCGAAGAAGTCAGGGTTCAGCTCGAAAGGCTCTCCGTTGAGGCCGCAGTCGGGCGCCCAGACTTGGCCGACGGCGTTGCCCTCCCCGGTGCCCTTCGCGCAGCCTGCTGCGAGCAGCATGCATAGGACGAACGCGCAGAGCTCATGCGATGAAGCCGCCACCAATCACCTCTTCACCACGATATACCACTGCGGCCTGGCCAGGCGTAATCGCACGCTGCGGCTCGTCGAAACGCACCTCGAACCCATTGCCTGTTGGCCTGACGTCTGCGAGCGCGCCGCGATGCCGATATCGGATGCGAACCTCGCCCCGCAAAGCATCTGCCGGGCGACCCGCTACCCAATGGGCATCGGTCGCGGTGAGCTGTTGATCGTAGAGCTCGGACTCGTCGCCCACGACGACTTCGGCCGTGTCGGGCAAGATCCGAAGGACGTACCGGCTGCCGCCGCCTCCAAGGCCTAGCCCACGCCGCTGCCCGCGTGTGAAGTTGGCGACGCCCTCGTGATGACCGAGCACGGTCCCGGTCGGATCGACGATGTTTCCGGAGGTCGTAGGACTCCCCTGGCGGTTGATGAAGTCGCCGACGCCGCCGTCGGGCACGAAACACAGCTCCTGGGACTCCGGCTTGTCCGCGTTCGGAACGCCTAGACGCCTTCCCGCTTCACGGACCTCCGACTTGCGGAGGTCGCCGAGGGGAAAGACGAGCGTTTCGAGGGTCGACTGCGGCAAGCCAAAGAGGAAGTAGCTTTGATCCTTGTCATCGTCGCGCCCGCGGAGCAGCCGGAGTTGCCCATCGTCGGCGCGCTCGAGGCGGGCGTAGTGCCCGGTCGCGATGTGCGTCGCGTCGAAGCGGCGAGCTACATCCGCCAAGTAGGTGAGCTTCACCGTGCGGTTACAGCTCACGCAGGGGATCGGCGTGCGCCCGGCCTGGTACTCGGTGATGAAAGGATCGACGACGTTCTTGCGAAACGCCTCTCGCTCATCGAGGACGTAGTGGGGGATGCCGAGGTGCTCACAGGTCCGGCGGGCGTCGTCGCGGTCTTCAGGAGCGCAGCACCGGCCCACCTGTTGCTCGCCCTCTGCGTCCCACAGATGGAGCGTCACGCCGACCAGGTCATGCCCTGCTTCGTGCAACAACGCAGCCGCGACAGAGGAGTCCACCCCACCGCTCATCGCTACCAGCACTCGCTTCACTTCAGACATGGCATCGTTGCACTGAACAAACCAACAGCCGGCTGTTACACTTAATGGAAAATCGCATCGGTAAAAAGTACCATTTATTTAAGTAAGCAATATCAATATGTTAGGACGAAAAACGTCATAACAGTTCAAGTTTCTCGCGAGAGAGTTAAAATTTGCTTGAGGTTTTAGGCGCCCCCTCGGGCGAGGACTCGCTGAAAAGTGTGTGATGCCGTTTCGATATCCGGCGCGGTGGTCTCAATACCTAAACTGATTCGAACCGCGGAGCCAGCGCGCCACTGTTCATCCGGATACATCGCACGAATCACGGCGGAGGGCTCTTGAAGTCCGGACGAGCACGCTGCCCCGGTCGAAACGCAAAGCCCCTCCATGTCGAGCGCGGCGACGAGGAGCGGGCCCTTCCAACCCGGGAAGCTCAGGTTGGATACCGTGCCCGTCCGGGGGGCACTCGCATTGAGGACGCCGCCCAGTCCGAGGAACCTCGCTTCGATGCGGTCGCGGAGCTCGGCGACCCGGGGCTGCTGGCTGAGTCGCTCCTCCGTCAAACCGCATGCTGCCCCAAAGCCCACCATGCTCAAGGTATCCGGAGTGCCGGGGCGCCGGCCGCGCTCCTGGGAGCCACCGTCGAGCACCGGCTCGAGCCCGAGGCCCCGCCGCACCCAGCAGGCGCCCGCACCCGCAGGCCCGCCGATTTTCTGTGCGGCGATGGCCACTGCGTCGGCTCCGAGTGCGCTCACATCGACTGGCACCTTGCCGAGCGCCTGGGTCGCATCGACGAACAGGCGCGCCTTATGCTCCCGGCAAGCCTCCGCGAATTCGTGGACCGGAAACAGGGTGCCCGTCTCGTGGTTCACCCACTGGATGGCGACGAGCGTATTCGGGCCCAGGTGCGGCGCCAGCTCATCGAGGCTCGGCGGTCGGCCGTGAGCGACGCTGAGCGCGATGACCTCGCGCCCTTCAGTTCCCAGACGCCGCACGCTCTCGGCCACGGCCGGGTGCTCGACTTGGCTCGTCACGACCCGAGCACGCCCCGCGGCAAGCCCGCGGATTCCGAGGTTGCATGCCTCGGTGCCTCCACCGGTCAGGACCACATCTGCAACCGCGGCCCCGATCGATCTCGCCACGTCTTCGCGGGCCCCCTCGAGCAGTTGCCGTGAGGCGCGTCCCGCGGCGTGCGTGCTCGACGGATTCGCCCAGGCCACAGCCGCCGCTGCTTCCATGGCACGCCGAACCGAATCGGGCGCCGGCGCCGCTGCGTGGTGGTCGAGATAGATCACTTCGACTGGGTCTCAGGGCGTTCTGGGATCCGGCCCACCCGAAGCTCGACGAGGGTCCCTGAGAGCTGCCGCTCGGCGACCTCCCCCGCCGGCGGGCTCGAAATCTCGATGCCTCCGCCAAGCGCTTCGGTGACTCTCCTCGCGAACGCCAGCCCCAGCCCGACGCCGCCGTGGTCGCGGGTCACCGAGCCATCGACTTGATAGAAGGGCTCCATGATCCGGGCGATGTGCTCGGGACGAACGCCCGGGCCGCTGTCCGAAACCGCAAAAAGCAGGTGGTCCTCGCCTTCCGGGCGGACCTCGACCGCAACCTCGCCGCCCGTTGGCGTGAACTTCGAGGCGTTGTCGAGCACGTGCACCATGGTTCGAAGGAGCTTGTCTGGATCACCTTGCGCAGGCATCGGCTCATCGGGAACGCGCTCTACGAGGGTCACGTCGCGTTCATCGAGCTTCGGGCGAATCTGTTCGAGCGCTTTGCGCGCAACCTCTCGAAAGTCGTACGGGCGCGTGTAGTAGTGCATGCGTCCCGTTTCGAGGGAGCTGACGTCGAGCAGCGTATCGACGACCGAGCGAAGTCGCTGTGTCGACGTCTCGATCGAGCCCAGGCACTTGCGCTGCAGATCGGTCAACGGCCCAAGCTCTTCGTTGAGCAAGAGGCGCAGGTACCCGACCACCGGTGTCATCGGTGTGGCAAGCTCGTGACTCACGTTCTGCAGAAACTCACGACGAAGTCGCGCGATGTCCTCCAGCCGTTGGTTGGTTTCGGAGAGCTCGACGATCTTTTTCTCGAGACGCTCCACGATCTTCTGGGTGCGCTCGCGCAGAAGCCGATCGCTGCCGTCGTCGGCCCACTCTCGATGCCCTCCGAGGAACTGCGCGATGGTCTCGGCGAAGTGTGCCGCGTCGATCGGCTTGGCGATGAAGCCGTCGCACCCCACCGCAAGGGTAGAGTCCCGGTCCCCTTCCGCTGTAATCGCTACGATCGGGACTTCCTGGAGCGCTGGCATCCCACGAAGCCGCAAGGTCACCTCATATCCGTCCAGGTCCGGAATGTTGATGTCCACCAGGACGAGATCCGGTAGGGTATCCCGAGCCAGTTGGATGCCTTCGACACCCCCCTCCGCTTCGATCACGTCATGCCCGGCCGCCCCGAGCAGCTTTTGCACGAGGCGCCGATTGTTGGGGTCGTCCTCGATGTGCAGCACACGAGCCATTGGCGCACGATGTTATCAGTCTCGCGTGCCTGCTGCACGCGGGCTTGCCGGGCGTGGAGACGGTGGCTAGGGATTGGGTATGGCTGGGCGATTGGTTGAACAGCTCGTCGATGCTGGACTCGTGACCGAGGCCCAGGCGCGCACCAGCGACTCCAGCGACCGGCTCCTGCCCTCGGGCCAGGTCGTTCAAAACCTGGTCGCTGCGGGCCTCGACGAACGTGCCTTGGCGGGCTTCTTCGTCTCCCTCGGCTTTGGTCCGATGCTCCAATCCCCGGAGCTGGCTCGCGCCGACGGGAATCTCGTTCGCCGTCTGGCTGGGGCCGACGCTCACGATCTCTGTGCCATGCCGCTGCGGCCGAGCCCCGCCGGTGCAATCGTCGCGATGGCCGATCCAACCGACGAAGGCGCCGTGGCCAAGCTCAGCGCCGCGCTTGGTGGAAGCATTTTGCCGACCGTGGCGAAGCTCTCCGATTTGCTGGCGTCGATCGACCGGGCCTATCCGCAGGAACGCGGACCTCTCGTCACCGATCCGGTCGCGGTGGCTCGTTCTCGAACGCCGAGCGATGTCGTGCCGCTCGTTCAGCAAAAGGCGAAAGGTGGCACCGATCAAACGCTCGCGGCTTTTGACCCTTCGCTGTCCGAGCTCGCATCCACCACGAGCCCTGTCTGGGATCGTGCCTGGAACCGTTCGACTACCGAACGCGAAGTCTTGTTGACGCCGAAGTCGAGCCACATCCCTTTGCCGATCGTCTCGCGTCCACCGAGCGCGGAGTCACCGCCCGCCGCCGCAGGCCCGTCACACCCGCCCGCAGGCCCGTCACACCCACCCACCGCCCGGCCCGTGTCGCGTTGGGCCTCGACGGTGCAGCCACCCACGGTGTCCGAGTCTGCCATCGATGCTCACCTCGCCGAGCTCGGCAGTGTCACCTCGCGCGATGACGTCGTGCGTGTCGCATGTCATGCGTGCTTGGCCGCCGCTCGCGGCGCCGCCTTCCTGGCCCTTCGCAAGGGCGTCTTCCGCGGCTGGGACGGCGCGGGGGAAGATGTGACCAGCGCGGGCATTCGAAGTCTATGGGTGCCAGCGAGCAACCCTTCGATCCTCAACGAGGTTCTCCACACCGGACGCCCCTTCCATGGGGCCTACGGACAGACCGCCGCCGACCACCTCTTTCGCTCGGCCTTTGGAAGCCACGGCCGGGAGGTCGTCATCGTCCCGGTGATGATCGGGTCGAGAATGGTGGGGGTCTTGTGCGCCAACGATCCCGCCTCCGATACCAGTGCCGTGGAGCGGGTCGCCGAGGCCGTCGGGAAGGCCTTCGAGCGGCTCATCGTTGCCCAGAAAGCCGGGAGTTAATTGACGAAAACGGCCTGGAGGCCCTGGCCGGCGTCTTTGGCCAGCCCGAGGAGCTTGCGGCGCTCCCGAAGGACTGACGAGGCGTAGCCGTTCTGTTTGTCGCAGCGGCCCGAATTGTACCAGGCGAGGCCCTTCTCGACGTCGCCCCCGCAGCGCGCGACCGCCCACTCGTACAGTCCGAGACCGGCTTCGAGCACCTCCCGCTGACATGCGCCAGGGCGGCGACTGCACTTCTCGCGGTACCGCTCGTTGTAAACGAAGGGCACGGTCTTGCCTCGGTACTTCGGATTCAGCTGGACGACGCCACGTGCGCCGACCGCGCTCACGGCTAGCGGGTTGAGGCCGGACTCGACCACCGCGATCCCGGCCGTGAGGAACGGGTCGACTCCCGCGCGGTTGCTCGCTTCGGTGATCAAACGGGACAAGGTCGCGATGCGTGCCCGGCACCCACCTGCGCTCGCACGACAGTGCTGCACGTGGATCGGCTTACCCTGGCGGTTCTCGCGAACGATCAGCCGAGCATCGATGGCGCGGGCAAGTGCGAGCGATGTCGGGTGGTCGCCGACGGCGGTGCGATAGTCGATCCCTTCGGCAGCAGGCGTAGGCACAGGTTCACTGAACGAGGGACCCGCCTCCGAGCGCGAGTGCCACGCGCTGATGAACACAACGCCGATGACCAATAGTACGATTCGCATGCCCTACTCCCGATAACCATCAAGAGTCGAGGACGGTAGGGCATGCGCTTACCTTACGCCACCCCCAGGCGGCGTAGCCGTATCTTCTTTGCTACAGCTGCTCGGTCTCAGCTTCGGGGGCCGGATCGGCTTCCACGGGCTTTTTCTCTGTGTCTTCGGTGGGTTCGGGAGCAGATTCCGGAGCGGTTTCGGCTGCCGGGGGCTCGCTGTCGGCGTTCTCGGCAGTGTCAGATCCCTCACTCGCCGCGGCCAATTCGTCCTGGCTGCCCTCTTCGCCCGCCTCGTCACGACCTCCGCGCCGGCGGCCCCGGCGGCGGCTCCGGCGGCGTTTGTTGCCGTCGGATTCGGCGTTCTCATCGGTGCCGTTGCTAGAGCTGCTGCGTGCAGAAGACGTAGAGGTGCTGCGCGCCGAGCCACCACCAAGCGAGTCGAGGAGCTCCACGTCGAGCACGGCTAGTGGAAGTGACGCGCGTTGGATGCCGACGCCGACTTCTTCCATCGATGCGGCGAGCGCATCGCCGTCGAAGAGCGCGCACGGTGCCGCGCCTTCCGCGTGTGCTTCTGCGACGGTGCCATCGCGCACCTGCCCAAGCGTCACCACCCAGCCCATGCGTGCATGATCGAAATGATGAAGCCCGCCTCGCAGCGCTACGACGGCGTCGTTGCTGATGGGCTGCTTGCCACGATAGATGGTGATGGCCAAGGGTGTTGATTCGGGGCCACGGCGAAGTGTGCCGGCGAGGCTGAAGTCGCCCGCATCAGCGCGAACCGCGCGAAGCGACTGAACGCCGACCGCGTTGAGCCACGTAGCTAGCAGCTCGAGCAAGGCGCCATCAGGAAGGTCACGCAGGCGCTTGACGAACTCCCGTCGGACGCTTTGCCTCTGACGGTCTGCCGCCCGCACCGCATCGCGTTCCGCGTTGACCGCCTCGCTCGGCAGATTCCATTCCATCAATGAGACGAGGCCGTCTCCCTCTCGGAACCTGGGGCGACCGCCCGATGCCTGCCGTTTGGCGTTATCTCCTCGAATAGCCGCCGCCAGGGTCGGCGCCAGAAGCGCCGGGGTTCCGGCGAGCCGGCCTGTGTCGATCAGGGCCTCGGCGACCTGAAGGAGGGCCCG
>Ga0316191_10001274_pt1 | contig 17526 bp, 15 predicted proteins | sample Eddworburr2cm_MG_FD_204928 | JGI IMG/M metagenome (GOLD analysis project Ga0316191, IMG submission 204928) | Coastal sediment microbial communities from Maine, United States - Eddy worm burrow 2 cm | ecosystem: Environmental > Aquatic > Marine > Coastal > Sediment | place: USA: Maine...
TCATATCACAGCCCATATAAGAATGAAAGAACGGAAAGGAGCCAGCAGGGGAAACGTCAAAGTCAACGCTAACTGATTCAGAATGAAGCGATTCACCTCCCCGGATTTGGAATTTTAAAATTAGGCAGAAATTTTTTCCGGATTTATTCAGAGGTGGAGAATACGGCAAGAATTTGTTTTGATGCGTAAAACAACTACACAACTCTATTCTGAAGACCGCCGTCCTGTGAGGCCAAAAGGCTAAACTCCCAATCTTTCTATGGCGCAACCAGTAGTCTTCGAATCTCGTCTACAGGCAGCCAATGCATGTTGGGATACTTGCGCACGCCGTCATTTTTCAGGTATCGTAGATTTTTTACGGTCCCGGGATAATTCTCGCGATGAATACCCTGTAAGTCGCCATTGAAGCCAAAAACAAAATATACCAGGTATTCAGACATTAAGATCAAGCACCCTTAACGTGGTAGGTCCCCTATTCAGATTTCATTTTGGGATTCCAACAGCTCTTTTTCTGCGTGATTTATCAAGAGATCCATTGAATCTGCATCGTTAGGATAAACTGCTAATCCCATATATAAAGCCAGGTTTTTTTCAGATATATTCTCAGTGCTCTTTGAGAAATGATTTTGAATTAGATCCTTTAGACGATCAGCCACCAGCAGCGCACCGTTTCCGTCGGTACTGATTAAAACGATACCAAATTGCTTTTCTTTGAAACGTGCACCTAGATCCACATCGCGTATATTTTCTTTGATTAGGGTACCCATATATTTTAGCAACTCTTCTCCAGCCAAATGCCCCATGCAATTTGGATGGTTTTTAACATCATTTAGTTCCATCATAATTAGCGCGACGGGTCCGTTTTCTCTAAAGGATCTTTTTATCTCGTGGTCTAAAAAGTATTTAAAGTATGAATTGTTGGCGAGACCAGACAGACTATCAGTGATCGCCGAACGGACACTCTCGTCCGGACCCGCATAAATTCTGTCCAAAAAGGTCTTCTTTTTTAGCAAGGCCTTCACTCGCGCCCTCAACTCGTGAACGTTAACGGGTTTTATAAGAAAATCATCGGACCAAAGCCCAAATTGTTCGTGCTTGTTCTCTAAATAGTCCGACTCTGCGACCACAAGAATCTGGGTATTCGCCGTCTGCTCTTCTTCCTTTAAACGGCTGCAAATCTCAAAACATTTTTCCCCCTGAAGCATTCCATCAAGTAAAATTAAATCTACCTGTCTTTCGTTTGAAAGAACTATCGCATCTTGGGCGGTATTTGCAACAATTACCTCATAAGGTTGGCCATGGAGAAATATATTGATCGAATCCGCATCATTTTTATCATCAAACGCTAAGAGCACCACGGATGTATCATTTTCACCAATGAGCATTTTTTCATTGCTATCAGAACCGCAATCAGTCTCAGTTTGATTTTGACGCTTCAATTTATCCTGGCATTCTTTGGTACGAAGTAATGATTTCACCCGTGACTTCAGCTCAGGTGCTTTAATCGGTTTATTGAGAAACTCATCGGCACCTGCTTCATTCCCTATGACTTTATAGTCGGCGATGTCGAATGCAGTGATTAATATAATCGGAATATCCCTTGTTTCGATGCTGCCTTTAAGACGCCTGGTTACCTCAAAACCATCAATTCCCGGCATCATAATGTCCAATAATATTAAATCGGGACACGCTTCATCAACTATTTCTAAAGCCTGCTCACCATTAAAAGCACTAATGATGTCATAACTATCAGCAGAAAGTATGGCTGCAAGTAATTTAACGTTCAGCGATTCATCGTCCACAATCAATATTCGATGTTTAGATTTCATGTTTCATCCCTTCAGGATTATCTTTACAGATTATCGTCCTTGAGATATTGCGATACGGTTTCCAAAAACTTTCTGGTATCAATAGGCTTGGCGATATATCCCGTGCAACCTGCCGCCAAGGCCTTTTCTTTATCCCCCTGCATCGCGTACGAGGTTAATGCGACGATGGGGGTATCTTTTAATTCAGGATCCTCTTTGATGATCTTTGTGGCGCTTAAGCCATCCATGCCGGGAAGCTGGATGTCCATCAGAACAAGATCCGGCATTTGCTCGCGAATCAGCTGGATGCCTAATTCGGCGTCATTGGCTTCCAGCATACGATATTTGCCGATCTTAATCAGGCCCTTCACAAGCTTCATATTTAATTTGTTGTCCTCAACAACCAAAATTGTCTTGAATTTCATATTGGATCCTTAACTCGTCGCTCATGGTGGCCAAAAACCCAATCTGATCAAGATTGGTCTTCTCAGCCAATTGTTAGTATCTATTAGTTAAGCTTCTGCCCGTATGCGTAACCCGATTTCTTATCCAAGTTGTTCGTTTCTTTTTTCACGTCGACAGCTTGTTCCTCTGCTATCCTTTTAATTCCGTCGATCAAGTTGTTGATGTTGGGATATCTGTAGTTTTAGATTGCTGCAGCTAAGATTTTTTGTTACCAAAATAATGTGCACGAATTAAATTCGTTGCGATTTTGACATTTTCGCTGTCTGCGCCATGAAAGCAAAGTCCTGTTTTAGCTTTGCCATTCTCGCATTTCCTTGAATGAACTATCGATCCAACGATGCTCATAAGCTCATGCTCATGGTTGACAAATACAATCTCAACGTAGTTTGCTTCAATAACATCATCTGTCTCTATTAGCATCCCACCTATACTTATATCCAAAATAATGCCAAGCTTTTGATTGAACAGCTCTCCGTCCTCATTGTAACAGTCAAATGAGGCAACCACCCGTACTTTAACTCTTGGATGTTTCCTATTATTCGTCATCAGTCTACGCCCTGTTTTAAGTCTATTTTAACTATCGGTAATTTTGAAAAATTATTAACAAAAAATTGAAAATGAATACGAAACACAGCCCTACACGCAGCTCCCATCCAACCGAACAAAGAAAACTGATTCTCAATTTAGCATTCAAAATTTCATGAACAAACAATGATCGGCCGACAACAAGAACCCCTTTCAGCCGGCATTCAGAAAATCTCTTAAGATGAGAGAATAACAGCCGATAGAATAAATGGTCGAAAATAAGACAACTAAGGAATACTTGCGCTAGAGGGAGAATAGAAAAAGTTCTACATACTTGGCTGTATCATCAGTGCCGAACGCTGCCCGGGTCGATACATGCCGTCTTGATTACCGGACCACCCGACGAGGGGCCGTATGACCGCACTCTGCACTGGCCGGCTGAACGACGTGATCACGCCGTACTGTCCCGCGTTGCCCAGGCGGCATTGCGCAAACAACAGGCGGTCATAAAAACCCGTAACAATGCTGATGAAAAGACCGGCGAGCCTTTGGACGCGCTGGCCTGTCCGCTGTATTTGAGTGGCCGGTTGTTCGGGGTTGTCGCCATCGAGATGACCAATCGCTCGCAGCCAATGCAGAGAGCATCGGTGCAACAAGTTCAGACCGGTGCCAAGTGGCTCGAAACCATGTTTCAGCTTCAGGGTTCAACGGCGAAGGAGCAATTGGTCAATCTTGTCGATTTAGTTGCTGCCGGCCTTGAACATGAGCAGTTCAGGATGGCCGCCACCAAGGTAACCAACGAACTTGCAGAGCGCTTTTTCTGTCAGCGGGTGAGTCTCGGTTTTTTGCGTTACAACCGCGTATGGGTCGAGGCGCTGTCCCATAGTTCCCAAATCGATCAACATTCGAACATGATTCGCGCAATTCGGGATGCCATGGGAGAATCTCTGGATCAGGCAACCATCGTTGTGTATCCGGTGGAGTCCGACGACACCTTACTGGTCACCCGATTTCATGCCCGGCTGGCAAACGCGCAGCATGGGGCAGCGATCTGTACTTTGCCACTGATAAAAAACGGTAAACCAATCGGCGCACTGCTGCTGGAGCGGGATGCGGACAAGCCCTTTACCGTGGAAACGAAGGTGCAGAGTGAACAGATTGGGCTGCTGCTTGGGCTGATGCTGGAAACCCGAAGGCGTGATGAACGTCCCTTGCCCTCGAAGGTCCTTGAGTCATTGCAGAGTTGGTGCACCAAACTTTTCGGTCCACGCCATCTGCCGCTGAAAGTTGGTGCCGCTCTGAGCGTGGTACTGCTGATCTGGTTGTCTCTGGCAACTGCAACCTTTCGCATTTCCAGCGACTCGGTGCTGGAAGCGGAGATCCGCCGTTCAACTGGCCACCGTCGGCACGAACGAAACCATTGCTGCTTACCGAATTCTTAAGTTAATGGGAGCTCTTCAGGTTCCTCGCTAATTCCTCGCTTTTTATCATTCGAAAATATCCAGAGACTCACAATCAACTGACAAAAACACCGGGATCCATCCGCAATGCAACTTATTTCCTCCCCCACAAAATCTCCTCTTCTGTTCCGGGACCCAATCCGGATAACCGGCTTCGAAAAGATTATTATATCAACTCATTTGTCGAAATGCATCATAAGCGTTTTCAAAACGAGAGAGGTTTTTGCTGGTGTAGTTTACGTAATCAAAATCTAGGGTTGAGTGTATCTCGGAGACGATGCTCCATAAAGTTTCACGCAATAAGGATGCACATTTCATTGCAGCAAGTCGGCGGCGCAGTCTGTCTGTCAGCGGTTGCTGATGGTAGGTCTCCAGGATCCAATCTTCCTGCTTCGAAGACAGCTCATTGTTCGAAGATAGATTGGCCAGGTCGAAAAGCGCTGTGTTGTAACCTGCGTAATCCCAATCGAGTAGCCACAAGCGTTTGCCGTCATCGATAAAATTAGCAGCCAGCAAGTCATTATGCCCGAAAATCAAGTTTATTTCACCGACCGTTTTTTCGAGTTCTTCATTAATGTCAAGAAAACGTGGGAAAAAGTCCATCATCCGGCTATTGCCTTCCTTCGCAGTGAGAATGTAATTTCGACAAACATGAAACGGCCAGAAGACAAGTGCCGGACCCTTAAAATGTTTTGGTATTTCATTATGGCATACTCGGATCAGGTGAAGGATCCGTTCCAGATTCTGCTGCTCCCGAACATCTTTTTCCGAAAACGTACGCCCTTCGATGAATCGCATAATGAAGACCCCGTCTGCACTATGGACAATTTCGGGTGAAATGCCAACGGCGTGGGCTGCACGCGCGGCCGCGATCTCGTTAAATCGCATGATACCGTGTAACGGGATGTCGTCGCCAACCCGGACGACAAACCGCTCGCCCTGGTCGTCAACGATGAAATTGGTATTGGTAATGCCGCCACCCAGAGGTTCGGGCACTACATGGGATGACCAAAAATCCAGATTGACCACCCTGTCGCGGGCACTAGTGTCCATATTTTCTTCCTTATTTCAAAATCATTTGCACAGGAAAATCGGGATAAATTTTGATAATGCATAGGTTGAGCGGTTCAGTTGCGGACAGTCTCTCAGCCACCCAGATAGGCTTTTTTTACTTCATCGCTGTTACGTAATTCTTCAGCCGGACCGGACAAGGTGATATTGCCGGTTTCGATAACATAGGCCTGATGGGCCAGCGATAGGGCCAGCCGGGCATTCTGCTCAACCAGAACGACAGTTCTGCCATCGGCATGGATGTCCTTGATAATTTTCCCAATTTCTCCACACATGATAGGTGATAGGCCTAGAGACGGTTCATCCAAAAGCAGTAGTTCGGGTGCCGACATGAGTGCGCGTCCCATGGCTAACATCTGCTGCTCACCGCCACTCAAAGTACCCGCTGACTGTTTCGTTCTTTCTTTTAGGCGTGGGAAATGCCTAAAAACAACTTCCTCTAAGTCTTTTTGAATGCTGACCTTGTCTTTACGTAAAAAAGCCCCTGTCAAGAGATTTTCCAGAACGGTCATTTGCGGAAAGACTCGTCTTCCCTCGGGTACCATGGCAATACCCAAGGCATTTATTTTATGGGCGGACAGTTTTTCTATCCTTTGTCCCTTGAAACGGATTCCGCCGGTCGTGGGGTGCTTCAAGCCGCTTATGGTGCGTAGTATGGTCGTTTTGCCGGCCCCGTTAGACCCAATCAGCGTAGCGATTTTACCCTTCTCAACAGCTATTGAAATGTTTCTGACAGCGGGTACTTTGTAGTAGTGAATCGTGATATCATTTACCTCGAGTAGCAACTTATTCACCTCATGACGACGTCTGTCCGGATATGATATCTTCAGTCCCCAGATACGCATTAATTACATTTTCATCGTTCTGTATTTCAGCGGGGGTCCCTTCTACAAGCAGTGTCCCGAAATCAAGCACACTGATATAATTGCACAGCTCCATGACAGATCTCATATCATGCTCCACCATCAAGATGGTGATGCCTTGTTGGTGCACCTTTCGAATGAGTTCTATCATATGCACTTTTTCGGTAGGCGTCATGCCGGTCAGGGGCTCATCCAGCAGCAGCACACTGGGCTCGCAGGCCAGCGCAATCGCAACGCCCAGCGCCCGCTGGTGACCGTGAGGCAGGTTTACCGCCAGCTCATTTTCAAGGTGGCTCAGACCCATGAAGGCAACTATTTCCGAAGCCTTTTCAATATTTTCCTTCTCGATTTTCTTGCGCGCACCCGTAAACACGCTGACGATACTTACCCTGCCATGGAGATGGCGGGCTGCGGTGACGTTCTGGAGGACAGTAAATTCATGATAGATCGCCGTTCTCTGGAACGTCCGAATGATTCCCATTTTGGCTATTTTGCTTGAGGTCAGACCGCCGATATGCTCGCCATTCCTATATAAAATCTGCCCTGAGGTGGGTCGATACACGCCGCTGATGACATTGAACAGGGTTGTTTTGCCCGCGCCATTCGGGCCGATGATACCTCTGATTTCACCTTCCTGGATGGTGAGATTCAGATTGCTGACCGCGGCGAGACCGCCAAAGTGCATGCTCAATGTCTTTACTTCAAGTATCGGCACAAGTTTCGTTTCTCCTTATTTCGGTATTATGCAGCAATCATGTCGCTATGAAACGGCTCTTCAACATATTTACCGATCGTGGAACATTAGCCCACCATCATTGAATTCTCAATCAGGCGCCTTCTCCTTCTGCTTTTCCGGCCGACAGGATATCCGCCCTTCGAAATCTATCCACCGCTTTTGAAATCAGACTCCCGATACCCCCGGGTAGAAAGATTAAGACAAGTATCATGGTAAGGCCAAAAAATGCAGGCCTTATCTCTATCAGTGGTCGTGAGAGCTCAAACAGGGTGTGCATCACCGATACCCCGATGACGGGACCCCAGAAGGTATTGGTGCCACCCACCACCACCCAGATGAGGAGATACATCATGGTGACGATATTGAACAGTTTCGGATCTACCGCACCGAGCCGATGCACAAGCAGGCCACCGGCAATCCCTGCAAAAAAACCACCGATGGCACAGGCCATCAGTCGGTGTCTGGGGATGTCTATACCAGTCGATGCTGCCAGTTCCGGGTCCATGGAGATCGCTTTAAAAGAATCCCCTATCTGCGAATTTTCTATTCGGTACAGCATATACATGACTACGAGCATTACTGCCAGGCTGAAGTAGTAGTAAGGTATACCCTCACTGAAATCTATCCCTCCTATGACCGGAGGCCAGGGGATGTTGATGATCCCCGTCGAACCGCCAAAGGGGTTACGAAACTTGAGCCAGCTCAACCGGATTAATTCCGCCAGGCCATAGGTGGCGATGTAAAAGCCCCAGCCCTTGGTTCTCAGCAGCGGCAAGGTAATTGCTACACCCACCACAGCAGCCATCGCACCTCCCAAAGGGATGGCCGCGAAGACTGGAATACCAAGATCCTTGGCCAGCATCCCGCTGGTGTAAGCCCCCACACCGTATAATACAATATGGTACAGCTGCCAGTCATGTATGGTAACGATCAGACGATAGCTTTGGGCAAGGATAATGTAGATAAAGTACATCATGACAACTTCAATCAGATATGCCCTGGCAAAAAAGGGCAGAATACACAACCCGAATATCCCTGCAACTATCGGCACCAGACCCCAGAGCCTGAATTTTTCAACCTTAAGCAACGACACGGCCCATTAACCCCTGTGGTTTGATTACCAATACGATGGCCATAACGGTAACCGAGACCATTACGGCCGTAACACCGTCGACCAGTGTGGTAACAAAAGTTATGACAAAGCCAAAGATAACGGCGGCCAGCGTGGCACCGCCGATACTTCCCATTCCGCCGACGACCACCACGATGAGGGCCGGCAGAATAAGGTGACCTCCAAGTGAAGGCGTAACCGCGTATATGGTAGACATCAGCCCGCCGGCCAGGCCGGCATAGGCACCGGCAATAGATAGTGCCAAGGCCGTCATTTTATTGATGTTTATTCCCTGCAGCGCTGCGGCTTCCGGATCCTGAGCAACGGCACGCAGTGCCCGGCCCAGCCTGAAATATCGCATAAAGAACATGAGCCCGCCTATGGATACAACGGCAAAAGGTATCAGAAGCACCCTTTGGAAGGCCACCGAGGCACCCATGAATGAAATGGCGCGCATATAGGGGCTGGGTATGGGCCGCGAGAGCCCCCAACCCCATATCTCACCCACCAAAACCTCGAAAACAAACATCAGCCCCATGGTTGCAATAAAACCGGAAACCACATCACCCTGCAACGGCCGGAAAATCGCTCGCTCGACAATGAGTCCCAGGACGCCGCCCACCACCACGGCTGCCGCCACAGCCCACCAGAACGGCCAGCCGCCCAAAGCATAAAGCGCATATACGGTATAGGCGCTAACCATGAAGAAGTGGCCATGGGCTAAATTCGCCATCTGCATGACACCAAAGGCCAACGTCAGTCCCACAGCTATCAAGGCATACATACCACTAGCCGCTATCGCATTAGCAGTGGTCTGTATTAAAAGTTGGCTATTCATATGCTGCCTTATCCTCTATTAACGCTTGTGAAATTAGAAATTCTGTTTCCAATTGGTGCTTTTACGATGGGCGCTGTTGACGCCCACCGAGAACAGCCTCTTTACTTTCGCTGGCTCCAATGCTGCCCGCGTTCTTTGACTGCTTTCAATACGACGTTCTTGATGGACTTATACCAGGGTTCGAAATTCAAGTGAGCGACGATACGTTTGTCCTTTGCTTCAAGATCAAACATGTTCATGGGTACAGGCTGTTCAATCATGTTTTCGATACCGAACATCTCCTTGCCACTCATATGCCCCGGGCCGAGGATGGTGGGAAACGACGGCATCTTCCTAAGTGCCTCCAGGATGGCATCGTTGGAAGGCCATTTGCCGGGCGTCTCCTGACCGGCAGCCTGGGCGCCTATACACCACGGAATAAGCCACACGGCATGATCCCAGTCAATGCCGGTCATCTTGCGCTTAACATCCTCAGGTGCCCCCGGACCATATCGGTCATTCCACAGACGAGTAAAAGACGCCTGCCATGAATACTCACCCCACCACGGGTCATCCATCAGGGGAAAGCTGTCTATAGCGTGGCGGGCGGCCGGAAACTCCGGTGGGATCTTGGTCAGGTTGGTTTCCCAATCGGCGTAGTTCTGAACAACAACTCCCTTGTAACCCTGCAGGTACAACTGCTCCCACAGCAGGGTTTGGTATTCGGGCCAGGCCTCACAGAGACTGATAACGTCAGGGTTGGTAGCCATCAGGGCGGTCGCTATCGGGGCGAAGTCGGTTGTATCGACGGAGAAGAATTTCTCGTAGACAATATCGAACCCCATGGCGATAGCAGCGCCGATTTCCCAAGCCCCGACCTGGCGGGACATGATGTCGTCCTGGGTGGTTAATGCATATTTCAATGGTCTTCCCAGCTCTTTTTCACTGGGCAAAACCATCTTGGCCAACAGCGCGTTGAACATGTTGCATTGGGGGGTTACATCGCCGCCGGCGACAACATAGGGACGGCTGGGCTGCATGTCGGTGGGAACCAGGGAAGCGTAAATCACCTTGTGCTTGGTAAGAAAGGGGGCCGAGGCGTTGGCGGGATCGCCGCCAATGGCGCTGATAAATTTTACATCGTGTTCCAGAACCAATTGCCTGGCGCCCTGAAGCGCTTTTGATGCGTTGGCCTCGTCGTCGAATTGGTGCATCTTCAAGGGGTACCTTTTGCCCCCTACGAGCAGTCCACCGGTTTTGTTGACGGTATCAATCCAGATGGAATTGCCGGTAACTCCAGGAAGTCCCCACCCGGCATCAGGTCCCGACAGCGCCGCCAGAAAACCGACATTAATCGTCTCTCCTTTGGGGTACTCTTTGCCTATCTGCTGGTCAGGCAGGTGACTTAATAGAACCATTTCGTCAGGGGTAAGTTTGGCGGAATCGGATAGCACCACTGATGGTAAAGCCATTACCATCACCGCGACTAACAAACTAGGAACCATTAGTTTTCGTAATCTTCTTTTCATTCAATTCCTCCTTTCTTTATGAGATAAGGTAATAAATTCAATGATTTTTTATATTATCCCTCCTCTCTGCTTGTCAAGGTTTTTTTAGTTTTGTTTTTGATGTAATATGTCGCAGAAAATTTGACGATCGAGGTCTTCGATTCTCGACATCCGTTTAAATGGGAACGGCACCGTGCTCTATTGTAAGCGCAACGATGTCATTGACGTCTACTTCTCGCGACGGGATACCCTTTTTCACCGATAGCGCAGCAGCGGCGCCCATGGCCTGCCCCATGGCCATACAGGTGCATTGAGCGCGAATCCCTGCAAACGCCACCCTGTCCGCAGATACGATCCTGCCGGCCACAGTAATCCTCGCGCTGCCTTTGGGAATCAGCGCCCGGAACGGCACCTTGGGAAGAAGGTCTTTGGATTCATGAAAATAGACGTCACAGCCGGTCTCTTCGTTGTGCATGTCTATATAGTTGAAGGCATTGCATACCTTATCTTCAAAATCCGTGGCGTTTAGAAAATCCTCTTTCGTTACGATATATTCTCCCTCGGTCCGATAAGTTTCACGCGCCAGCCCGTGGGGGTACATGGTTTTGAGCACCGCTCTTTCGCATCCGGGAATCGATGAGGTTAGGAACTTGAACATCCGTAACATCCTCGCCCGGCCTTCCAGATTGGCCCTGGTTTGGCCGTCGGCGTCGGAGGTATCCGCATCATAGATGTGGGTTGCGTTATGTCCGCCGTGGGCGAGGTAATATCTAAACGGCAGTGAATTTAGATAGGCGAAATCGCCTTTCTGCAATACCCCGCTTTCCATGGCCTCATCATATAAGGTTTGAACTTCTCCGTCCCATATTTGCTCATATTCGATACCTTCAATTTTGTATTGGTAAGCCCCCGGCTGCCTGACCTTGTCACGAAGTACTCCCAGGCCAAGGATTCTGACCACATCAGAGTCTCCGGTGCAATCAATTATCTCCTTGGCTTTTGTAGTTCGCTTGATACCGCGACCGAAAGAGGTGATCTCCCAATAGTCGCCAGCCGCGGTTACATCTGCAATGAATTCATGATAGTGGAGAATGACACCGGCCTCTAAGGCTTCTTCTTCAGCTAACGAAGCATAGATCGGTACATTGATATAGCTGTAGTAGCTTGGATTTTCCACCGGTCGTCTCTTTTTATAATCAGGGATGGCAAGGCCTTCAATTTCTTTTGATTTAGTGTATAGCTCCCATGGGATACCGAGAACCACCGGGCTTTCGGTGCTGAAAAAATGGTTTGGCATATACACACCGCCGGCGGTCATCGTGCCCCCCAGCATCGTTCCCGCTTCAATTATAGAGGTTGCTATACCGGCTCTGGCGGCCTGTAGAGCAGCAATATGCCCGGCCGTTCCGCCGCCGGCAATAACAACATCGACGGTTTCGCTGATATTTTTCATCGTTTCCTAAAGTAATTGATTCCCGGTTCGGGATACAGCCCAGCCGCTGGCCTGAAAAGTTTACCCGCTGCAGGGTTCAACGGTTTCACATGCCGATTTCCGTAACTTCCTATCCCATTGTGTTGATTGAATTATAAGATCGCATGATACCGGCTGTTATATGGATTAGAATTACTCTGATTTTCTGCTGAAATAAAGATTCGCCAGAGCCAGCATTGAGGTACCCACGATCAAAAGAAAGGATATGGCGTTGATAACAGGGGTGCTGCCGTCTCTGACCTGAAGGTATAAATTAATCGGCAATGTCGCCTCGTGACCCACCAGAAAAAGGGTGGTGTTGAAGTTTTCAAATGACATCAAAAATGCCAGGGCGGCGGCGCCGAAAATCGCCGGCCGCAGGAACTTCAGGGTAATATGCCAGATGACTTCAAATCGGTTAGCCCCCAGGTTTAAAGCGGCTTCTTCCAGGGTGCGGTCAAATTTCTTCAAGCGTGCCGAAACCACCAGGGTAACCAGTGTGGCAATGAATGAAAACTGTCCCAGCACCACCAGCCAGAATCCGGGACGAAATAGGTCTATATCCACGCCCCAACTGGTTTCAAAATAAGTTCCCAGGGTATTGCTGAGCAGTAGAATCGAAATCCCCAGAATCACTCCCGGAATAACCAGTGGCGCGAGCATCAGAAAATAAAGCAATTGCTTAAATCGAAAATCCTCCTGCTCAAACAAAAAGGCACCGCAGGTACCAATTACGGTCGACAGCAAGGTCACAAAAAAGGCCACCCGAAAACTCACCCAGATACTGTCCAGATTGATGCGGTCGTTAAAAATTCCAACCCGTTGGGGTAAATTCGCCGTAAACCATTCCAGGGTAAATCCCTTCCAGGGTAGAGATGGAAATTGAGAATCGTTAAAAGCCAGCACGCAGGTTACCAGCAACGGCGCAAAGAGAAATATGAAATATAAAATCACATAAAACTTAAATAAACGATTATACGTTTTAGAAGTCGGCAGGGTCCGTATCATTGCACGACCTTTTTCAGGTTTTGTCGGGTAAGCTTGAGTCCTATCCATACAATCAGCGATGAGAGTAACAGCAATAGAAACCCGAAAGCGGATCCCTGGTTCCAGTTAAAGCTGGCAATAAACTGGTTGTAAATCTGTTCCGTAAACCACAGCGAGTTTTTGCCGCCCATCAGATTGGGGGTCAGATAGTTGCCCAGTGTCAGCATAAAAACCACGATGGCGCCCGAGACAATGCCGGGGGTGGCGTGGGGGATGATAATTTTGAACAAAATACTCCACATATTAGCCCCCAAATCGTAGGCCGCCTCTATCAGGCTGTTGTCCAAGCTTTCCAGCACAGAAACAATGGGGACCACCATAAAGAGCATGGATGTATATACCAACCCTAATATCATTGTGGAATCTTTATAGAGCATTTCAACAGGCTGATGTAAAATCCCTGTTTTGATCAAAAAATGATTAATTACCCCGCTTTCCCGCAGCAGAATCATCCATCCGTAAACCCGGACCAGTTCACTGACCCAGAATGGAAGTAAAATCAGTACCAGAAGAAAACCTTGGAATTTTGGGGCCACAACTTTGGTAATATAAAAGGCTAAAGGAAGTGCGATCACAAAGGTCAGGAAGGTTACCAGAATAGAGTAGATGGCCGTACGCACAAATGTCAGCCAGTAAATGGGTTCCTCAAAAAATTGCAAATAATTGGAAAAACTCCAAATCATTTTGCCATCATCTGCTTCGAAACGAAATGACATCACCAGCAAATCGATTTGCGGCAAAACAATCATCAGAACCAGCCAGAGCAACACCGGGGACAAGAAAAATAGTAATGCCCATCGCTTTTGGTTTTTCATGATAAGTACAGGGCGCGGGTTGCGCGTTATGGTTTACGCGTTGCTTGTTGCGTGTGCGTTACGAGCTTCGGGTTATGGGTTGCACGTTAAAGGTTATCAACAAAAGAGTAAAATCGATAACATTCCTTTATGTTTGCCGTCCTTCCTGTCCGCTAGTTTTTTGGGAAGATCAACGGCAAACATATTTCAACTCAGGTTTTTCTCCCTGGGAAAACAGATGCCCGATTGCTCGTTCCATCCGATTTCTATTTTATCGTTCTTTTTAATGTAATCGAACTGCCGGTTTTGCGGCAGGGCGATGAGTAGTTCCGTGTCTGCATCCAGCGGACAGGCCAGCAGTCTGCTGTTGGCGCCGTCAAAGAGAATATCTTTGACGATAACCTCGAAGCGGTTCAGGTTGGATAAGCTCGGGTCGGGCTGAATCAGCATGGCTTCAGGGCGAAGAAACAGATCGACGTCAACTCCCGGCGGCAACACTTCTCGAAGTTTTATACGGAATACATTACCTTCCAAGGTTTGCACTTCAGCGATATCTTCAGTGCACTGCTGAATTTTCCCGGACCAGGCATTGTTATCACCAACGAACTTGGCCACAAAAGGCGTTTGCGGGTTGCTGTACAAGTTCTGGGGGGTATCGATTTGTTCATATACCCCCTGATTCATCACCGCCACATGATCGGACATCACCAGAGCTTCGGACTGGTCGTGGGTAATATAGACAAAAGTGGTTCCGACTTTTGCCTGCAGTTTCTTCAATTCGACTTTCATCTGCTCCCGCAGCTTCAAGTCCAGTGCGCCCAGTGGTTCATCCAGCAACAGAACGGCAGGTTCCAGCACCAGACATCTGGCAATGGCCACCCGCTGTCTTTGTCCCCCGGATAGCTGATCAACTTTTTTGTCGCCAAACCCGGTCAGGTCCACCCGCTCCAAGATAGTGTTCACCTTTTCTTCAATGACAGTTTTACTTTCCCCGCGTCGCTTTAAACCAAATGCAATGTTACCCCCCACGTCCATCATCGGAAACAGGGCCAGATGCTGAAATATAAGGTTTACCGGCCGTTTATTCGGGGGGATGCCGATCATGCTTTTCCCGCGAATCTCGATGCTGCCCTCCGACGGTTCCGTAAGGCCGGCAATCATACGAAGCAGGGTCGTTTTTCCGCAGCCTGACGGGCCGAGGATAGAAAAGAATTGACCATCCGGGACATCGAACGACACCTTGTCGACCGCAACAAAATCTTTAAACTTTTTGGTTACATTTTGAACAGATAGATCAATCTGCATAATCGCCCCTGCCCGAAAGCGTTAGAACTAAAGATGCTGATACACACCTATCCAGCGGATAGTAAAAATCCCGTATTCTGGAAGACTGGAATGATGGAATAGTGGAATAAGGTTCCAAAAATCGGCTAACTTCTTTTTCTTAATTTATAACATAGAAACCGATACCAATGAAAGCAACCCAACTATCCAATATTCCAACATTCCTTAAAGACTTTTTATTCTAATGGCATTGAAGGTAAATAACATCCTTCAAAGCTGCAAGTCTCCGGTCTGCCTATTTCGCAGCTTTGACCTTATCCAGAATTTTACCTTCGATTTGTTCCAGCTTAGCCGGGACGGGCGGATACCATTTTATGTTGTCGATGGCTGCTGGAGGAAAACTACGCTCAAAATTGGCGCTTATAGCGGGTTCAACGAATTTATTCGCACCCTTAGAACAGTTTGCGGTTGTATCCAGATTGGTAAAAACGGCGGCGTTTTCAGGTCGAAGCATAAAATTGATCCATTTGTACGCCGCTTCCACATTTTCGGATTTGGCAGGGATTGCAAAGGTATCTATCCAGCCGAGCGCACCGCTTTTTGGTGCAAAAAAGTCGATTTCCGGATTTTCAGCATGTACCTTCCAACCTCCTTTATCCCAGGCCATAGCCAGATAAACCTCTTCGCCCATCAACGATTGTAATAAAGCATCCCCATTGTCCCAGTAATTCTTAACCAGCCCTTTGGCGTCAATCAGGGCTTGACCGACTTTTTCCATCAGTGCCCGGTAAGCATCAACATCGCCATATTTCGCAAAGGGATCATCTCCCATGGCGAAAGCAAGCGCGAGCAAAGTTGGTCTTTTCAGACGATAGCTGATTCTTCCAGCATACTTCTTATCTAGCAAGGCGGTATAATCCTGAGCGTCAGCAGCAAATTTCTGGTTGATAACAAGGCCGGAAGACCCCCAGCAAAACGGGACGGCATGAGGTTTGCCGTCTACCATGGTGTTGTTCTTTACCGCTTCCAGCATGGAAGGAATGATTTGCTCAGTTTTTATCTTGGACAAGTCGATGGGCTGGTAAATTTTATACTTTGCTTGAACGGACGAAATACGATCCTGGCTGGGCTGAGCCAGATCGAATCCGGCGCCACGGGTGGCGCGCAGCTTGGCAATCATTTCCTCATTGCTTGAAAATGTTGGCATGACCTTAATGCCGGTTTCTTTTTCAAATTTGTCAACCAGAACCTTTGGCGCATATCCCGTCCAGGTAATTAAACGAAGGGTTTCTGCTGAATATGCGTTCTCCATAACAAAAACCATCATCATGACCATGACCAGTGAAATAACACATGCTTTTTTCATAATTACTTTCCTCCTTTTTGGTTTGCTGTTTTATTTTACGAACGTTCACCAACAAACATTTACGGTACGACACACTATTAGCAGACGGTCCTATTCGATCCTGACCCCCTGCTTTTTCAGGGCCTTTTGAACCGTCGCGATATTGACCGCCCTGCAAGCAACATTGTCCTTTAACGATACTGCGGCGGCGATGCCGGCGCCCTGGCCCGTAACCGTGCAACACATCATTTGGCGGGTGGCCGCGTGAGATATCTTGTCCCCGGCCACACAACGACCGGCAACCAGAAGGTTTTCCACTTTCTGTGGAAGTATGATTCCGTATGGGATCTGGAAATACCTTCCGGTGGTAGGAATTATCACCACGCCGTAACCATCTAAAAATTCCGGAAAAATTCCGATTGTGTCTTCAAAGCGGCCCTCATTTCTGACATCCTGCTCGGTGATATTGTATTCACCAATGATTTTCCTCGATTCCCTCACTCCCAGGGACGAGCCAAAAGTCCTAAGCTTTACATTCTCACAGCCGGGCGTGTATTTTTTCATTGCAGCTATAGCCCACATGGCAAGCTGCCGGCCCTCTATTTCAGCGTTGGTAAGGTCCCGGATGTCTGTCGGATCTTTACCACGAATAAAAATCGAGTTGATGTAGGTCGCCTCCCCCGCCTCTGTGAGATTATGGAACCACGGTCCCCCCCTCAGCGGTGAATCTTCGGGAATATCACCGGCGTCCCTGGCCTTTGTGAATGCATCCCCAACGCATGTACATAACAGGCTATTTTCCTTTCCCGCCGTCTCCTTGGCCCAGCTTCCTATGTTTGCGTGATGCTCCTTTGCGTACTCGATTAATCTTTTGACATCGACGCCGCTGCAGCCAAAGCTAACCGATACTGCCTGCAGCTCTTCCTTCTGGTCTTTCCGATAGGGGGCGCCTGCATGGAAGGCGATGTCAGCATCTCCCGTGGCATCGATCATCCTCTTTGCAAGTATGGCTTGCCTTCCGGCTTTGCTCTCGGTAATCACGCCCCTGATGGTATCGCCCTGCATTAACGTATCGACGACAAAGCAATGCAACAAAGGGTTAATACCGGCTTCCTGAACCATCTTGTCGGCTAGATATTTAAACATGTCGGCATCCAGGAGTTGACCCACCCAATCAGGGATGACCTCATCTGCATCCGGAAAATGGCATAGAGACTCTAT
>Ga0316191_10001275_pt1 | contig 17525 bp, 10 predicted proteins | sample Eddworburr2cm_MG_FD_204928 | JGI IMG/M metagenome (GOLD analysis project Ga0316191, IMG submission 204928) | Coastal sediment microbial communities from Maine, United States - Eddy worm burrow 2 cm | ecosystem: Environmental > Aquatic > Marine > Coastal > Sediment | place: USA: Maine...
AGCCTCCACAGCGGGAGCTACTTCGCCAGGAGCTTCCTCCCCGGGAGCCTCTTCTGCTTTAGCTTCTTCGGCAGGAGCTTCTTCGGCAGGAGCTTCCTCAACGGGAGCCTCTTCTGCTTTAGCTTCTTCGGCAGGAGCCTCAGTTTCTTCGCTAGCTTCAGTGGCCTCAACAGCTGGTTCCTCTGCAACTTCTTCTCCGGCTTCCTCAGCTTCCTCCTTTGCAATTAAGTCGGAGCGCTTCTTGGCAATTTCAGCTGCCCTGGCTTCCTTGATTTTGGTTTCTTCTTCCATACGACTCTTATCGAGATTATCCTTGGAAGATTTAATCTGGTCTTTCTTGGCTTGGACTTTCTGTTCTTTCTCGGTCATCCAGGCCTGGAACCTTTTTTCAGCTTCAGCCTCGTCAAAGGCTCCTTTTTTCACACCCTCTAAGAGGTGCTTTTTGTACAATACTCCTTTGTAGGATAAGATAGCTCTACATGTATCGGTAGGTTGAGCGCCGTTCTGCAGCCATTCTAAGGCTTTGTTGAAATCCAAAACAATGGTAGCAGGATTGGTATTGGGATTATACTGACCCAATGTTTCAATAAATTTACCATCACGTGGCGCCCTGCTATCAGCAACTACAATAGAGTAGATCGCCTGAAATTTGCGACCCTGTCTTTGTAATCTGATTTTTGCTGGCATACTCTGTTAATTTAAAATGATTAAATACCTACATTTTTAGCGTCCGCAAAGGTAGCATTAATCGGATAATATGCAAAGATTTAGGAGCTTTATAACGAATGAAGGCGCATTCCCAGATAAAAGGTTCTGGGTGCTGCCGGACCGTATATATATCCGCTGTCCCGGTTCCTCCCGGTGTCAAAGTCATTCTGGTATGCATTGGTAAGGTTTTTCATACCACAAAAAACTTCCAGTCCGCTGTCTACCACATTGAATTTAAAGGTATAGCCGACCTTAATTCCTAACTCGAAAAAAGAAGGAGTGGTCACGTATTCATCCACTGCCTGTTCAGGGGCGCCTGCAAAATGCACCAGTTCCATTTTTCCTGTATAAACCCCTGATATTGAAGCATTAAAACGATCACCCGGTGTGAGAGAATAAGTAACATAGCCATACTCATTGGGGGTTCTCAGGAATTCTCTCCTGGGTTCCTGGCCTTCGATGTTTTCCACGGCTTCGTCATAGAGGCTGGTCTGAAGAGTAAACCCTGCTTCCAGCTGCATCTTCTTCTTGTAGTTACCCCTCAGTTCCACCGTTCCTCCCTGAACAGAAGCCCCGGAACCATTTCTCTTTTCATACACATCCCCGAACTGATCCTGGCCGATGGGCTGGAGATAGAAGGCGTCGTTAAGCTTGGTATAAAATCCCTCCAAAGTGAAACCTACTATGAAATTCTCAGTGGCCTTGTCGTAATTCACCGATCCGCTCAGACTGTGCGACCTTTCCTCCACCAGGTCGGGAGAAAGAACGACCCGGGAAACACCTCCACCGGCAAAAGCAATGTGCATATCCGCATCAAAGGCCTGGGGCGCCCTGAACCCGGTTCCCCAGGTAAGACGAAACTGGGTAAAGGTTTTGAGTTTATACAGCAAGGAAATCCGGGGACTGAAAATCACCCTGTCCACCAGGTTGTGCTTATCAGCCCTCACTCCTGCAAGCAGTGTAATTCCTTGTCGGATCTCCCAGTCGCTTTGAAAAAAAGCCCCGCTTATACCTGTGGTCTGATCCAGTACATAGTGATAGGCCTGGATACTGTCCAATACATCATCATAAACGTATTCGGCACCGAAAGTCAGCACATTTATTCCCCCGAGAAAATCTTCCAGACGGTGGTTAAACTGAGTACCTGCCTGTAGAGTATTGTTGTAAGTAAAGCCATAGGGCGGATCGGTCAGGTGATGCATGATATCCGCGGAATCGTAGGGAATAATCCCTGTATAATGCTTCCTGTCGGTCTTCTGCCCGGCAAGGTAGACTATGAAAGAGCTGTTATCGTCATTAAAATTGATCTGGTAGTCCAAGCCCCCCATCAGCACATTATGCGTCCGCTCTTCGGATTGAAGCGCCATGTGAGCGGGCTTATTCACCATTTCTCCTCCGTAGCGGTATTCATTAAGGCTGCTGATGCTAAATTCCAGTTTCTGATTGTGCCGGGGCTTAAAAAAGAGATTGGCTCCAAATGAATTATTGGCCAGTTGTGGCAGCTCCGAAAAGTTATCCCCGTTGTGATCATATGCCTGCCTCATTCTTCTGTTCACAAATACGGAAGCTCCGGCATTGTGTTTATGGGTCAGCATGTTCAAATTCCCGGATAGGATATTGTCCATGGCCTGTCCATTGATCAGAGAGGAACTAATATTGATATCATAAGAGCTTTCCTTAGGAATCTTGGTAATCACATTTACGGTTCCTCCTATGGCACTTGAACCATACAGGGCCGATCCTCCTCCGCGCACCACTTCAATTCGTTCCACCATGTTGGCCGGAATTTGTTCCATGCCGTACAAACCGGTCAGGGGACTAAATACCGGACGACCGTTGATCAGGATTTGAGAATACCCTCCCCCCAGGCCATTCATCCTTAGCTGGGTATAGTTGCAGGTTTGGCAATCGGTCTCTACCCTCAGGCCCGGTTGGAATTTCAGGCCCTCCGAAATATTGCAGGCCTGTGTTTGAGCCAGCAATTTGCTGTCGATCACATTCACAATGACTGCGGCATCGGTCTGTCGTTTAAAGGTCTTCGTACCAGTGATCACCAGTTCATCGATGGCCATGGTTTCTGCCTCCAGCTCGAAATTTACCTCGAGGACTTCGTCTTCCTTTATGGTCACTTCCTTTTTGACCGTTGAATAGCCAACGGATGAAGCAACCAGGACATGAGTTCCTGGTTCAAGGTCGATGAGCATATAGTGGCCGGTAATATCCGTGGCAGTTCCAATGGAGGTGCCCTCGATATGAACGGTGGCAAAAGCGATATGCTCCCCATCGCTCTGAACATCACCAAATATGTTGGCATCTGAATGCTGGGCCTGAAGGGCGCTTGCTGAAACCCATATCAGGGTTATCAGCATGAATCTGGCAAGGTAATTCATAGAATCTTCATGGTACATGAAGTTTAACCATCGAAACCACAGGATGGTTCAATGTCAACTCCAATTTAGACAGGAAAATGAAATGGAAGGTATTTACCTGATGATGATTTTCTTAGTAACTACCTTATTCCCTACAGAAACTCTAAGAAAATATATGCCTGATTTTGGGCTTTCCAGATTTACCTGGGCTGTAACTGAAGTGTCCTCTCTTACCAGGTCTTCAGAGATATCCATTACCTGTTTGCCGGTAATGTCGTAAACCTTTGCGCTTACTTTTTCTGTTCCCTGATATTCAAGTTCAAGTTGAAACATGCCATTTGACGGGTTCGGGAAGACTTTGATTTCCTTTTCAGTAAGAACAACTCCCTGCTGGTCACCATCCGAGAAAGAATGCGAACGAGAATAGAGCTGTTGGGTAAGCATTATCCCTCCCAGCAGTATTCCTGTGACAAGCAGTGTAAATCTTTTCATCGCTCAAATATAAACAAAAATCCTGCCAATAATTTATTAACATGGCAAATTCATTGGGCTATTTCGGCTAACTTTACTCTCCATGTTTTTGATTTTTGATACGGAAACCACAGGCCTGCCCCTGAGAGATAATGCATCTGTAAATGAGGTAGATAACTGGCCCAGGGTGGTACAGATCGCCTGGCAGCTCCACGATGAAAGCGGAGAGCTTCTGGAGCAGAATAATCTTTTGATTGTCCCGGATGGGTTTGAAATTCCCTATTCTGCTGAGAAGGTCCATAAGATATCCACTGAAAGGGCTAAAAAGCACGGTATACCGCTTGAAGAGGCGCTGCAGAAGTTTAACGAATCGGTCGAGAAAGCTTCCTTCCTGGTGGGACACAACATCCGATTCGACATGAATGCTCTGGGAGCTGAATTTATTCGGCAAGGGGTAGAATCCCGCTTCCTGGAGGTAAAGCAGGTATGTACCATGTGGTCCAGCACCGATCACCTGAAGCTCCCCAGAGGGCGGGGCGGGAAGTTCAAACCTCCCAAACTGATGGAACTCTATGAAAGCCTGTTTGAGGAACAGTTTCTTGAGGCCCACAATGCCTCAGCCGATGTGGAAGCCACAGCCAGGTGCTTTTTTGAATTGTTACGCCTTAAGGTCATTTCTCCAGAATCCCTGGAACTCACTCAGAATCAGTATAGTAAGTTTATAGCAAAAAACCAGAGAAAGGTAGCTGGAATTGGACTTGACCATCAAGCCAAGGGGGAAAGCAAAGCGAAGTCTGAAAAGAAAGAGCTGAGCAATACCCAGGAGGGCTCAGAAGAATCGGGCGAAGTAGAATTCTGCCACCTTCATGTACATTCCCAGTATTCCATACTTGATGGAGCAGCAAGCATACCCGATCTCCTCAAAAAGGCGGTTGATGACGGGATGCGTGCAGTGGCTCTTACAGATCATGGAAACATGTTCGGGGTCAAAGAGTTTCACAACGAAGCCACCCGTAGAGGAATAAAACCCATCCTGGGTTGCGAAGCCTACATTGCCAGGAGGGAGAGGTCTTCCAGGAAGGACAAGAACCTGGATGCATTTGATCATGTGGTCTTACTGGCAAAAAGCCACAAGGGATATCAGAACCTGACTACGATGATCTCTCTTGGCTGGACCGAAGGCTTCTATTACAAACCCAGAATTGACCGCGAATTGCTGGAAAAATATCACGAAGGAATCATTTGCCTGTCCGCCTGCCTGGGAGGAGAAATCCCTCAAGCCATCATGCACCGCTCCGTGGAGGAGGCTGAAAAAATTGCCCTCGAATACAAACGGATATTCGCCGAAGATTTCTACCTGGAGCTGATGAGGCACCGTACCGATGATCCGGGAATGAACAAACTGGTATTTGATGACCAGGTATTTGTGAACCGCACCCTACTGCAGCTTGGATCTAAGCTGGATATCAAATGCGTGGCTTCCAACGATGTCCATTTTGTGAATATGGAAGATGCCGAGGCGCATGATCACCTCATTTGTCTCAATACCGGAAAGGACCTTGACGATCCTACCCGGATGCGATATACCCGCCAGGAATGGTTCAAGACCCAGGAGGAGATGAGAGATGTTTTTTCTGATCATCCCGAAGTGCTGAATCATACCATCGAAGTGGCTGACAAAGTGGAACAGTATGAGCTGGATGCAAATCCGGTAATGCCCTACTTTCCACTCCCTGAAGGCTTTGAGGATGAAGACAAGTATTTGAAACATATTAGCTATGAAGGTGCGAAGAAACGCTACCCTAAGCTAAGCGATGAAGTCAGGGAACGGATCGATTTTGAATTGGATACCATTCAGCGAATGGGCTTCCCGGGTTATTTTCTGATTGTTCAGGATTTTATTTCTGCCGCCCGGGCCATGGGAGTCTCTGTGGGCCCTGGGAGGGGATCCGCGGCCGGTTCAGCTGTGGCCTATTGCCTGGGTATTACCGATATCGACCCCATACAGTATGATCTGCTGTTTGAAAGGTTCCTGAATCCAGACCGGATCTCCATGCCGGATATCGACATCGACTTTGACGAAGATGGGCGGGATGAGGTTCTCAAATGGGTGGTGGAGAAATATGGTCATGACCGTGTGGCACATATCATCACCTTCGGTACCATGGCTGCAAAAATGGCCATCAGGGATGTTGCCAGGATCCAGAAGCTCCCGCTTCCCGAAGCCGACCGTCTGGCAAAGATGATTCCTGAACGTCCCGGGACTACCTTTGCAAAAGCTTTTGAAGAAGTGCCTGAATTAAAAGCTGAGCGAGATTCATCCAATCCGCTTATAGCCAATACCCTTAGAATTGCGCAGCGTCTTGAGGGTTCGGTCAGGCAAATTGGTCTGCATGCCTGTGGGGTGATCATTGGCCGGAACAGTCTCACCGAGCACCTTCCTGTGTGTAAGTTCAAGGACTCTGAACTACTGGTCACCCAGTTCGACGGCCATTTTGTGGAAGATGTGGGCATGCTTAAAATGGATTTCCTGGGCTTGAAAACCCTTTCCATTATTAAGGATGCTGTGGACAATATTCGAGAGTCCAGGGGAATTGAGATTGAGATTGATCACATCCCCATGGATGATACACCTACCCTTGAGCTCTACTCCAGGGGAGAAACCACCGGACTTTTCCAGTTTGAATCGCCCGGAATGAAGAAATACCTGAAGGACCTTAAGCCCAACCGCTTCGAGGACCTGATTGCCATGAATGCACTCTACAGGCCAGGTCCTATGGAGTATATACCTTCATTCATCAAACGGAAACACGGGAAGGAGAAAATCGAATACGATCTCCCCGAGATGGAGGAGTACCTTAAAGACACCTACGGAATTACCGTGTACCAGGAACAGGTCATGTTGCTTTCAAGGAAGCTGGCAGGTTTTACCAGGGGCGAAGCCGATTCCCTCAGGAAAGCCATGGGTAAGAAGATCAAGAAGATGATGGACGAGCTCAGGGTGAAGTTTGAGGCCGGGGCTAAGAAAAATGGTATTTCAAAACAAAAAATTGATAAGATCTGGTCCGACTGGGAAGCCTTTGCACAGTATGCATTCAACAAATCCCACTCAACCTGCTACGCCTACGTTAGTTACCAAACGGCATATCTGAAAGCCAACTACCCTGCTGAATTTATGGCAGCCGTCCTTAGCAGGAACATTACCGATATAAAAAAGATCGGACAGTTTATGGATGAATGCAGGCGCATGGGTATCTCCATACTGGGTCCGGATGTAAATGAAAGCAATGTCCGCTTCACAGTAAATAACAAAGGAAACATCCGCTTTGGGCTGGGTGCCATCAAAGGAGTAGGTGAAAATGCAGTGCAAAGCATCATTGAAGAGCGGGCTATTAATGGACCTTTCGGTGACATCTACGATTTTGTGGAGCGCAATGATCTGCACCAGATTAACCGCAAAAATTTTGAAGGGCTGGCCGTGGCCGGAGCCCTTGATTGTTTCGAATCCGTTTCCAGGAGCCAGTATCTTGATACCATAGAAGATGAAGATCCCACCTTTATTGAGCAACTGATAAAGTTTGGAAATCAGATCCAGTATGAACGAAACACTCCTCAGCAAAACCTGTTTGGGGAGGCCAGTTCCATTGCTATTTCCAGACCTGAACCCCCAGAGGTCAGTCCCTGGGAGGATATCACCACCTGCAAACATGAAAAAGAACTCCTGGGATTCTACCTGACCTCCCATCCACTGGACAGGTTCAGGCTGGAGATTGATGCCTTTTGTCCTCAAAAGCTTGAGGATCTGGCCGACCTGCAACAATTCCGGGGACGTGATGTGGTATTCTGTGGAATGGTAAAAACGGTCAGGGACGGAGTAGATCAGTGGCGCAACAAACCCTACCTGCTGGCCCAGCTGGAAGACTACACCGACACCTTCAACCTGAGATTAAAAAACGACGATTACGTAAATTTTAAACAATACTTCCTCCCAGACGTGGCCCTTATGATCCGTGCTACCGTGAATGAATGGAGCCCACGTGATGAGCCGCACAGGAAAATTTTTTCCCTGAGACTGAAAATGATTTACATGCTGGCCGATGTTCGTGATAAGCTTGTCAAATCGGTAGATGTCTCCCTGAATATCAACAAACTTAACTCTGCACTTATGGATAAACTAGAAGCCTATACCGTAAAAGAGGGAGGGAAGATTCTTAAATTCAGCATACATGATCCGGACAACAATATGAAGCTAAACTTGTTTTCGCGAAACAAACAAGTACAGCTTAGCAATGAATTTATCAACTACCTGCAGGACAATCCCGGATTTGAATTCCGGCTTACCTAAGAGATTTTTTTATAATTTTGACTCAAATTGATCACATATAAAGATTAAAACATGGCAATAGAAGCAACCGATGGCAATTTCGAAGAGCTGGTACTGAAAGCAGACAAGCCTGTAATTGTTGATTTTTGGGCAGAATGGTGTGGTCCTTGCCGCATGGTCGGCCCAATTGTAGAAGAAGTTGGTGTTGATTACCAGGGCAAGGCTGAAGTGGCAAAAGTAGATGTGGACAGCAATCCGGGCATCACTGCGAAATATGGCATAAGAAATATACCAACCATACTTTTCTTTAAAAATGGCGAAGTAGTGGACAAGCAGGTGGGTGCAGTACCAAAGAGCACCATTGTAAGCAAACTGGACGCCCTTCTTTAGAACCTTCTACCGATCACCAGGATATCATCCAGTTGTTCAATATCTCCCCTCCATTTTTCAATGGTAAGGTCGAGGATAATGCGTTGCTGTAGCATGGATTCTGGCTGAATTTTTATGATCAGATCTTTCAGGTTTCGGTATTTGAATTTCTTCATCAATTCACCTCCAAACTGATCGGCATATCCATCCGAAAAGAGGTAGACCGTGTCGCCCGACTTGACTTCTATTCTGTGATTCTGGAAAACAGCTTCAGTTTTAAATCCTGAACGCCCAATGGAAATTTTGTCAGCTTTGGTCTCCAGGATTTCCCCATCCCGGACCAGGTAGAGAGGATTAAATGCGCCTGAATACTCCAGGTACTGCCCCTTCCTGTCATACGAGACCAATCCCAGGTCCATCCCGTCATATACATCTCCCATATCGCTTCGCTGATGGAGGGTTTCCAGTACCTCCTTATTCAAACGGGTCAGAATCTGACCCGGCTCGAGTATTCCATATTCCCTCACAATCTTGGTGAGAGAGTTATGTCCGATGATCGACATGAAGGCTCCGGGTACTCCATGTCCCGTGCAGTCTACCGCAGCAAAAAATTCCTTGTCGCCCACCTCATTAAACCAGTAAAAATCACCGCTTACAATGTCCTTGGGCTTAAACAGAATGAAAGTATCCGGGAAGGGCGATTCTTCTGGAAGGATGGCAAACTGGATCCTCTTAGCATAACGTATGCTGTCGGTAATGTCCTTGTTCTTTTGGGCAAGTTCCTCTTTCTGTGCCACCACAGTGGCCGTACGATCCTTTACCTTCGTTTCCAATATGGCATTTTCCCTTTTTAATGCTCCTTCCCTGATTTTGATGTAGGAAATAATCAGTAGTCCCAAAGCAAATACAGCAGCTACAATGAAATACCAGGTTAGGTAAAAAGGAGGTTTGATGACAAAGCGGAAGGAGGAAGGATCGCTATTCCAGATGCCTGCACTGTTCCTGGCTTTCACCATAAATGTATACCTGCCATGGGGCAGGGCAGGATAAATTTCCCGTGTCTGCCGGTCGGGCTGGCGCCATTCTTTTTCAATCCCTTTGAGCATAATTGAATACAGAACTTCATCAGGATTCAGGGTGATGCCCCCATATTCGAAGGTAATTGAGTTTTGCCTGTGGGAAAGAGATAAACCTCTTTCCATCTCCACCAGCTTATGGTTAACCTCCATACCAGTTATACGGGTAGAAAGCTCCCTGGCAACCTGAAACTCCATGGACGGATGATAGCGGGTAACTCCCAGTACGGTACCAAACCACATATCGCCCGATCGGTCAGCACAGCTAGCATTGGGTCTGGTTTCAATTCCCACAAATCCACTCTTTCTTGTAAAGGAGTAGAATCTTTCTTCACTCCTGGAATAAATATTCAGTCCCTTGTTGGTCCCCACATAAATGTTGTTATAGCGGTCCACATTCACCTGGTTGATGTTGTTTGCCAGAAGTCCTCCCACATTTTGGTCATAGACACCCACCAGCTCACGTTGATCCGCATCGTATTGAATCAAGCCCATTCCCTTGGTGCCAATCCATATTATGCCATCCCTGTCCTCAGCAATACAATTGGAAGTGAAATTAAAGCCCATATCCAGAGCCATAAACTCGCCTCCGTCTATCAGGGTCACACCCCGGCCCTCCGAGCCCACCCAGACCCGGTTTTTTGCATCCACATGTATAGTAGTTATGGAGTTGCTCTGAAGATCAGGCTCCTCCAATCTGGTGAACCTGCTTTCCAGCCTCCTGTTCTCGATGTCATAGTAAATCAGTCCATCGAGGGTTCCGATCCAGAGAAAGTTGTCCAGGTCTATCTCCATGGCCGTAACTTGATTATGACTGATGTTAATGTTCAGATTTACATCATTGAAAAGCTCTCCCGCATGGCTGTAACTCCATAAACCACTTTGTAAGGTCCCGATCCAGACATTGCCCTCTTTGTCCTCTTTCAGGGAAATAATTCCCATATCCTGCATCAAATGAAATTCACGTATGCTCTCCCCTGCAGAGGATCGACTCAGGATGCTGATACCCTCACTGGTCCCGATCCAGTAGGTCCCATTTGCTCTCTCAAGTATGGCATTGACCTGGGAATTAATCAGTCCGTCTTCTTCAAAGTAGGAAACAAAATTATCGCCCTTGTAGGCACACAAACCATTGTCGTTGGTGCCAATCAGTATATTCCCCTCGTGGTCCTGCATCATCGACCAAACCTTCATCCCAGGGAAGCCATTGTGTCTGCTGAAGAGTTCCATCTCATTTTCGGGATTGATTCGGACTATACCATCCTCGAAAGTTCCTGCCCAGATATTTCCTTCATTGTCCTCAAACAAGGTAGAGATCCAGTTGGATTTGAGTCCTGCCTTCACCAGGTCGTACATCACAGTACTATCAAGGCTAGGATTGTACCTGTAGAGCCCACCATGAAACTTGCCGATCCAGATTCTCTCCCTGCTGTCAATTAAAATGGCGCTTGTCTGGCCGTATGAGGGCACACCTGGAACCTTTAAAGGATCAAAGTGGCTGCTGTCTGATTCATAGTACTGCAACACGCCCAACTCGGTAACAAAAAAGATCCTGTCATGCTGGTCGTAGAAGTGTCCGAATACTTCGTTGGATAGTTCATTGCCAGAGAAATGCTCAATTTGATAATCTTCAGGAGAAGAATCCGGATTGATCAATTTAATGATTCCTGCGCCCACAGTGGTAAACCAGAGTTGACCATCCCTATCCAATAAGATGGAGGAAATGGTGGACTGCCCGACTATTTCTTCGAAAAAACTCACTTCCGAGAAAGAAGCTCCGTCAAATACTGAAATACCTCCTTCGGAATGCCCAAACCAAATCTTGCCTGACTCGAGCTCGCAAATGGCTCTTACTCCACCTTCAGCCAGACCGTCGTTGGTGGTATAGTTGACAAATTGCACCCCATCAAAACTCGACACACCCACACCGGTTCCTAACCAGTAAAGGTCATTTCTGTCCTGGATAATTTTATGGACCGTGGATTGAGCCAGTCCGTCGGAGACTGAAAATTGGTCAAAATAGAATTGCTGCCCGTGCAGCGACATGGTCCACAGGCAGGCAATTAGTATAACAGATCGCCTGGGGGATCCCATTTTAATAGTCTTTCGGCATAAAGAAGAAGGTCCCGTCTTCATCCTCCAAACCCGAAATTTTTCCAAATTGAGGACTCTGCTGCTGGGTATTCTCCACAGCCGATATTACCCTGAGCACAATGTTCTCAATGGGAACACAAGAGCTTGGATTGTTGGTTAGCACATTGGCAAAGGTACGTGTGAACTGACTGTCATCTACTGCCAGTTCGTATCCGGCAGAGGAGAAAACCTGGGATGATTTGAACCTGGTGGAGGCCTGGTCGTCGCAATTTCTTTCCTGTATCCCTGAACGCATGGCCTGGTAGAAACTCGGACCCGACTCACAGGCATCGGTAATTACCAGAGTATGGGTCAGAAAATCGGGATAGCCCTGCATCGCCGCTTTCAGCGCTTTTATGTCGTAATAGGTAAATTCATCGTCGCGGGAAGCATCCACAGGAATCCAGTAACCGCTTTCGTTTATGTATTTTCCGTGGCCAGCATACCATACCAGGATTGAATTCACCCGGTTGCTGCGGATCATATCCCTCAATTCGATGGAGAAAAACTTGGACAGCTCAGACTTGCTCATGTTCTTTCGGTGAATCACATTGTGCACCTGATAATTAGCCAGAGCTGATCTCATCATCGACACATCTTTTCCTGGACCTTCCAGGCTTGCAAAGGACTCGTAGTCTGAGTTTTCAATAAAAATGGCCCAGGTCTTTCCCATGGGATTATTTTCAAATGACTGAGCATCGCGGTTCAACTTGTACTCAATTTCTGACTGGTTCCCAAATTCATCTTCCACCCTTACTGTAATTCTGCTTTTGTTGGCCACTTTAACGATGGCTGTAAAGTTCGGGTTCAGATCGCTGGGGATGTATGAAGCCATCACACTGTCGATATAGATGCTGGTAATCCGGCTTTCATCAACTATCTTTCCCTCCACGTAAATCTGAGGATCGTTGTTGTCGAGATAGAGGATGTTGTTGTCCGATCCATAGGGAGCAATCATCCTCACAAGGGGTGGATCAATTTCAGTAAGTCTGATGGGGAAAATGACGGTTTCGGAATTATTATAAACATCTGAGACCTGAACGGTAATCTGGTTGGTATTTGTAAGGTTAACGCTGGCAAGGAATTTGAATCCCTCTTCAGTCTCCTCAACAGGAACCGTAAACCCATTTACCTGGAGCGACGAAATGCTGCTTTCTTCCTCTATAATCCCTGTCACATTCAATACCAGGGTCTCCTTGGATACATCGATGGAATTTGCAGCATTGGAAACGGGATCGATCAGCATTACCCTGGGCCTGTTCTCCTCCCTGTTCAGCTCAAACATTCGATCGGTGGCCTCCTTGTGCAATCGTTGTGCATTCCCGTCATATTGGGACATGGCCAGCAGCTTATCATAGTCCAGCAGGGCCTTTTCGTAATCCCGGATGCTTTCATAAGCCCCAGCCCTTTTATAATAAGTCTCCGCGTTTTCCGGATCCAGTTCAATGGCTTTGGTGTAATCAATGATGGCATAGCCCGGCTGGTTCAGTTTGTTGTTGATGTCGCCACGATAGAGGAAGATTTGAGGCACATCGGGATACTCCACCGAGGCCATAGAGAGCTGATCGCTTGCCTTAAGATAGTTCCCCTGGGCCGCCAATACCTGGCTTTTCAAAAGGATGCCTTCCAGATGCTTGGGATCCAGTTGAAGCACCTGTGTCACTTCGATATCTGCCTCATTGTACTTTTCTAAGCTGTAAAGCAATTTAGCATAAGAAAAATGTGTCTTCACTACCCTCCTGTTCTTCTGAAGAGATGACTTGTATGCTTGCTCAGCTTCACTTACCATTCCCAGCTTTTCATAGACCTGTGCCACGTTGAAATAAGCCTGATCATCGTCGTTCAACTTCAGCCATTTTTGGCAATCCGCAAGGGCCTGGTCATACTCCTCCATTTCCATAAATACAGCCTGCCTCACCTGGTAGGCTTCCAGAAAATTCTTCTTCATATTTATGGCTGTGGTCAGCTTCACCAGGGCAAACTGATTATTTCCTGACAGGTGCCACTCTTTTCCTGAAAAATAATAGAGCTCCTCGTCCTTGTCATCGAAGACCAGGGCACGGTCATAATCTTCGGCCGCACTCTTATGTTCGCCCGTTCTGGAATATGCAAAAGCCCGGCTTATGTAAGCCTTATCATAATCCGGATCCAGCTCAATGGCTTTGGAAAACTGAGATATGGCATCCTGGTAATTATTCGCCTTTGTGAAATCTTCTCCGGCTTTAAAATACTGCTTGGCCGTCTGGGCCTCTACTATTGCAGTTACCAGGAAGGGCAGCAACATCAAAATATACAGGGACCTTTTCATTATAACGAGCCTTTAAGATATACGCCAAACCTACTGATATGTACGTAGTTTAACAAAAATATGTTTCTAATGCACTCCATTTTAGACAAATATACGGTTTCCAAACATGGAGACATCCTTATAATCCATTAAGAGTACTGTTCCTGTTCCTGAACACTTCAAGCTTTGCATCACCAATATTAAGCAGTTCATCAGGTTTTTCCTTGATTTCAGGTGATTTAACGCCCTGGGAAAAGGACATCTTCCCTGTAAATACCCTGGCCTCGTCCCACAAACCCGATGCCAGGAACGAATTGTGCAACTCTGCTCCTCCCTCCACAAATATCGAGATAATCTGCTGGTCAAACAATTCCTCCATCACATCAACCAGCTCATAGGAAGGATCTGCGTGCACTGTACGAATCTTTCCCGAATAATTTCGTTGAACCCCCGAAAACACAATAGTTTCCTGTGTGCCGTCAAGTATATGAGCAGTGTCGGACAATCGTCCTCGTCTGTCAAGTGTGATACGTACCGGATTGCTTCCGGTCCACCGGCGGGTATTGAGTCGGGGATTATCGCTTAGCACAGTATTTGTCCCGACCATAATGGCAGACTCCTCGCTCCTCCATTTATGAACCAGGGTCCGGCAAAGATCGTTGCTGATCCACCTTGGCCCTTCCTGATCGCCCGGCTCACGCTCAAGATCGATAAAGCCATCGGCAGATTGAGCCCACTTCAGGATTACATAAGGTCTCCGGTAATTGATATAGTGCAAAAACCTCCTGTTCAAGTGCAGACCGTCCTCCTCCAGACAGCCAGTAAGAACTTCTATACCTGATTCTTCTAATTGCCTGATGCCACTCCCATTCACACTTGGGAAAGGATCCATGTTGGAAACCACCACCCGTTTTATACCCTTTTGGGAGATGAGCATGGAACATGGAGGGGTTTTGCCGTGATGTGAACAAGGTTCCAGATTGCAATAGAGGGTCGACTTACTGAGCAGAGAGTGATCCTTCACCGATCGGATAGCATTCACCTCGGCATGTGGTCCTCCAAACTCATGATGGAATCCTTCACCAATAATGCGGTCCTCATACACAAGCACCGATCCCACCAGAGGATTGGTACGGGTCATGCCTAAACCTTTGCGTGCCAGTTCAAAGCAACGACGCATGTATATTTTATCCTTTTCAGTAATCAAAATTTCGCATTATTTGTACATTTGATTCATGCTCCAAAACCGTGCCACACTGAATCATACGAGGTTTTTCCTCCTAAATGAGCTCAGGCAACGCTATGCGGAAAATGAATCCGGTTCCATCACCCGCCTGATCCTGGAGCATGCCGGTTACCCGCTCTCTGTCTGCCTCCTGGAACCGGACAAGATAACACCTTCTCCGGTAATTGCACAAATTAATCTTATTGTGGATGAAATTCATGCCGGCAGACCCATTCAGTATATTTTGGGGCAAACCCAGTTTTGCGACATTAATCTTGCTGTGGCTGAGGGTGTCCTGATTCCCAGATCGGAAACCGAAGACATGGTTCATCTGATTACATCGGGTGACAGGCAAAAGTTCAGGCAGATCATTGATCTGGGTACCGGATCGGGATGCATTGCCCTGGCCCTTAAAAGGCACTTTCCGGAGGCGATGGTTACAGGCCTCGAGGTAAGCAAAGAAGCGATTTCTGTGGCCAGGAAGAATGGACGGCTGAATAACATAGAGGTACGATGGATGGAGGGCGATCTTCTCTCAGATACCCACCCTCTAACAGGGGACCTTTTTGACCTGGTAGTCAGCAATCCACCCTATGTATTAGAGAGTGAAAAAATACTCATGGAGGACCACGTTCTTCAGCACGAGCCGGGCACTGCCCTTTTTGTAAAGGACGAAAATCCGCTGATTTATTATCAGGCTATTATAAAATTTTGCAACTTGCACCTTTCACCAGGCGGAGATCTTTGGATGGAGATCAACGAAAGGTTTGGGAGTGAAACTGCCAGCCTTTTTGAAAAAGCAGGATATCAGCAGGTGTATATTAAGAAAGACATTCATGATAAAGAAAGGTATATTCATGCAAGAAAGTAACAACATTGAATACAAGGAAGCGCTCAGGCGTGCTGCTGCCCTTTGCAGCCGTCAGGAACAATGCAGCAGCCACATCATGGAGAAGCTGAACCACTGGAACATATCGGAGGAAGATTCGCAGCGCATCCTTGGTTTGCTCCAGGAGGAAAAATACCTGGACGACCGCAGGTATGCCACTTATTACACCCGCGATAAATTTCGATTGAATGGCTGGGGGAAGGTAAAAATTAGCGTGATGCTGAGACGGAAGGGAATTCCTGAATCAGTGATTAAAGATGCCTTGAACGAGATAGACGAAGAGAGTTATTTCAGCGCCTGTGCCAAGCTGATGGCTGAAAAAGCGGCCACCCTCAATGAGAAGAATCTGTTCGCCAGAAAAGGCAAGCTATTCAGGCATGCTGCCCAAAGAGGTTTTGAATCGGAACTGATTCACCGCATCCTGAACAAGGATCTCGCGGAATAATCTTTTTCCTATCTTTAGGAAAATTTTCGAAAAATATGTTTACAAGTGAGCAGGTCAAAGATCTCAGCAGGCGCCTGGATGCGTTAAGGAGGCATCTTTGACGTAGATGCTAAAAGCATTCGAATAGAAGAAGAAGAGCAAAAGACCCACGATCCTGATTTCTGGAACAATCCCAAATCGGCAGAGGAACAACTGAGAAAAATTGCCCGGCTCAAAAGCTGGGTAGCAGGATACAACAATGTTCATACCGCCATCGAAGACTTAAACGTCCTGGTTGAATTTCAGGAAGCCGGGGAGGCCTCTGAAGAAGAGGTAAACGCACAGTATTCCACAGCCCTGGCCCTTACCGAAGAGTTGGAATCCAAGAACATGCTTCGAAATGAAGAAGATGCGCTGGGAGCCATCCTTAAGATCAACTCCGGAGCGGGAGGAACGGAGAGCCAGGACTGGGCAGAAATGCTTATGCGAATGTATCTCCGGTACGGAGAAAAACATGCCAACAAGGTCAAGGAGCTTCATATGGTTCAGGGAGATGAGGCAGGGATCAAATCTGTCACTCTCGAATTCACAGGCGATTATGCCTATGGTTTTCTGAAGAGCGAAAGCGGGGTTCACCGCCTTGTGCGTCTTTCCCCCTATGATTCAGCCAACCGACGTCATACCTCCTTTGCTTCGGTATTCGTCACTCCCGTGATTGATGAATCCATTGAGATTGTCGTGAATCCGGCCGATATAGAATGGGACACCTTTCGATCGGGAGGTGCCGGAGGGCAGAACGTAAACAAGGTGGAGACCGGGGTAAGGGTCCGACACCTTCCCACCGGGATTACGGTGGACAACACCGAGACCCGATCCCAGTTAAAGAACCGCGAAAACGCAATGCGAATTCTAAAGTCGCACCTCTACGAAATCGAACTGCAGAAAAAAAGGGAAAAGCAAGCCCAGGTAGAAGGCAGTAAAATGAAAATCGAATGGGGTTCACAAATTCGAAATTATGTGCTCCATCCATACAAACTGGTCAAGGACCTGCGAACAAATTTCGAAACAGGCAATGTACAAGCGGTTCTTGACGGGGACCTGGACGATTTCATCAAGGCCTTCCTGATGGAATTCGGTGGAAAGTAAAGAACATAGTAATGGGCAAATACTACCATACTAAAGAGTCAGTAGAAGAGTACGTCAAAATGGCTCAAGGCCATGACGGCAGAAAGATCATAGTCAAATTGAAT
>Ga0316191_10001276_pt1 | contig 17520 bp, 18 predicted proteins | sample Eddworburr2cm_MG_FD_204928 | JGI IMG/M metagenome (GOLD analysis project Ga0316191, IMG submission 204928) | Coastal sediment microbial communities from Maine, United States - Eddy worm burrow 2 cm | ecosystem: Environmental > Aquatic > Marine > Coastal > Sediment | place: USA: Maine...
ACAAAGAGAAACCGGCCCGCGCGTCAACGAGAAAATCCGTGATACAGAAATCAGGCTGATCGGCGCAGACGGTGAAAACGTAGGCGTTGTATCCCCCGAACGGGCTATGGAAATGGCAGACGAGGCCGGATTGGACCTCGTGGAAATATCGCCAAACGCCAACCCGCCGGTCTGCAAAATCATGGATTTCGGCAAGTTCAAATACGAACAGCAAAAACGCGAGAGCGAAGCGCGCAAAAAGCAGAAAATCATTGAGATCAAAGAGGTCAAGTTCCGGCCGAATACGGATACAAATGATTACGACGTGAAAATGCGCAACGTCTTCAAATTCCTAGAGAATGGCGACAAGGTTAAAATAACACTACGGTTCCGGGGACGTGAAATGGCGCACCAGAACTTAGGTCGCGAGCTTTTGGAGCGTGTTGCAGTTGACACCAAAGATCACGGCAAAGTGGAAAACTTCCCCAAAATGGAAGGCCGCCAGATGGTTATGCTGATTGGCCCACTACCAAAATAATCACTCGGACGATCAAGATGCTAACGCCCCATCATCATGACGGGGCGTTTTCTATTTCAGGCGCTGTACCCGACCCGGCGGAATGCCAACAAATCGCTATAGTCCTTTTGCCACAAGACAATGCTTCTGAAACATGAGGAAAGGCCGCGTTTCTCTCGAAGCACGGCCCTTACCAACTCAATTTCAAAGTGTCAGGATGCGGCGGCAACCGCCCGTTTGGTCATGACAGCAACCAGATGCGCGCGATAGGCACCGGTACCGTGCAGATCATTTATCATGTCATCTCCTGACACGGATAGGCCCTCCAAAGCACCCACAGAGAAATCAGCAGAAAGTGCAGTCTCCGCTTCAGTCCATCTGAAAACACCATCGTTGCTTGCACCGGTCACAGCCACCCGAACACCGTCCGCGAATTTGGCCAAAAAGACTCCGACAAGTGCAAACCTTGACGCAGGCTGAACAAACTTCTGATAGCTTGACACCTCAGGGATGGGGAAACGAACTTCTGTGATAATCTCACCCTCTTCCAGGTCCGTCGTAAACATCCCCTGAAAGAAGTCATCTGCATCAATCTCGCGTTCATTTGTAATGATGCTTGCACCTGCACCCAAAGCCCCCGCCGGATAACAAGCGGAAGGGTCATTGTTCGCGATCGATCCGCCGATCGTGCCGCGGTTACGGACTGCCGGATCCCCGATATGGGCCGCCATGCCCGCAAGCCCCGGAAAACTGGCGGCAGCCTCACGCGCTACAGTTGCGTGCGTCGTGGCACCGCCAATGCTCAACTTGCCGTCGTCGGTCGTGCACACGCCCTTCATTTCGGCAATACCGCTCAGGCTCACCAAAAGGGATGGGCTGGCCAAACGCTGCTTAAGCGTTGGAATCAAAGTCTGCCCTCCGCCCAACGCCTGCGCATCTTCCTTACCCAGTGCGGCTACGGCATCCGCAACTGATCCCGGCACTTCCACATCGAAATTATACATTCTTTCATCCTTTCCTTTTGGCCAGAGAAAGCTCTTTCATCTTGCCAAACAAACTCCAGGGAGCGCGAGGGACTGGTCCCTCGCACATAGTTTTCTATCCCTGCATCGCAGCCCATACCTTGGCGGGCGTCGCCGGCATATCGATATGCTCAACCTGATGCCCTCCGGACCGCAGAGCATCAATTACAGCATTTATAACCGTTGGCGGCGATCCGATTGCACCAGCTTCACCACAGCCCTTCACGCCTAAAGGATTGTGCGTACAAGGCGTCTGACAGGAATGATCCACAATGTAGTCCGCCATACCGGGCAGATCATCTGCGCGCGGCATGGTGTAGTCCATATAGCTGGCCGTCAGCAGTTGTCCGTTCTCGTCATACGCGCAATTCTCCAGCAACGCCTGACCGATACCCTGCGCTATGCCGCCCTGCACCTGCCCCTCGACAATCATCGGGTTGATGACATTGCCAAAGTCATCAGCACTGGCAAACCGCTCAATGGTGACAACGCCTGTTTCCGGATCAACTTCCACCTCGCAGGTATAAGCACCTGCCGGATAGGTAAAGTTCGCCGGATCGTAAAACGCGGTCTCTTCCAGACCGGGCTCGATATCTTCCAGCGGGTAATTGTGCGGCACGTAAGCCGCCAGCGTCACGTCGCCCCAGGCGACAGACTTATCCGTACCCGCAACCGAAAACGCTCCATCCTTCAGCTCAATGTCGCCCTCAGAAGCCTCCAGCAAATGGCTCGCGATCTTTTTGGCTTTCGCGATGATCTTCTCGGTGGCCCGCACCATAGCTGATCCGCCGACCGCAATCGACCGTGACCCGTATGTGCCCATACCCATTGGTGTTTTGGATGTGTCACCATGCACAATCTCGACCATGTTTTCGTCGATCCCGATCATGTCTGCTACAACCTGTGCAAAAGACGTCTCATGCCCCTGCCCGTGGCTATGCGATCCGGTCATAACAACCAGCCCACCAGTGGCATTCACGCGCACAGTCGCGCTTTCATACAGCCCCGCACGTGCACCCAATTGGCCCACAAGGTTTGACGGTGCGATACCACAAGCCTCGATAAAGCAGTTGATACCAAAGCCGCGCAACTTGCCGCGCGCTTCGCTCTCCTTGCGCCGCGCGGCAAAGCCTGCGCGATCTGAAAGCTCCAGAACCTTGTCCATCGTGGCGTGGTAATCACCAGTGTCATATTCCACCGCGACAGGTGTCGCATAGGGGAATTCTGTGATGAAGTTCTGACGCCGCAAATCAACCGGATCGACGCCCAGCTCACGCGACGCTTTGTCAATCACGCGCTCTAGCTGGAATGTCGCTTCCGGCCGCCCTGCACCACGATACGCATCGACGGGGACCGTATTGGTAAAGACCGCCTTCACATTCACATAAACAAGTGGCGTTTTATAATTACCGGCCATCAATGTACCATGCAGCCAGGTAGGGATGGACGGCGCAAATGTAGACAGGTAGGCGCCCATGTTCGCGTAAGTTTCTGTGCGCAGCGCAGTAAAGTTGTTGTCTGCATCCAACGCCAATTGGATCTTTGACACATGGTCACGCCCATGCGCGTCAGACATAAATGCTTCGGACCGCGACGACGTCCACTTTACAGGACGATTGCAGGCCTTTGCCGCAAATGTGCAGAATGCCTCTTCCTGATAATGGAAAATCTTGGTGCCAAAACCGCCGCCCACATCAGGCGCCACAACCCGCAGCTTGTGCTCTGGAATGCCCAGTACGAAAGCCCCCATCAACAACCGGATTACATGTGGGTTCTGCGATGTTGTGTACAGCGTATAGTCGTCGGTGCCACGGGCATAATCGCCCACCGCGACGCGCGGCTCCATCGGGTTTGCTACCAGACGGTTATTCACCAACTCAAGCGTGGTGACATGCGCGGCCTTCTCAAAGGCCTCATCTGTGGCCGCCTTGTTCTCTTCAACAAACCCCCAGTCATAACAAAGGTTCGAGGTCAGATCGTCATGGACCTTCGTTGCACCCTCAGTGACGGCCGCTTTCATGTCGACCACGGCGGGCAACTCGGCTATTTCCAGCTCGATTGCTTCAGCAGCGTCGCGTGCCTGTTCCAGCGTGTCTGCGACAACAGCCGCCACGGGCTCGCCTACATGACGCACCTTACCATGCGCAATTATCGGGTGCTTGGGCTCTTGCATCGGCTCGCCATGCTTGTCCGTGATCTGCCAACCACAGGGCATCCCGCCCAAGGCTTCGAAATCCGCGCCTGTGAACACCTTTACGACACCCGCCATCGCTTCCGCAGCACTGGTATCGATCCTGGCGATTGTCCCATGGGCAATGTCCGAGCGCAGGAAATACACATACGCCTGTCCATGAATATTGATGTCGTCCGTGTAATTGCCTTCGCCGGTTAAAAACCGAACGTCTTCGCGCCGCTTAGAGCTTGCGCCGATGCCACTATCTTTAGGCATGGTATTCCTCCCTATAAAACGCGGCGCACACAAGCCGCTGTTGTAAACCCCAAAGCTCTTTCATCTTGCGAGAAAAACTCCGGGGGGCGAGATCCGGTCCGCGCCAGCGGCGAAGACACCCGAAGGGGTCTTTGAGGATCGACGCGGGGCAGAGCCCCTACCCGATCCGACATCCGTCGCAACGCATACCAATCTCATTATTCAGCCGCTATACTTCCGACATCCTGACCGGAGGCCGCCATAATGGCTTTGACAATGTTATGATATCCGGTGCACCTGCAGATATTGCCTTCAAGATACGCACGCACCTCTGTCTCGGTGGGCTTGGGATTCTCTTTTAAAAGTGCGGTGGCTGACATCACCATACCCGGCGTGCAGAACCCGCACTGAAGTCCGTGATGATCCTGAAACGCCTGTTGCAAAACGTTCAGCGATCCATCCGCGTTTGCCATTCCTTCGATTGTGGTAACCTCTGCGCCAGCCGCCTCCGCGGCCAACATGGTGCAGGCTTTCACCGCTTCTCCGTTGACGTGCACGATGCAGGCCCCGCATTGGCTGGTGTCGCAGCCGACATGCGTACCTGTCAAATTTAGGCTCTCACGTAAAAAAGATGACAAAAGTGTGCGTCCTTCAACCTCGCCGGACGCGGCTTTACCGTTCACAGTCATAGAGACTTGTGTCATGGCTTCCTCCCTGATGAATTTGTTCTTTGCGCAGAGTTAAGCATGGGACACTGCGGATGAGAACCACTAATTTCATCACCCTATGAAAGAATTCCAAAAACCGGCAGAGCGTCCCTTCAGGTGGTCTTTTGTTTCCGGCGCGGATGCGGGCGCGTCGGGATCTCTTTCAAAAGCCCGCCGATGCCCATGGCCGAGATATCAGCGTCCGTCACGTCGATGCCGCAGATCATGCGGGCCATAACCCAGTCCGCGCCGTTCAAAGCGGGCGAACGCGCACATCCCGGCAGCCCGATCACCCGCCGTCCCTTCAACGCGCCGATAAACAACAGATTACCCGGGTCAACCGGCATTCCAAAGCGGCTAACCGTGCCACCCGCAGCGCGCAGCGCTGAGGGCGCTACATCATCTATGTCTGATGTCGCGGATCCGGTCAGCACCAAGATCAAATCCCAAGGTGCCTTGCCCAACGCTTCAGCCAACGCATCCACATCATGCGGCACGAGAATTGGTGCTGCCAGATCCACCCCAAAGGCTGCAACCCGATCAGCCGTGGCGCGCCACCCTTTGTCCCCCGCTCCCCCTGCCGTGTCGGTGACGATCAGCCCGATTGTGTCTATCGACGGGCGCATCAAACGCAAGGCGGCGCGTGCTTTTTCACAAGCGGCAGCCAAGGCAGAACCGGGTACCGCGTAAGAAATCATCTTGATGGTGGCGACCATGCCGCCTTCGGCCATCTGTTGATATGGCGGCACTGTTGCGATTGTGATCATGGGGTGCACGCGGTTGACGGCTTCAATCGCATCTGCATCCAGCATAACCACACCGGCGCTTTTGGCCAGCAGATTAACACGACCGGTATACGCAGTGGTGCACGTCAGCCCCTGTGCATCAGGGTCAGGCACAAAAGCCTGCGCCAGTGCGTCAGCAGCCGCGTCCTCATGCACATCATCAGCGTCAAGCCGCGCGACGGTCACCTGCTCCAATCCAGTTTCTCGCAAACCCGCGACATCCTCGGCCGTCAGCCACCGACCCTTGCGCAGACGCGTGCCGCCGATCAGTTGCACCGAATGGGCAAGAATAGCACCCTGCGCTTGACCCAGATCGACCGGTCCGAACTTCATGCCCCGCGCCGCAGTCTCTGGGTCATTTCCGCCAAGATCGACACCGCAATTTCGGGGGGACCGGATGCACCTATGTCAAGTCCGACAGGCCCATGAATGCGGGCGATTTCCGCTTCCGCAAAGCCGGCGTCTTTCAGCCGCGCCACACGTGCGGCATGTGTGCGTTTGGACCCTAAGGCGCCGATGTAAAAACACGGGGATTTAAGCGCCAGATGCAAGGCCGGATCATCCAGCTTGGGGTCATGTGTCAACAAGACTAGTGCCGTGCGCGTATCAAGGCCCACGTCCTGCAGCGCCTCGTCGGGCCACTCTGCAAGAATACGCTCTGCGGGAAAGCGCGCCTCGGAACCGAATGCGCCGCGCGGGTCTATAATGACGGGATCATATCCCGCGATCCGCGCCATCGGTACCAGCGCCTGTGCAATGTGTACCGCCCCCACGACCGCAAGGCGCAGCGGCGGGTTATGCACCGCCACGAACACATCCCCCTCGGCTTCAAATCCGGAGCGGTCCATCGCAAAGCGGTCGGGATAGATGTCGCGCACCAGTCGCCGCCCGTTCGAAGACAATGTGACCTCATATGCCACGGGCGTGCGTGCAGCGCGCGCGGCGACAAGGTCTCGCAGCAGCTTCTCGGGCAGCACGTCGCCCACGGGTTCCACCAGAATCCGGATCGTGCCACCGCAGGCCAGACCAACGGCAAAGGCATCGCCATCGCTTACACCATATTCAAGAATACGCTGTTCGCCTGCCGCCAACGCATCGGTTGCTTCCATGACCACAGCGCCTTCAACGCATCCGCCCGAAACGGAGCCTTGCATGTCACCATCACCCGCAATAACCAGTTGCGCGCCAACGCGCCGTGGCGCAGAGCCCCAGGTTTCGATTACAGTCGCCAGAACAGCACCTCGGCCGCTATCGTGCCAAGCAAGCGCCTGTTCGGGTGCGTTTTCGAACATATCCATTGATTTCCTCCCGTCAGGCCATCACGTTTCGCGAAACAGGTTGTAGCCTCATTCCTGAAAGCAGGACACCCTGTTTTACATCCGATAACAGGCAAATTCACATCTTGTTACTGCGCGTGGGTCCGACTACATCTATAGCGCAGTTATCGAAAGGGTCGCCGCTATGCCAATGCAAGCACATGAAATCGAAGAATTGCTGCGCCAGACATTTCCTGACGCCCAAATTCAGGTCGACGGAAGCGATGGTGTGCATATGGCTGCAATGGTCGTGGACGAAAGTTTTCGCGGCAAAAACCGCGTACAGCAGCAACGGGCCGTTTATGCGGCGCTGAAGGGCAAGATGGATGGCGCCAATGGTGAACTTCACGCGCTTGCCCTGACGACCCGCGCGCCGGACTAATAACATGACCGTCTGGGACTGGCTGACATATCCGTTCAAACGAGGCCCGCACCGCCCACTCGCGCAGCGCCAGCCTGAACGCGCCAAAACCGACGAAATCCCGCTGGGACTTGAGGCTGTGGACATGTCTGTTGTCCAAGCTGCCAACCGCAGAAATGCCTCTCTTGAGCGTGTGAATACTTTTTTTGCTCCCAAAGGCCGCATGGGCAGCTTTGTGGAACATGCCGAAACCAGCGTTGACGCGCTGCCTGATGACGAAACCTACGCCGCGCGGTATCACCGCGCCTACAACCAAAAAGGGTCCTGAACCGATGACCGACGTAAAAACAACAATCGACGAAACAGTAAAAGCCAATGATGTCGTGCTTTACATGAAGGGTACGAAAGCCATGCCGCAATGCGGATTTTCCAGCCGTGTCGCGGGCGTGCTGAATTACATGGGCGTCGATTTCGCAGACGTAAACGTGCTTGCCGACGAAAACATCCGTCAAGGTATCAAAGACTATTCGGACTGGCCGACCGTGCCGCAGCTTTATGTTAAAGGCGAATTTGTAGGCGGATGCGACATCATTACTGAAATGACGCTGTCGGGCGAATTGGATACGCTGTTTGAAGAAAACGGCGTGGGCTATGACAAAGAGGCCGCCAACAAAATACGCGAAGCGAACGGCTAACCATTACGGTATTTTCCAAACAAACGCGTCACCTTCGGGTGGCGCGTTTTTTGTTGCGCTTTAGCCTGCCGTTTTTTCCTCAACCGACGCCGCCAGCGCTTCCGCTCGTGCGGCAAGTTCGGCCAGAGTGTCGGTTACAGCTTGCGGTACGACCGGCACCTCAACCTTTTCAGGCTCTGCTCTGGATGCCTTGAGTGCGGAAAGCTCTGCTTCACGTTCATCCAGCTGTGCCTGCACCTCGGCTGCACGATCTTCTACACTGGCAGTCTTATCCGCAAGCATCAAACCCGCCATCAGCAGCATACGTGCCTCGGGCATGCGGCCTGCCTGCTCAGCCAATACGCGGGCTTCGTCGTCCAGCAACTTTGCCGCCGTGCGCAGGTAATGTTCTTCGCCTTCCTGACAGGCAACGTCGAAATCACGACCGCCAATTGAAACTCTGACCTCTGGCATCAGTGCGCCTCCTCTGGGCTTTGTGCGGCCGCACTTGCCGTCAGCAGCGGCGTCAGTGCTGATATAATCTCTTTAGCCTCGGCCATCTCGGCGCTGCGCATGGCGCGGATGGCTTCAAGTTCCGCCATCATCGACTTGTTGATAAGGTGCGGCTCGCCCACTCCTGCGGAATTGGCTTCGCGCAAGGCGACACAGGCATCAGCCAGTGATGCGTTGGCCTCGCGAAGTTGTTGTAGTTCCAGGTCAAGTGCTGCGACCCGTTCTGTCGCTTCGCTTGCTTTCGCTTCCAGAGCCACAATCGCCTGTTCCTGACGTTCTCCAAGGGCGCGGACCCGTTCCGTAAGCTGTGCATTCACTTGCTGTTCATCTTCAAGTGCCTGTTTCAGTTCGTCCACGTTGGTGCTGTCAGCAGTACCCAGACTGTCGACGCCCTGTGCCACACGGTCCATCGCCGCGAGTATGCGGCTGCTTAACTGTTCTATGGTATCGCTCATGCCCACCTCACTGCCGGTCATCATATTCCCGATTGCTCGGCGCAATGGCCAAAGCGAATCGACAAAGTTGCTGCAAGGGTACTCCTATAGAAGCAGCACAACAAACACGCTTTTCAACGGCATCAAACACTTGCGCGGTTCTCTTCACGTATGAGCGCGATCGGGGCGCTTTCCTGCCCTTGATCTTTGCGGGCGGGCTGATATGCAGCGCGCGACTAATGCCGTGCAAACCATTCAGAGGCCGCAAGACGGCGGCCTTCAGCCAACAAAGGAATTCTTCGTGGATCTCAAAGCTCTTGCTGCCGCGCACCCTGACCACTGGGCCAAAGCCAACGCCATCCGGGCCCTCGCGCTAGACGCAGTTGCCGCAGCAAATTCGGGTCATTCCGGAATGCCGATCGGGATGGCCGATGCCGCAACCGTGCTTTTTGAAAAGCATATGAAATTCGATCCGACGTCGCCAAACTGGCCAGATCGGGATCGTTTCATTCTGTCTGCAGGTCACGGATCCATGCTGCTCTATGCGCTTTTGCACCTTACCGGGTACGAAGACATGACACTGGAGCAAATTAAAAACTTCCGCCAATGGGGTGCCATCACTGCAGGCCACCCTGAATATGGCCACGCCACAGGCATTGAAACAACAACTGGTCCTTTGGGTCAGGGCATTTCCAATGCCGTCGGCTTTGCCATGGCAGAAGAAATCCAGCGCGCGCATTACGGCAAAAAGGTCATCGACCACTACACGTATGTCATCGCGGGTGACGGGTGCCTGATGGAAGGTGTCAGCCAGGAAGCGATCACACTTGCAGGCCGTCACCAGTTGTCCAAGCTCATTGTCCTATGGGACAACAACAACATTACAATCGACGGCCCGGTGAGCCTGTCCGACCGGACCGATCAGGTCGGGCGCTTTAAGTCTGCAGGGTGGGAAGTGATCGAAATCGACGGCCATAACCCCGATGAAATCGACACCGCGCTGACGGCGGCGCGCAAGTGCGACCTGCCAACTATGATCGCATGCAAAACGCATATCGCGCTGGGACATGCAGCCCAAGATACGTCGAAAGGTCACGGCGCGCTCACCAACGACGAGCAAAACGTGGCAGCCAAAGCGGCATGGGGCTGGAAAACAGGCCCGTTCGAAGTGCCCGCCGACGTTCAGGCAGGTTGGAAGGCAATTGGTGCGCGTGGCAAAGCCACACGGGAAGCATGGGAAGAGCGATTTGACACCCTGCCCCGCGGCAAACGCGAAACCTTCAACCGTGCCTATGCGCTGGAAGCTCCCAAAAAGCTGAGCGCCGCGATCAAAGCGTTCAAAAAGCAAATGTCGGCCTCCGCCCCAAAGCTGGCCACACGCGCCAGTTCCGAAAAAGTGCTTGAGGTCGTGAACCCGATCATGCCGGAAACTGTTGGCGGCTCAGCTGATCTGACCGGTTCCAACAACACGAAAACCGGCGATCTGGGTGTCTTTGATACCGATAACCGCGGCGGTCGTTACGTCTATTGGGGCATTCGCGAGCACGGCATGGCCGCGGCGATGAACGGCATGGCGCTGCACGGCGGCGTGCGGCCCTACGGTGGCACGTTTATGTGCTTTACGGACTATGCGCGCCCCGCGATGCGTTTGGCCGCGCTGATGAAAATACCCACTGTCTTTGTCATGACGCATGACAGCATCGGTCTGGGCGAAGACGGCCCAACCCACCAACCGGTCGAACATCTGGCGATCAGCCGCGCCACACCCAACACCTATGTGTTCCGCCCTGCAGACACGATCGAAACAGCCGAAAGCTGGGAGCTTGCGCTGAGCAGCAAGAAAACACCTTCTGTTCTGTCCCTGACCCGTCAGGGTTTGCCGACCCTGCGGACGGCGCATATGAACAAAAACCGCGTCGCACAGGGGGGCTACGTTCTCGCAGATGCAGAGGGCAAACGCCGTGCAATCCTGATGGCCACCGGCTCGGAAGTGTCTGTTGCGATGGCCGCGCGCGACATCCTGCAGGCAGAGGGTATCGGCACGCGTGTCGTCTCTATGCCCTGCTGGGAGCTGTTCGAGGAACAGGAACAGGCCTACCGCAAGCGCGTGCTGCCCGGCGGTCCGGTCCGCGTCGCGATAGAGGCCGGTATCCGCATGGGTTGGGACCGCTGGCTGTTTGGCGAGCGTGGCAAACGTGAAAAAGCTGGATTCATCGGCATGCACGACTTTGGTGCCTCGGCGCCGGCAGATGTGCTGTACAAGGAATTCGGGATCACAGCTGAGGCCACCGCGCAGAAAGTGCGTGAGCTGTTGGATGGAAACTGGGCTCCGTCTACACGGGTCTGAAAACTCCAAGCCTGCATCCGGAAGGTTTCTTTGGGATGCAGGCAACTCATAAAAAGTGCCCGTGATGCGCCCGCTCAGTCAGACGGCCTAATGGGAGGCGGTCTGCTTACCGGTTATTGTGGCAACCAAAGGGCCTATCACCCGGGTCACTACGGGGATCAGAAGCATCCCCACCACAATACCGAACACACCGTCGAGAAAGGCGGTGACAGTCCATTCCACAAAACCCGCCCCATTACCGGCGCCCTGCGCCAGTCCAGCAGCAATGTGGTGGATTTGATCGTACAGCCACGGCATGCCAAGCACGTCCATACCGTGCAGGATAATCGAACCTCCGACCCAGAGCATGGCAGCAGTGCCCACAATGGTCAGCGTTTTTAAAAGTACCGGCATCCCCTTTACCATGCCGCGCCCCAAGCTGCGGGAGGCGCCAGTAAGGCCGTTCGCCGCCAGCCAGACGCCGATGTCGTCCATTTTAACGATCAGCGCCACACTGCCGTAGACAAAGATCGTAACCGCAATGCCGGCAAAGGCCAGCGTCGCCGCTTCGAACCAAAAACCGCCCGTTTCAATATTGGCGAGGATAATGGTCATGATTTCGGCCGACAGGATAAAATCTGTCTTGATCGCTCCTTTGACGCGTTCTTCTTCCAGCTGCTTGGGATCGCCGATATCCATATCAGCTTCGACATGCGCATCCTGATGCGGGAATAACCAGTGAAAAACCTTTTCGGCGCCTTCAAAACACAAATACGCCCCACCCAGCATCAACAGCGGCGTGATGACCCACGCCGCGAATGCATTCAGCATAAGGAGTGCGGGTAACAGAATGACGACCTTGTTGAACAGCGACCCCTTGGTGATTTTCCAGATGATCGGCAGCTCGCGCTGCGGCTCAAATCCGGTGACGTATTTTGGCGTGACCGCCGCATCGTCAATGACCACGCCGGCCACCTTGGAGCCTGCCTTTGCCGCTTGCCCCGCCACATCATCCACAGAAGCCGCTGCAACCTTGGCGATACCGGCAACGTCATCCAAAAGCGCTAAAAGACCGCTCATTCACTCAATTCCTCTATCTGCGACTCTGTCTTACCATGCCTGCGGGTCACTGTCCCAGATTCTGCGACAATCTGTCGACCATTGTATACGTTGGCGCAAACATTTTTCCGCACCGCGGCAAGTTTAACGCTAACACACGGAAAACACGTCGATTTGGTCATTCCCCGATGGCCTCTGACACGGTATAGACGTGCCAAATGAGGACTGTAGCGGAGAAGAGAGAAATGACGATTAAAGTTGGTATCAATGGATTTGGCCGGATTGGCCGCTGCACTCTCTCTCACATCGTAAGCTCGGGTCGCAATGATATCGACGTGGTTGCCGTCAATGCCACAGGCCCGCTGGAGACCGCAGCACATCTTTTGAAATACGACAGCGTACACGGACGCTTCCCCGGCGAAGTTATCACCGGTGCCAATTCGCTTGATCTGGGTCGCGGGCCGATCCGTATGATGTCGAGCTACGACATCAATGAACTGAACTGGGAAGGTGTCGATGTGGTGCTTGAATGCACCGGCAATCACAACGATGGTGAAAAAGCCAAAGGCCACATCAACCGTGGGGCAGAACGTGTCCTGATCTCGGCGCCTGCAAAGAATGTGGACCGTACCGTCGTGTTTGGTGTGAACCACCGCGATTTGATTTCCAAGGATGCGATCGTCTCGAACGGGTCCTGCACCACGAACTGCCTCGCCCCGCTTGCCAAAGTGCTGGACGAAGCGATCGGTATCGAGCGCGGCATCATGACAACCATCCATTCCTACACAGGTGACCAACCGACGCTGGATCGCCGCCACAGCGATCTTTATCGCGCCCGCGCCGCAGCCATGGCAATGATACCCACATCCACAGGTGCCGCAAAAGCACTGGGCGAGGTGTTGCCAAACCTTGCGGGCAAGCTTGATGGTACTGCGATGCGCGTACCGACGCCAAACGTATCTGCAGTGGACCTGACATTTGAAGCGGCACGGGATGTAACGGTCGAAGACGTGAACGCGGCCATCGAAACCGCCGCTGCAGGCCACATGTCGCGGGTTCTTGCCTATGACGCAGAAGCCAAAGTATCCGTTGATTTCAACCACACCGAACACAGCTGCATATTTGCACCTGATCAGACAAAGGTTGTCGGTGGGCGCACAGTGCGCGTTCTGGCATGGTATGATAACGAATGGGCGTTTTCCGCGCGTATGGCAGATGTTGCCGTCGCAATGGGCCGGCTCTAGGGACAGCATCACCTGCTTCAACGCTTGCGGGAAGTCTTTGGCACTGGCATATGAAGGCACGGCGCAGACGATGACTGTCTGAGCTGCTTGAAACAGCCCATCAGACCAGAGGCCTTAATGACCAACCGGATCGCGCTTTCTCTTGCTGCTGTGCTGCTTGGCTTGATTGTGGTTGATGTGCTGCTATTTGGCACGGAACATCTGGTATTTTTGGGCAAGAAGATGTTTGAGCTTATCGAATGGCTGGCGTTCTGGCGCTAAGCTGACCGAGACGCGAAAAGCCTGACGACAGAAAGACACACCATGACAATCAGTGTGGGTATCAACGGGTTCGGCCGCATCGGTCGCACGGTTCTGCGCGCCTTGCTGGCCTCGAATGCCGACGACATCCGGATTACGGCCATCAATGATCCCGCTCCGGCGGATACGATGGCGCATTTGCTCGAGTTCGATAGTCTGCACGGGCGTTTACCGGTGCCGGTCACGCTGGGTGATGGAACGATCAGCATTGGCAATCAAACCGTACGGCTGACACAACATCTGACACCCGAGGCCCTGCCGTGGGGCGACGTTGACATTGCACTTGAATGCAGTGGGCGTTTTTTGACACCGGAAGCCGCCGCGCGCCATTTCGAAAACGGGGCATCACGGGTTCTTTTGTCAGCACCCCCTCAAGGCGCTGTCAAAACCTGCGTCTACGGCGTGAACCACACCAGCGTGACAAAGGCTGACCGCATTCTGTCCAACGCGTCTTGTACGACCAACTGCCTTGTGCCCGTGGCAAAGGTGCTGCACGATGCGTTCGGAATTGAAGCCGGTATGATGACGACGGTTCACAGCTACACCAGCACGCAAAACACCCATGACGGGCCGCACGCTGACATGTACCGCGGGCGTGCCGCAGGGGTGTCGATGATCCCGACCTCTACCGGTGCCGCCTTGTCCCTGGACGCGGTGATGCCTGAGCTTGCAGGTCGGATTACAGGCCATGCCATACGCGTGCCGACGCCAAATGTGTCTTGCATCGATCTGGTTGTACAGCTTTCAAAACCCGCCGATGCCGAAACAATCAACGCCCGTTTTGCCGACGTATCGCGCGGTGCTTTAAAGGGGATCGTTGACACAACAGACCGAAAACTGGTGTCTGCAGATTTCAGGCAGGATGCGCATAGCGCCATCGTTGCCTGCGATCAAACGCGTGTGCAGGGGAATATGGCGCGGGTGCTGGCATGGTACGATAACGAATGGGGGTTCTCGCACCGTTTGATCGACATGATACGGGTAATGGCGCACGCATCGAAGTAACAGCAGACCGTCAGGTCCGGTTGAACCGCTCCAAAAGCGCGTTGTTGACCTCAGGCGTCACGAATTTGCTGACATCACCGTTAAGCCTAGCGATTTCTTTGACCAGTTTACTCGCAATGGCTTGGTGCTCGGCTTCCGCCATCAGAAAAACCGTTTCGATCGTGTCGTCCAACTGCCTGTTCATGCCAACCATCTGGTATTCATATTCGAAATCCGCCACAGCGCGCAGACCTCTGACAATAACCGACGCGCCGACGTCGCGCGCGCAATCGATCAACAGGTTTTCGAACGGGTGCGCTTCTATCTTAATGCCCGTCTTCTCGGCGACCTTACGCATCTCGGTCTCGACCATAGATACGCGTTCTTCCAGGCTGAACAGTGGTCCCTTGTCGCGATTGATTGCAACGCCGATCACCAGCTTGTCCAACAAGGCACTGGCCCGTCGTATAACGTCGATATGGCCCAATGTGATCGGATCAAATGTGCCGGGGTAAAGGCCAACGCGCATCAGGCCCTCCTGTCATGGTAAACTGGCCTCACCCGACCATTTTTGTCATTGAAAGGCAAGATGTTAACTCGGAATTCTCGTCGCTGGTGCCTAGTGCCCCATGATCATGCCCTCAAGGGCATCTTTCTCCATCGCCAATTCCATCAAGCGTGCCTTCACGACGTCACCCAGCGAAATGATGCCCCGCAACTCTCCGTTTTCGATAACTGGCATGTGGCGAAAGCGCCCTTCGGTCATCTGACGCAGCACCTCGTCGGCAAGGTCATTTCCGCTGCACGTCACAAGCTTTGTGGTCATCAGCGTTTGAACAGTGTGCGGCAAGCACCCTGCCCCGCGCGCGCCGATCTCACGGACAATGTCACGCTCTGACAAGATGCCATCAGCTGTTTTTCCGCTTGTTGAAACAATCACCGTACCGATGCCTTTTTCAGACAGAATACGCGCCGCATCCGAGATCGTCATGCTGGGCGGAACAGTCACAACATCATGCTGTTGTTTGGTTTTCAGGATTTGAGAGACAAGCATGCCGCACCTCTATGCAAATTACTTTTGGACAACTCCAGCGTCACCGCAAAGCCGTTTCGAGTCAAGTAAGCGCTTCAAGACGCGACACTTCGGCCCTGACACCACTGCTAAGCGCCTCGGCAAACCGGCTTAACCGTGAATTCCGGCGATCATCTTCATGGCGGATAAGGTAAAAAGCGCGCTGCAAACAGATCTCTTGGGTCAGAATCCGGCGCACTGTGGGGGCTGCATCCAATGCAAAATCATGAACCACACCGACGCCTCCGCCCTGACGGATCATATTCAACTGCACTGACACCGAATTAGAGGCTAACGGGATTTCCTTGATCCCGATGTCTGCAAGATAGTCCAGTTCGCGGTCAAAAATCATATCCGGGATATATCCGACCATGCGGTGATCGCGCAGGTCCCGCACCGAATGTATCGGCGGTGCGCTGTCGAGATATGTGGCAGAGGCCGCCAGATGCAGACGATAGTCTGTGATTTTCTGCACCATCAGACGCCCGGCGGTCGGTGCGCTGACGGCAATCGCCATATCCGCTTCGCGCCGCGATAAATTGAATACACGCGGCAAGGCTACGATTTGGATTTCCAAAGCGGGGTGTGTCGCCGAAATCATAGCACAGACCTGCGGCAACAGATAATTTGCGGCACCATCCGGCGCACCCACACGGATTTGCCCGCTGAGTTGATCGCTGGGTTCCGGCAGCTCTGCGACCACAGCGCGCATTGCGGCTTCTGCCTGCTCGGCACGCGCAAGCAACGCGGTGCCGGCTTCGGTCAAAGCGTACCCCTGCGGGGATTTTGCAAACAGGCTGGCTTGCAGCGCTGTTTCAAGCTTTTGCATGCGCCGCCCGACAGTCGCCGGATCCAACCGCAGCACTTTACCGGCAGCAGACAGGCTTTTTTGGCGTGCCACAGCAAGAAAAACCCTCAGGTCGTCCCAATTGGTCTGCATTTGATCTCCATCGTGCAAATTTGCAAAGCCATTTTGCTGTATTTCCTCTGTTCCATTGGTTTTTGCAAGGCTACTTGTACTTTAAGGGGATGCCCGCGCCTACTGCGCGGCTTGAAAGGAGATCACGATGCAGGAACTTACTCACTATTTGAACGGCGCACACGTAAAGGGCACATCAGGCCGTTTTGCCAACGTCATGAACCCGGCCACCGGAGAAGTTCAGGCCAAGGTACCTTTGGCATCAAAGGAAGAATTAGCCGAAGCTGTTGAATATGCCGCAGCCGCGCAACCCAAATGGGCGGCCGTAAACCCGCAGCGCCGCGCACGCGTCATGATGAAATTCGTAGACCTGCTGAATCGCGACATGGACAAGCTTGCCGAAGCATTAAGCCGCGAGCACGGCAAAACGTTGCCGGATGCGGCAGGCGATGTGCAACGTGGTCTGGAAGTCGTAGAGTACTGCATCGGTGCGCCCCATATGCTGAAGGGTGAATTCACCGACAGCGCAGGTCCCGGTATTGACATGTACTCCATGCGGCAGGCGCTGGGAGTAACCGCAGGGATTACGCCTTTTAACTTTCCGGCGATGATCCCGATGTGGATGTTCGCGCCCGCAATCGCGTGCGGCAATGCCTTTATTCTCAAACCGTCCGAGCGTGACCCGTCCGTGCCGCTGATGCTGGCCGAGCTTATGGAAGAGGCCGGTTTGCCAAAGGGCATCCTGCAGGTCATCAACGGCGACAAGGAAGCAGTGGATGCCATCCTGCACCACGACGTGATCCAGTCCGTCGGCTTTGTCGGCTCCACACCCATCGCCGAGTACATCTACGGTACAGGTTGTGCCAATGGCAAACGCGTA
>Ga0316191_10001277_pt1 | contig 17519 bp, 15 predicted proteins | sample Eddworburr2cm_MG_FD_204928 | JGI IMG/M metagenome (GOLD analysis project Ga0316191, IMG submission 204928) | Coastal sediment microbial communities from Maine, United States - Eddy worm burrow 2 cm | ecosystem: Environmental > Aquatic > Marine > Coastal > Sediment | place: USA: Maine...
GGTGTGTGCCAACTACCTGCTGGCAACGCTGTTTAATGACCGGCGCGACCGCAGCGTCCTGTTCTGGAAATCCATGCCGGTGTCAGAGCGGGAAGAGGTGCTGGCCAAGTTCTCAGTGGCGATCCTGGTGACCCCGGCCCTGTATTTTATCGCCTCACTGCTGGCCCAGGTGATGGGCCTGCTGCTGGGCATGCTGCTGTTATGGCGCATGGAGATGGATCCTTATGCGCTGGTGCTGGCCAGGGTCGACGGTGCAACACTCATCCTGGGACAACTCGGGGGCTTCGTGTTGATGGCATTGTGGCTGGCGCCCAGCTACGCCTGGTTATTGCTCGCCTCTGCGGGCGCCCGTCGCTCGCCTTTTATGCTGGCCGCGGGGCCCCTGCTGGCATTTATACTCGGTGAGAGGATTTTCCTGGGCACGTCTCACCTGGCAACGGTGCTGAGTCGTCACCTGCCGCACTATTCCGGTGGTGGTTACGCCGGGTTTTCCTGGCTGGGAACTGCAGATATTCCGCAAATGCTCCTGGGCCTGTTATTTGCGCTCGCCGCGCTGGCAGGTGCTGTGTATCTGCGGCGTTACTATTTCGAGCTGTGATATCGGCATGGCCCTGCTGGGGCGCCAGATTATGAAAGCGTATTGGGCTTCATCTGGGGCTGGGCATCGGGTACTGTGAAGGCCTGATCAAAAACGGAAGCGCATGCCATGGGTCAGTTGGATGATAAAGTTGTAATTGTGACGGGTGCTGCCCGTGGTTTGGGACGTGCCTATGCTGAGGCGATGGCTCACGAAGGTGCCGCCGTACTGGCCTGTGATATCAACAGTTGCGCCGACACCGTTGCCAGCATTGTTGCTGCGGGAGGTCGGGCAAAAGACTGCGTTGTGGATATTGCCAGTATGGACAGTTGTACAGCAATGGCTCTTCAGGCGCAGGACACCTTCGGTAAGATCGATGTGCTGGTCAATAATGCCGCACTGTACGGGGGGCTTAAAGGGGCCCGTTTCGAACAGTTGGACGAGGCGCAGTGGGACGCCGTAATGAATATTAACGTCAAGGGCTTGTGGCAATGCTGCAAGGCGGTGGTAGACCCCATGCGGGCAAGCGGTGGTGGCTCCATCATTAATATCTCCTCTCTTGCTGCGGTCTATGGCCTGCCATACGGCCTGGATTATGTCGCGTCAAAAGCTGCGGTAATAGGCATGACGCGTGGCATGGCCCGTGAATTGGGTGCAGACAATATCAGGGTCAATGCGGTTGCCCCCTCTGCGGTGATGACGGAAGGAACCGAAGAATTCTTCGGCGAGAAACTGGACAAGGCGAAGCGAGTGATCGCGTCCGGCCAGGTGATTCAGCGCAACCTCGGTACGGAAGATCTGACCGGTACGATTATTTACCTGGCTTCTGATAATAGCGCCTTTGTCACCGGGCAAACGCATATGGTGGACGGGGGTTCCTGGTTTCTCTAGGGCGTGCATAAGAAGGCCTCTATCCCGTTATAAAATTTAACGACCTCCCTGTTAATCATTGCTTGCGGTGTTCTGGCCGCGCTGGCTGCACTGAGGAAAAGTGTCATGGCTATAGATAAAACCTACCCGGAAATTCGCGACGCGGTAGCGCGACTTTGTGCCCGGTTTCCCGGTGAATACTGGCGCAAACTCGACCATGACAGATCCTATCCCACCGAGTTTGTACAAGCCCTGACCGAGGCCGGCTACCTCTCGGTGCTTATTCCCGAGGAATATGGCGGCAGCGGATTACCGCTGAGTGCCGCTTGTGCGGTACTGGAGGAGATTCAGCACAGTGGCGGTAACGGCGGCGCCTGCCACGCACAGATGTACACCATGGGCACGCTGCTGCGTCACGGTAGCGATGAGCAGAAGAAACATTACTTACCACAAATCGCTTCAGGCGCGCTGCGTTTACAGGCCTTTGGTGTAACCGAACCCACCAGCGGTACCGATACCTCGCGCATTCGTACTACCGCGATTCGCGATGGCGATGACTATGTGGTCAATGGGCAGAAAGTGTGGATTTCCCGCACCGAACATTCGGACCTGATGATATTGCTGGTGCGCACGACCCCACGCGAGGAGAGCGTCAAACACACCGATGGAATGTCGGTATTGCTGGTGGATATGCGCGAGGCGCTGGGTAATGGCCTCACCATCAAGCCAATCGATACCCTGATGAATCACGCCACCACGGAACTGTTTTTCGATGATCTACGGGTGCCGGTAAAAAATCTTATCGGCGCCGAGGGCGCGGGCTTCAAGTGTATCCTGGACGGTATGAACGCGGAACGTATTCTGATCGCCGCCGAATGTATTGGCGATGCCCGCTGGTTTACCGAAAAATCGGCGCAATACGCCTGCGAGCGCGAAGTCTTTGGTCGGCCCATCGGGCAGAACCAGGGCGTCCAGTTTCCCATTGCGAGGGCGCATATCCAGACTGAAGCTGCGGCACTGATGGTACAGCAGGCGGCAGATCTCTATGACGCGGGCAAGCCCGCAGGCGCCGAGGCCAATATGGCCAAGCTGTTGGCTTCTGAGGCTTCCTGGGCGGCGGCGGACCAGTGCATACAGACACATGGCGGTTATGGATTTGCCGTCGAATACGATGTGGAACGCAAGTTCCGTGAAACGCGCCTGTATCAGGTTGCTCCCATCTCCACTAATCTCATTCTGTCGTTTATCGCCACCCAGGAACTGGGTATGCCGAGGTCATTCTGATGTGATTGCCACTGCAAGCACAAACTGACCACAGCAATGGCGCAGGCGCTAACTTCACCCTATTATAGTTTGGTACTGGCTGATACTGCAGCGCGGGTGATGCCGTGGCGCCGGTGCCTTTCTACCGATATTTTTCATTGCCAGTCACGTGTCGCCGTGGCAGCATTGCCGCGTTTTACGGTCGGTCGAAATACGGCGCAGATCGTGGCGATAACAGACGAGGAAAAATCGATGTTTGAAGCGCTGAGTCCACTGCCTGCGGACCCTATTCTGGGTCTTTCAGCGGCCTATAAGCAGGATGATAACCCCGATAAAATCGATCTGGGTGTGGGCGTGTACAAGGACGAGGCCGGCGCCACCCCTATTATGGCGGCGGTGAAAAAGGCGGAACAACAGCGCCTGGAAAACGAAACTACCAAGACCTACCAGAGCCCCGCCGGCGACCCGGAATTTGATGAAGCCGTGGCCCGCTTGTTGCTGGGCGATACCCTGGCCAACTGCCGGGTGGCGTCGGTGCAAGTGCCCGGTGGTACTGGCGGCCTGTACGTTGCGGCGGGTCTGATACGGCGCTGTAACAGCGAGGCAACTATCTGGTTGAGCAAGCCTACCTGGGCCAACCACGCGCCGGTATTTACCAGTGCAGGGCTGGCCGTGGCGGAATACCCCTATTACAGCAGCCAGCTGCGAGGTGTGGACTTTGAGGCGATGGCCGATGCACTGCGTAAACTGGGCAGCGATGACGTGGTGGTGTTACATGGCTGCTGCCACAACCCCACCGGTGCGGATTTGACCGGGCAGCAGTGGCAGGTAGTTGCCGATATCGCCATAGAGCGCGGGTTTACCCCGCTGATCGACTTCGCCTACCAGGGTTTCGGGCGCGGTCTCGACGAGGACGCCTATGGCGTTCGTCTACTGGCGCAGCGCGTTCCCGAGCTCATCGTCGTATCGTCGTGCTCCAAAAACTTTGGTCTGTATCGCGAGCGGGTTGGCGCCGTGTGTCTGATATCAGCGGGCAGGGAGCGTGAACACCAGGCGCTGCCGCATTTACTTAATGTCGCGCGATCTACCTATTCCATGCCGCCGGCCCATGGTGCGGCCATCGTTAGCAGCATTCTGCATGACGAGGCCTTACGCGGTCAGTGGCAGGCAGAACTTACCTCCATGCGCGATCGCATGAATGGCTGCCGTACCCTGCTGGCGGATCGCCTGGCAGGGATGGGGCTGGGTGACAGCTTTGATCACATTCGCGGGCAATTGGGTATGTTTTCCTACCTGGGCTTGTCGGTGGCTCAAGTGCAGCGCCTGCGCGAAGAATTCAGTATTTACATGGTGGATTCCAGTCGCATCAATATCGCCGGTATAAACCAGCAGAACCTCGATTATTTCGCCAATGCGCTGGCGGCTGTATCGCAGACATAAAAAAGGGGCAGGCCTGGAACCCGCCCCTTCTTTCCGGTCGGGAGGGTGTTAGAAGTGCACGCCCTTCATCAGTGAGGCCAGTGCTACCTGCTCGTTGGAAGGTTCCACTTTACCCTTTTGCGTCTCGCCGCGGGCGGCCGCAGAGTCGCCGAACATGCGAAATACGGTATTCATCAGGACTTCGGAGAACTTGGGTGCCACAGCGGTCATGACCTGCAGGAATACGCCCATTTGCGTAGCGATACGCTTGGGCTTATTGATCACAGCCTCTACCACCATGTCCGCCGCCTCGTCAGGGGTCAGCACGGGCATGGAGTCGTAGATGCTGGTAGCAGAAATCATTGGCGTGCGCACCAGCGGCATGTTGATCGTGGTAAAGCGAACGTTGCGATCCGAATATTCCACCGCTGCGGCGCGGGTCCAGGCGTCAAGTGCCGACTTGGAGGCCACATAGGCGGAAAAGCGCGGGCTGGGGGTCAGGGCGCTGATAGACGACATATTGATTACCTGGCCCTTCTTTTCCCGGCTCATGGAAGGCAGCAGGCCCATGGTCAGGCGCACCGCGCCGAAGTAGTTGACCTGCATGGTGCGTTCGAAATCATGGAAACGGTCGTAGGACAGTTCCAGTGAGCGGCGTATGGAGCGACCGGCGTTGTTGATCAGGATGTCGACAAAGCCGTGGTTTTCCAGCACCGCCGCTACCAGACGATCACAGTCTTCCATATTGGAAACGTCGGCCTGGTAGATAGTGGCCATGCCTCCCAACTCGGCAATTTCTGCCGCGGTTTCTTCCAGCTTCTCGGCGGAGCGTGCTACCAGCAGTACATGGCCACCGGCCTCGGCCAGGCGCAGGGCAGAGACTTTACCGATACCGGATGAGGCACCGGTGATCAGTACCACCTTGCCCCCCACATTGCCTTCCAGCGAGTGGTCGACAAACAGATCCGGATCCAGGTTGCGCTCCCAGTAATCCCACAGTACCGGGGCATAGTCACGCAGGTCCGGGCAGGAAATGCCGGATCCTTTCAGTGCGCGTTCCGCATCGCGGTTGTCGTAGCGGGTAGGGTAGTTCATGAACATGGTGACGGAATCCGGCAGGCCCATGTCCTCCAGCAGCGTATTGATGATGCGCTTGATCGGCGGCAGCCCGGCGAGGGTGGTGCGCACAAAACTGGGAATGAAGCCAAACATGCGGGTATCAAGGCGCATGTTGAAGCGCGGTGCATGGCCGGCATCCGCAAAGATATTCATCATGTTGCCCATGCTGTGGTGCTCGGGGTCCGTCAGGTGGAAGCAGCGTCCGTCCAGGTCGTCCAGGTGTACGATGTGGTCCATGGCGTCCACCACATAATCCACCGGTACGATATTGAACTTGCCGCCCTCGATGCCTATCAGCGGAAACCACTGGGGCAGTACCTTGCGGATTTTCTGCAAGCTCTTGAAGAAGTAATAGGCGCCGTCGATCTTGTCTATCTCACCGGTTTTTGAGTTGCCCACCACCATTGCCGGGCGGTATACCCGCCAGGGCACCTGGCATTCATTGCGCACGATGCCCTCGGAGTCGTGCTTGGTGGAGAAGTAGGGGTGATCCAGATTCTCCGCTTCATCGAACATATCTTCGCGAAACGTACCCGGGTACAGGCCGCCGGCAGCGATAGAGCTGACGTGCTCAAAACAGCCCGCATCCACAGCCTCGGCCAGGCGGACGGCGTTGCGTGTGCCGTCGATGTTGGTGGCTGTCTGTGCCTCGGCAGAAGCGCCGATGTCGTAGATAGCGGCGAAGTGGCAGAAGTGCCTGATCTTGCCCTTCAGGTCGGCGATGGTCGCCTCATCCACGCCCAGCAAGGCTTGTGTCAGGTCGCCCTGTACGGGTATCAGCCTGTCGCTGTGCTCGCCCATGCGCTCCTGCAGTTCCTCGAACTTGTGCATGGATGCGGCGCGGGTCAGTACGTAGATGTCGCCCTCGCGGTCCTTGAGCTTTTCGATGAAGTTGCGTCCGATGAAGCCTGTGCCGCCAGTGATAAAATAAGCCATACCTGTTCTCCCACGTGTTTAATTGGTATGGGAGGGAGTTTAGTTCAGTCTGGGATTCTCACCATTGCGCGAAATTTCAAAGTGTAGGGGCAAGAATTTTCAGCAGTGCTTTTGCTTGTAGTCCTGGGGAGTGAGCCCGGTCCACTTTTTAAAAGCGCGGTGGAAGGTGCTGCTGTCGGAAAAGCCCATCAGTTCCGACAGCTGCTGGGTGGTGTACTCGCCACTACTCAAATAGCTGATGGCGGCGTTTTTGCGACACTGGTCTTTCAGCTGCTGAAAGGAGGTGCCTTCCTCACGCAGGCGGCGGTGTAAGGTGGGGGTGGTCATATGCAGGCGGTCGGCGACATCCTGCAGGCTGGGCAGCGGGCGCTGAAAATCGCTGCCAATCAGGTGTTTCACCTTGTTGCCCACGCTGTGGCTGTCGGGGTCGATACGAAACAGCTCCGCCGGGTAGGTTGCCAGCATGGTATTGAGGGAGGCTTCACTCTGCACAATGGGAAATTGCAGGTAGCGACGCGGGAAATAAAAAGCATCGTAATCAGCGCCAAAGTGCGCGGGGACCCCAAACACCTGGCTGTAGTCCTTGCCCTGTTTCCCCGGCTGTTTCAGTTGCACGCGTTCCAGCTCTATGAAGGTGCCAATAAACCAGCCACACACCCGGTGCCACATGGCCATGGACAGGATGTGGCCAGTAAGGCCAGGCAGCCAGTTCAGCTGTTCCATACTGAAATTCTCCGGGGATTGCAGGTCGGCGTCCCCGTCATTGGAGAAATCGAAGCGACAGCGCACCAGGTCACCCTCATCCTCCAGGTGAAATGTCTCGCCATGGGCCTGCAGTCGCTGGAAGTACACTGAAGCCCGCTGCATGGCCTGTTGCAGGGTGCTGGCATGCAACATGGCCTGGAACATCATGCGGTAAGCGCTGAACAGCAGTGTGGATTCAATATCGGCGCTTCTGGAGGGCAGGCTTTGCTGCAGTTTGCGCACAATATGAATAAACAGGCGGCCGTAATCTTCTACCGGTATGCGCGCGTCGGCAGCACTGTGTGATTGCAGTAATACCAGTGGCAGCTTGAGCTCCATGAGTTCCAGGCGCAGTTCCTCCTCCGACATCGGGGCCAGCCGCAGCAGGGATTGGGCGTAGCGCAGGGGAATGCTGTCTGCCATTGGAATAAACTCCTGTACCACGATCATTGTACTTTCTGGCGGCGGGTGGGCAAAGCGCGCCCGCTGGTGCAAAATTCGAACAAGAAATTATGCAAAGTATCGCCGTTGGCGTGCCCTGCGCGGCCCGCTAGTATAACCAACCGTTACAAGTAACCCGGTACCAATAAGTCAGGGCGATAGCCCCCAGTGGAGTAGGCAGATGTCAGAAATTACAGAGCAATTCAATACCGCGATGGGCCAGTTGACCGCGGTCGGCGCGCCTTATGAGTTGTCTGGCGATGACAGCTCAGGCCACTACTACGTCAATGCACCCGCCAACCTGGTAGAAGCCCTGTCCGTGGCACGCCAGCACGGTGATCGTGAGTTCCTGATCTACGAGGGTGAGCGGCGCAGTTTCAACGACCTGATGGACGAGGCGGATGCGCTTGCTGCGGCCCTGCAGGCCCGGGGTGTGGCCCCGGGGGATCGGGTTGCCCTGGCAATGCGCAACTACCCTGAATGGATGTCCGCTTTTATCGCGGTCACCAGCATCGGGGCCGTCATTGTGCCGGTTAACAGCTGGGGAAAGCCTGCCGATATCGCGTATACCGTGGAAGATGCGGGGGCGAAAGTCGCGATTTGTGACCAGCAGCGTTACCTGGGCGTTGCCCAGCGCTTTCAGGAGGTGGGCATCGACACCCTGATTGCCCGTCCCGAAGATGAAAATAACCCCCTGGGCCTGCAGGCTGTTGTCGCGCATTTCCAGGGTGCGGCGCCCCAGCCAGTGACGATTGCAGGGGACGACCTGGCCATGATCATGTACACCTCCGGTACCAGCGGCAAACCCAAGGGTGCCGCGTCCACACACCGGGCACTGTGCCAGGCGGTGTATAACATGGAATGCGCGGCCATCGCGGCGGCGATGACCAATGGCGAATTGATCGGGGCGATGCTGGAGCGGGGCTTTGAACCTACCTCCCTGTTGGCGGTGCCCCTGTTTCATGTCAGCGGTTGCCACGCCCAGTTCCTTGCCAATCTGCGCGGCGGGCGTCGCATCGTGATGATGTACAAGTGGGATGTTGACCGTGCCCTGGAATATATCGAGCAGGAGCGGGTTACCACCATTGCAGCTGCACCCGCGATGATGCTGGACCTGCTGGAGTCGCCGAAGTTTGACCAGGCCGATACCAGCAGCCTGTTTTCCCTGGGTATTGGTGGTGCAGCGACGCCGCCGCGGGTCAAAGCCCTGCTGCAGGAAAAATTGCCGCAGAACTTCAGCGGTACCGGCTGGGGCATGACCGAGACCAATGCCCAGGGCGCGTCTCTTACCGGTCAGGCGTTTTTCGCCAAGGCCGGCAGCGCCGGCTTCCCCCATCCCATAGTGGATATTCGTATTTGCGATGACGAGGGCAATGCCCTGGCGGATGGCGCAACAGGTGAGATATGGGTGCGCAGTTGCGCCAATATCCGCGAATACTGGAACCGGCCTGAGGCCAATGCCGAGGAGTTTCGTGACGGCTGGCTGAAAACCGGTGATATAGGCTACCTGGACGACGAGGGCTTCCTGTTTCTTGCAGACCGGGCCAAGGACATGATCATCCGCGGCGGCGAGAACATCTACCCCATCGAGATTGAAAACGCCCTGCTGGAACACGAGGCGGTCAAGGAACTGGCCGCTATCGGCCTGCCCCATGAGCGCCTGGGCGAAGAAGTTGCGGTCATCGTGCATCTGCATCCCGGCGCGCAACTCGATGAAGAAGGGCTGATGCAATATGCGCGCGCTCACCTGGCCTCCTATAAGGTGCCGACCCGGGTTTTCTTCAGTGAGCAGGCGTTGCCACGCAACGCGACCAACAAAATACTCAAAAGGGAATTGAAAGAGGAACTGCTGGCAAAGATCTGATTAGAGTGCCCCCGGTCCGGGGATATTTCGTTCGCGACTGTCCCAGGCAAGGCGCTGCCCGCTTTGTAAACTGATCTTTCTCGGTGTAACGTGTGCCCAGTAAAACAATAAACTGACAGGCGCAATCCCATGCCCCATAACCTGCCAAAACTACCGGCCATGGATGACATCCAGGACCTGCTGCGTTTTGAGCTGAACGAGGGTCGTATATGGATGGGCGAGGAGCGCATGATCCTGCTGCGCAGCAGCGAATTGCAGGGCCTGCGTCGGGAACTGATCGAATCCCTGGGGATGGACCGGGCCAAGGGCCTGTTGATCCGCATGGGCTATATCGCCGGCCAACTGGATGCTGACACAGCAAAGCGCCTGCGACCGGACGCTCCCCTGTTCGATGTTTTCTCGGTGGGTCCCCAGTCCCATATGCTGACCGGCCAGGTCAAGGTCACCCCGGTGAAATTGGACCTGGACGAGGAGGTCAATAGCTTTCACGGTATATTCGACTGGGAAAATTCCTTCGAGGCGGAGATCTTCCTGGCCGAATACGGCGTCAGCTACGAACCCGTATGCTGGACGCAGATTGGCTATGCCAGTGGCTTTACCTCACGCTTCATGGGGCGCCAGATTCTCTACAGGGAGCAAGGTTGTGTGGGTTGCGGCGAGAAAGTATGCCGTATCGAGGGGCGTCCGGTGGAAGAATGGGACGACTGTGAGGAGTTGCTGCGTTATTACCGCCCCGACCGAATCGCGGATCAGTTGTTCGATTTACAGTCACAGGTCACCTCTCTGCGGGAAAACCTGACCGCAGAACAGAGCTTCGGTGACCTGGTGGGTTGTTCACCCAAATTCCTCCAGGTACGCGAACTGTTAGCGAAGGCCGCTGAGAGCCGGGTCACGGTGCTGCTGCTGGGCGAAACCGGAGTGGGTAAGGACATGTTTGCGAAAGCCCTGCATCAGGGCAGCCCTCGGCGTGAAAAAGCCTTTGTCGCAGTCAACTGCGCCGCCATACCCAAGGACCTGATAGAGGCGGAGCTATTCGGGGTGGAGAAGGGCGCCTTTACCGGTGCTGACCAGTCCCGTCCGGGACGATTTGAGCGTGCGCATGGTGGCACCCTGTTCCTGGATGAGGTTGGGGAACTGTCACCGCAGGCTCAGGCGGCTCTGTTGCGGGTACTGCAGGAGGGCGAAATGGAGCGGGTGGGAGATACTCGCACCCGCAAGGTGGATGTCCGCCTGGTCGCTGCCACCAATGAGAACCTGGAAGAGGCAGTTCAGCAGGGCCGTTTCCGGGCGGATCTTCTATACCGCCTCAATGTCTATTCGGTCGTGGTGCCGCCCTTGCGCGAGCGTATAGACGACCTGACTGAGCTGGCACGTCACTTTATTGACAAGTATTCCACCCTGCACGGCAAACAGGTGCAGGGAATTACCGACAAGGCCATGAGTATGTTGCGCGCCTACCAGTGGCCGGGGAATATCCGCGAACTGGGTAATATGATCGAGCGGGGTATCATCCTGGCGGATCCGGGCGGACACATCGAGGCCATGCACCTGTTTCCCAATGTTACGGAGCACAGCGGAATCTGGCGCGCAGGTGTCGACGCGCCCGATATCGATTCAATAGTCGAGGTCGCCGACCAACTTCTGCAAGACGGCTGGGATTTAGCCGGCTTGGAAACTGCCCTCATCGAACGGGCCATGGAGCGCAGTAGCGGCAACGTGACCCGTGCCGCAGCGTTGCTCGGGCTGACCCGGGCTACCCTGGACTATCGATTAAAAAAACTGCACTCCTGACCCGGGCGAGCCGTGCATTCCGACCGGTGACCCCCCCGCCAGGTTTCTTGTAGTCGAGCGCAAACCGGTGGCCACCGGGAGCGTTTTCCGGGCATCCTGCTAATGCATGACCGGCCTGGTGAGCTTCATCAAATGATCAAACCTGGCAAATCCTGGCTACTGTGATTCATTATATGATGAAATTCCTGCGGTATATTTTGGCGCTGGTTGGACAATAAAATATATAAGACGATAAAAAATATATGATTTTCAATTTTGGCACAGCATTTGCTGCATTAGAGTCAACCAAATAATGCATAAGAGCTGCCGGAGCCAGAATTATGGACCTTGTGAAATCAAGCTCCCCGGATGACGACCCCACACCAATGTCGGACCTGACGCGTTACGCCCGTATCCGTCGGGTGGTAGACGACAAGTTTATTGAATTCGATTTCGCTATTGGCGATCCATCCCTGTATGTGGAACTCGTCCTGCCACGGGACGCCTTCGACATCTTCTGCCGCCATAACAAGGTGGTGATGATGACCGAGGAACAGGCCCGGGCGGTAGATGCCGATATGGCCAAGTGGCGTTACGGCGAAGACAAGTAGCCCTACAAATAATCACAGCAAGCAAAAGGTAATCCAATGACCATCGAGATTAAAACATCAACATTAGAGCCCATCCGGCATACCTTCGAGCACACCAAGCGGCGTTTCGGTGACAAACCCGCCTCCCGTTACCAGGAGGCAAGTTACGATATTGCACCGGAGCAAAACTTCCATTACCGGCCCTTGTGGCAGCCGGATAAGGAGTTGTTTGACAAGAGCCGCACCGCGGTGGTGATGGAAGACTGGAATGTACACAAAGATCCCCGGCAGTATTACTACGGCACCTATGTGCAGGCACGCGCGAAACTGCAGGAAGTCACCGAGAGCAACTACTCCTTCTTCGAGAAGCGCGGCATGGCCGACCGAATGAATGATGAGGTGAAGGCAAAGATCATTCGCTGCCTGGTTCCGCTGCGCCATGCTGAGTTGGGCGCCAATATGAACAACATGTATGCCTTCTCCTACGGCACCGCCACGGTGGTGAACCAGGGGTTCCTGTACCACAGCATGGACCGCCTGGGCATTGCCCAGTACCTGTCGCGAATTGGCCTGTTGCTGGATGGCAACAGTACTGACAGCCTGGCTGCAGCCAAAGAATTCTGGATGAGTGACCCTGCCTGGCAGGGCCTGCGTCGTTACATTGAGAACGTGCTGTGTGTGGAAGACTGGTTCGAGGTGTTTATTGCCCAGGACGTGGTGCTTGACACGCTTGTATATGACCTGATCTATCGCCAGTTCGACGAGGCGATTACCGAGCAGGGCGGATCCGATCTGGCGATGCTGATCGAGTTCATGCAGGAATGGTACAAGGACGGTTCCCGTTGGGTGGATGCTACCCTTAAGACGACAGTTGGCGAATCCGAGCATAACCGCGAAACAATCAGCCGCTGGGTTGCCGAGTGGCAGGAGAAGGCGGTTGCCGACTTGACGCCGCTGGCTGAACTCGCCGTTGGCGAAGGCGCGATTGATGTCTGTGTGGAAGTTTTGAACAAGCGACTGGCCAAGGCCGGCCTCTAAGGGAGTACAGGAACGATGTCTAAAGCTTACATAGCACTGCAGGACAACGAGGAATCGCACTATATCGTTGAGGCGATTGAAGAGGATAACCCGACCGCAACGGTTATTTATCAACCCGCCATGATTCGCATAGAGAACGAGGGAAGCCTGGTGATCAAGCGGGAGACTGTTGAAGATAAAATGGGCAGGGATTGGGAAATCCAGGCCCTGCATGTGAACCTGATTACCCTGGGTGGCAACGTCGACGAAGACGATGACCAGTTTTCACTGACCTGGAAGCAATAAGGAGAAGGCAAGATGAGCAACCGCAAAATCAATATGAAGGAAAAGTACAGTCTTCTCACCCGCGACCTGGAGTGGGAATACAGCTACCGCGACTACAAGGAAATCTTTCCCCAGGAAGAGTTCGAGGGCATCAAGATCACCGACTGGAGCAAGTGGGAAGACCCCTTCCGCCTGACCATGGACGCCTACTGGAAGTACCAGGCGGAGAAAGAGAAGAAGCTCTACGCCATACTCGACGCGTTCGCGCAGAATAATGGGCAACAGAACGTGACAGACGCCCGTTACGTCAATGCGATCAAGTTATTCCTGACTGGCATTTCACCCGGTGAACACCAGGCCGCCATGGGCTTTGGCCATGTGGGGCGCCAACTGGGTGGAGTCGGCGCGCGGGTCGCCTGCCAGATGCAGGCCATCGATGAACTGCGCCACGTACAGACGCAGATCCACGCGATGAGTCACTACAACAAGTTCTTTGACGGTTTCCAGGACTTTCCCCACATGCACGATCGGGTCTGGTACCTGTCCGTGCCCAAGTCGTTCTTCGATGATGCCCGTACTGCGGGGCCATTCGAGTACATGGTTGCGATAGGCTTTTCTTTTGAGTACGTGCTGACCAACCTGCTGTTTGTGCCGTTCATGTCCGGTGCTGCCTACAATGGCGATATGGCTACAGTGACATTTGGCTTCTCCGCCCAGTCGGATGAAGCGCGCCACATGACCCTGGGCCTGGAGATCATCAAGTTCCTGCTGGAACAGCACCCGGACAACGTGCCCATCGTGCAGCGCTGGATCAACAAGTGGTTCTGGCGTGGCACCCGCATGCTGGCGCTGGTGGCGATGATGATGGACTACATGTTGCCCAACAAGGTGATGTCCTGGCAGGAGGCCTGGGAGGTGTACTTCGAAGAGGCCGGCGGTTCCCTGTTCAAGGACCTGGCGCGTTACGGCATTGAAATGCCGGCCTATGCCAAGACAGCAATCGCAGAAAAGGAACATATTTCGCATCAGGCCTGGAGTATTTTCTACAACTACGGTCATGCCGCGGCCTTCCATACCTGGATGCCCACGGAGGAGGAAATGGACTGGTTGTCGGAGAAGTACCCCAACACTTTCGACAAGTACTACCGCCCAAGGTTCGAGAAATGGCGCGAGATGGAGGCGGCCGGGGAGCGTTTTTACAATCCGACACTGCCCATGCTCTGCCAGACGTGCCAGATTCCCATGGGCTTTACGGATATGGAAGACCCGACGTCCACCTCCTATCGCCAGTCTGAATACGATGGTGAGCGTTATAACTTCTGCTCTGACGGGTGCAAGGACATCTTCGACTATGAGCCGGAGAAGTACGTGCAGTCCTGGTTGCCGGTGCACCAGATTTACCAGGGCAATTGTGGCGGACCGGACATAGAGGACGTGCTTGGCGATTATTACAAGATCAACCTCGGTGTGGACAATATGGATTTCCATGGCTCTCCAGACGAGCAGCGCTGGAATGCCTGGCATAACCTGCCCTCCGCTGAAGAAAAACTGAAGCGGGCAAGTTGAGAGGAGTATTGAATTATGACTGTAGCAGCAATTACGCCGGACTATACTGGTGAGCGCCGGGATCGACTGGAGAATTTTCACGGGAACCAGATTGTATACGTGGGCTGGGACCAGCACCTGATGTTCTGCTCGCCGGTAGCCTTCACACTGGCGCCCGACACCCCTTTCTCCACGCTGGTGGACGAAGTTATCAGCGGTGCCTTCAGTCAGCATCCGGACTTCGCCGAGATTGACTGGGGCAAGGTCCAGTGGCACCTGAACAACCAGCCCTTTGCCCCCGAGCGGGATAAAAGCCTGATTGAGCAGGGGGTGGACCACAAGTCCATCATCCGCATGGCCACTCCTGGCCTCGATGGAATCAAGGGCAGTGGCAGCTGAGCCGAAAATCGGAAACCCATAACATGACCTATCAAGTAACTGTTGAGCCCACCGGTGACGTGGTGGAAGTGGAGGAGGGGCAGACGATTCTGGATGCCAGCCTGCGCCAGGGTGTGTGGCTGCCCTTCGCCTGCGGCCACGGCACCTGCGCTACCTGCAAGTGCCAATTGCTGGAAGGAGACGTGGATATTGGTAACGCGTCACCCTTTGCGCTGATGGACATGGAGCGGGACGAGGGCAAGATACTCGCCTGCTGCGCCATACCGGAGAGCGACCTGGTCATCGAGGCGGATATCGATGTAGACCCGGATTTCCTGGGTTACCCCATCGAGGACTTTGAGGCCACCGTGGTAGCGATCGATGACCTGTCTCCGACCATCAAGGGGGTCCGTTTCGAACTGGATCACCCCATGCAGTTTCAGGCGGGTCAGTATATCAACCTGAAGATGCCGGGTGTGGAAGGGGCGAGGGCATTTTCTATTGCCAATAAGCCCTCGGATGATTCGGTGCTTGAACTGCACGTGCGGCGCGTACCCGAGGGCGCGGGCACGGGCTATATACACGAGCAGCTCCAGGTCGGGGATACCCTGCAGTTGTCCGGCCCCTATGGGCAGTTTTTTACCCGCAAATCCGCCCCGGAAGACCTGATTTTCATTGCCGGCGGCTCCGGCCTGTCCAGCCCGCAGTCAATGGTTCTGGATCTGCTGGAACACGGCGACACGCGAAAGATCACCTTGCTGCAGGGCGCCCGCAACCTTTCCGAGTTGTATAACAGGGAACTGTTTGAACAGCTCGCCCGGGAGCATGAGAACTTCACCTACGTGCCGGCGCTGGACGCGCCGCTCGACGAGGACAACTGGACTGGTTTCAGCGGGTATGTTCACGAAGCGGCCATCGATCACTTTGACGGGCACTTCGCCGGGCACAAGGCCTACCTCTGCGGGCCTCCTCCGATGATTGATGCGGCGATCACCGCGTTGATGCAAGGACGCCTGTTCGAGCGGGATATCTTTATGGAACGCTTCCTGACTGCCGCCGATGGTGCCGAAGGCGGGACCAGGAGCGCTTTGTTCAAAAAAATATGAAGCATCAGGTCACTGTCGTGGGCAGTGCGGAAGAATTCTCCTGTACCGGCGAGCAGCACCTGCTGCAGGGCATGCAGACTTTCCGCGTCGGCCTGCCGATGTTGAAAGTGATTCCGGTAGGGTGTCGCGGCGGCGGCTGCGGGGTCTGTCGCATCCGGATTGTCAGCGGCGACTACGAGGCAAAGAAGATGAGCCGTAAGCACGTCTCCGAGGATGCGCAGGCGCAAGGTGTGGCACTGGCCTGTAGGGTATATCCGCGCAGCGCGCTGCAGATCGAACTGCTGCCGTTGCCGGAGTTGTCATAATGTTCAAGTAAGCTCTGGAGATAAGATAATGAGAAAAGGTGTAATGCGGCCCGGTCACGTGCAGATCCGGGTGATGGATATTGAAGAGGCGGTGGTTCACTACCGCGACCGCCTGGGCCTGATCGAGGTAAACCGGGATTCCCAGAACCGTGCCTATTTCAAGGGCTGGACCGAGATTGATGCATTTTCGGTGGTATTGCGCCAGGCGGATGAGCCCGGCATGGACTTTATGGGCTTCAAGGTTACCGACAGCGACACCCTTGCCAGCCTGAAGCGGGAACTGAGCGAGTACGGCTGTAAGGTTGAAACCATACCAGCCGGCGAACTGGACGGCTGCGGCGAGCGGGTGCGCTTCGATTCGCCTACCGGCCATTATTTCGAGCTGTTTGCCGAAAAGGAGCAGCCGGGCAAGTGGGGCGTGACTGAAAATAACCCAGAGGCCTGGCCGGAAGACCTCAAGGGCATGCGCCCGACCCGTTTTGACCACTGTCTTTTGTACGGTGACGATATTGACGGTACTGCGGAGCTGCTGCAGCAAGTATTGGGTTTCCAGTTGGCGGAGCAGGTGGTGGATAAGGACAACGATCTGCGCGTGGCCGCTTTTTTGACCGCATCGATGAAGGCCCATGACGTGGCGTTTGTGCGCCACCCGGAGAAGGGCAAGTTTCACCATGCGTCGTTTTACCTGGAAAGCTGGAACGACGTGCTGCGGGCGGCTGACCTGATCTCCATGCACGATATCCCGCTGGATATCGGCCCCACCCGTCATGGCCTGACCCACGGCCAGACCATTTATTTTTTTGATCCTTCGGGTAACCGTAATGAGGTGTTTGCCGGCGGTGACTACACCTACCCGGACCACCCGGTGGTGACCTGGGACGCGGACAAGCTCGGCAAGGCGATTTTCTATCACGACCGGCAGCTGAATGAGGCCTTCCTCGGGGTGGTGACCTGAATCATTCAGAGGCTGCCATGAATCCCATCTGTGCCGACAACGCCGACGAGATCATCCGCAGGGCATGCGTGAAAGCGGATGAGTTGGGAGTGGCCGCCTGTATTGCCGTGGTCGATAGTGGCGCGCACCTTAAGGCCTTTCGTCGCATGGACGGCGCCTTTATCGGCGCAGTTGATGTCGCCCAGCGCAAGGCCCGGACCTCGGCGTTGTTTCCTTTAGGCAGCGGCGAGTTCGGCCAGGTGATTGCCGACCAGCAACTCACCGGTATGGAGCTGAGCAATGGTGGCCTGGCGGCATTTCATGGCGGACTACCCATCATGAACGGGGACACGGCC
>Ga0316191_10001278_pt1 | contig 17513 bp, 15 predicted proteins | sample Eddworburr2cm_MG_FD_204928 | JGI IMG/M metagenome (GOLD analysis project Ga0316191, IMG submission 204928) | Coastal sediment microbial communities from Maine, United States - Eddy worm burrow 2 cm | ecosystem: Environmental > Aquatic > Marine > Coastal > Sediment | place: USA: Maine...
CAGACTCGGCATCGTCGCTAAGCTCGTCGGGGCACATTCGATCCATCAATACCTTGCCAGCAATCAGGCGCATACCGCGTTCTTGTGCTGCAGCAAAAATCGCATCAACCGACTGCGGGAAGACAGTCGCAAACACCAGCGCTGTCGTAGTGCCGTTGCGCAGCAATTCATCAAGAAAAAAATCGGCAACAGAACGAGCATGTTCTGCATCAGCGAACTTCTGTTCGGCCGGATACGCATAGCGATTTAGCCAATCGAGCAGCTGCTCGCCGTATGAAGCAATTATGTCGATCTGCGAAAAATGCACATGGCAATCGATCAGGCCCGGCACGATTAGTTTGCCGCGTAAATCTTCTACTTCGATGTCGGCAGACAAACCGGGAAGAATGTCATTGGCCGGGGCAAGCTTTTCCACGGCTCCATTCCTGGTAAGCAGAATACCGTCTTCTATGTACTCGACAGCCGCCGCATCGGCATGCTCACCAGGATCGGCAAGACAATGAAAGAACGAACCGCGAAATGCGTTTGGCATCATCAGCCCTCGAGCAACATTACAGGTTCATCCAGATTGCATACATCGCAATTTGGCATATCACCCACGCGATCAATAATCAGAAACTCCTGGCCCGCCGTAAATGCGATTAACGGCATATGCCAGGTGCCGCGATGGTAATTAATGCCTTGTCGACCATCGCTGACAAATGCGCGCAGATCACTTGCCTGAACGGCGTCGCCGGCCGGTGCGACCACGACCAACATTGTTGCCGGAGACAGCGGAACAAATGCCTGGCTGCCAAGAGGGTGGCGCTCAACCATGTCAATACGATAAGGCAGGGAATTCGCGACGAGACAGCGCGCAATGCTAACGGCCACCCTGGCGTTATCCTGCATCTCGACGGTGCAGAGGTCATCGAAGCGTTCAAAGCGTGCGGCATTCATCGCTGCGGTCGTGCCCGCGGCTGACTCGATAACGTCGCCGTATGGTGCGAAATCTTCGCGATTCAGAGGCACAGGCGTCAGCGTAACAGGCACGATTCAGACCACCGGATCAATTCGACCGTGCAGCCGCAATCGGCTTACACCGCCGTCAGGATAGATAGACATTCGCACATGACTTACTGCGCCCACGTCGTTCAATTCGCTTTCGAAAAAGTGCTGCTTGTCCATTTCAAGCTTCACTTCGGGCAGCAAGACCTTCCACTGGTCGCTGTCGTTGCTGACGTCGTCCACGCCATCGAACATTGCGGCCTCCAGCGAGACACGATCGGGATAGTTGCCTTTAAAGTGCGCCGTGTCGACTTCCACATTTTCGATCTTGCCCGAATGGCCTAGCACGAGTACCACCCAGTCGTTGCCCGGACCCCGTCGCCGCGCGGTTTCCCAGCCGTCACCCATGTTCACGCCCCGGCCAGCCACGTTCAAATTGTGCATGCTGCCGTAGTGTTCATCGCTGCAGTCGATCGCACGCCCGCCATTTTCGAGCGCGACCAGATCAATGCTGCCCGCAGCAGACGTTAAATCCGGTCGGATCTCGCCGTAAACACGCAACCGCGCGATACCACCATCGGGGAAGATATTCAGCCTCAAGTGCGTCCAAATGGCATCGCTGTCTATGGCGAGGTAATGGTGCGCATCGCCCTGCAAATCATGCTCGCCAAGTAATTCCGTCCAGCCGCCCGCAGGTACGTCTTCTTCGCTAACGCAGGCTTCGAGTGAGGCTTGTGGCGGAAAGTTTCCGGTGAAAAAACTCGTGTCGATATCCACGCCGTGTAACACACCGGGCACCCCCAGCTTCACGATGCAGTAATCATGTCCCGGTGCTCGCTTGCGACGACTTTCCCAGCCGTCCATCCACTTGCCGTGATCGTCATATTTGTCGTCGATGAATACCGGGTCCGCAGCATCGATCAAGCGTTCTTTGGCCGCAAAGAATTCGTCTGTTGCATAGGTCACCTGGGTACCGAGGCGCGGTTGTTCCAGTTGAATCCATTGCTGAAAGGGATTTGCCGACTCAACCACTATTCTCTCTCCAGCGCCTGCAGGCGCAACCGCGCAATCTTGTGAATCTCGGCCAGTGCAGTCTCGAATTCAGTATTCGGATCGTTATCGAGACGGGCGGCAAATGCTGCGAGAATCTCGGCGCGACCGCTGTCCCTGACTGCCATGACAAATGGAAAGGCGAACTTCTCGTGGTAGGCGTCGTTCAGCGCCTGAAACCCGGCGTATTCCTCGGCTGAGCAACTGTCGAGCCCGGCGCTTGCCTGTTCGCTGCTGGATTCCTGCGTCAATTCGCCGGCCAACTGTGCCTTGCCCGCGAGGTCCGGGTGCGCCCTGATCAATGCCAGTTGCCGTTCCGGTGCCGCATTGTCGACGCAGTCAGCCATCACTGCTGCAATTACATCGATGTCATGTTCGTCTTTCACGAATGCTGCGGCCTCTTCCGCGACCCAAGGCGAATGTTCATAGATACCACCGTAGCGATTAACGAACTCGGCCGCGGTCATTCCTGTGCCCCTGCGGCCGGAAATCGCGCGCGCCAGTGTTGCGCAATATCGATACGACGCGCGACCCAGATATCATCAAACCCTGCAACGTAGTCAAGAAACCTCGCCAGGGCAGCCGCGCGTCCGGGCCGGCCGGCGAGCCGGCAATGCAGTCCAACTGACATCATTCTCGAGCCCTCTGCGTACAAGACGTCGAAAGAATCCTTGAGGTAATCGTAAAATTGCTGGCCTGAGTTAAACCCCTGCGGTGTGGCAAATCGCATGTCATTGGCATCCAGTGTGTACGGCACCATCAACTGTGGGGTGCTAAACGAATAATCCCAATACGGCACGTCGTCCGAATAGCAGTCGGCATTGTAGGTAAAACCGCCCTCTTCAGCGGCAATCCTGTGGCTTTGCGGACTGCAACGCCCCAGGTACCAACCCTGAGGACGCGCGCCAGTGACCTGCGTATGAATTTCGATAGCCTTGCGCAAGTGTTCGCGCTCGGTAGCCTCGTCAACGGACTGATAGTCAACCCAGCGATACCCGTGGCTCGCTATTTCCCAGTCCGCTGCCTGCATTGCCGCTACAACGTCGGGATTGCGTTGCAGTGCCATCGCGACGCCGAAAACCGTAACTGCAAGCCCACGTTCTGTGAACATCCGCTGCAAACGCCAGAAGCCCGCGCGGGCGCCATACTCATACAGCGACTCCATATTCATGTGGCGCTGATTCTCGATGGCAACTGCACCAACGATTTCCGACAAGAAGGCTTCTGACGCGGCGTCGCCGTGCAGAATGCAGTTTTCTGCACCTTCTTCGTAGTTGATAACAAACTGCAATGCCAGTCGGGCACCACCAGGCCAGTCTGCCTCAGGCGGGTTCGCACCATAGCCGCACAGGTCTCTTGGATATTTCTCGTCAGTCACGCGCGTTCCCTACAGACTGGTACCAGTTGTCTATTAGCGAGCGTTCCTCTTCACTAATGCCCGTCAAATTGCCGATGGGCATGACCCGTGTGATCACGGTTTGCTGATGAATGCGTTGTGCCTCGGCAACGATTTGCTGATCCGTATCCAGAATGACGCCACCTGGCGCCGCCGGAAATGCAGAATGCGTCGGATCGTTTGAATGACAGGTCGTGCAGCGCTGTTGTATGACGTTGCGTACGGCCTCAAATGCAACGGTCTCACCTGACGCAGCACTCGCGCGCGGTGCAATAAGCGCGGCAACGCCGGCTAGTAACAAGACCGCAATGATGATGGGCACTGGAGACGCCCGTCCCTTGTGGCGCGCAACAAAGTAGACTCGAATGAGCGCACCCGCGAGAGTAATCGCGATCAAAATTGCCCAGTTGTATTGATGGCTGTACGTCATTGCGTAATGGTTACTCGTCATGACAAACAACACCGGCAAGGTGAAATAGGTGTTGTGCACCGAACGCTGTTTGGCCTTGATGCCGTCAGCCGCGTCAGATCCTTCCCCGAGCATTGCAGCATCGACCATGCGCCGCTGCCCGGGAATGATGACGAAGAACACGTTCGCAACCATGATGGTGCCGAGAACTACGCCGAAGTGAATGTACGCCCCGCGACCACTGAATATCTGACACAAGCCCCAGGCGAGTAATGCTACGAGAACAAACAACACGATGCCGAAGACCTTGTCGTTTTCACCAAGCTTCGACTTACAGAGCAGGTCGTAGACAAGCCAACCTCCGGCGATGATAGCGGCAGCGATCGACACAGCGGCCAGCGGCGACAACTCCGCGACCGTGGGATCAATCAGGTAAACCTGGGCGCCATACCAGTAGACGAGCACCAGCAGGAACATGCCCGACAACCATGTCGAATAGGCCTCCCATTTGAACCAATGCAACGTTTCCGGGATTACTTGCGGTGCAACCTTGTAACCCTGCGCGTGGTAAAAACTGCCGCCGTGCACTGACCAGAGCTCGCCCTTGACGCCTTTTGCGCTGTCGCCCGCCAGTTTTGGTTCTTCGAGGTGATTATCCAGCCAGACGAAATAAAACGACGCACCGATCCACGCGATGCCCGTTATGAAATGCACCCAGCGAGCAAGCAAATTGAGCCAGTCGACGATATAGGCTTCCATGCTATTGCTTCCGTCTTAGTGGATGGACGTTCTCAGGATACACAGACTTGGCTTTAAGCGAGGCCTGTTCGTAGGCCCGCAATAATTCGGCTGCCGCAGCAACGGCTATTTCCGCCGGCTTTTTGCCACTGATTCCTGCAACACCAATCGGGCATACCAGATGATCAATGGCCTGATCCTGCAGGCCGTGTTCGCGGAATCGCTTTTCAAAGCGCCGCCGCTTGCTAATGGATCCGATAAGACCGCAGTAAGCGACGTCGTTGCGACGAAGAATCCGCTCGCAAATATCGAAATCGATCGCATGGCTGTGTGTCATGACGAGATAACAGCTGTTTGCTGGCATCGCCGCTACCTCGAGCGCAGGTGCCTTACTCTCGATAGTGCGCACGTTGGCCGGCGTATCACGAAAAATATTCCGCCGACTGTCGATCCAGCGAATATTGCAGTCGAGCGCCGCCAGCGACTGAACGACGGCAGAGCCGACATGGCCAGCACCGAAAACCGCGATGTTGAGGTCACTGCCGACGACATCTTCGAAAAACCAATTATCGATACGGTGTGCGGTACGACCTGCCTCAAGGCCTTCGCGAGCCTTGTCAACAACAGCCGCAGACGTATTCTCAGTATCCCCAAAAACATGTTTGGCCGTTACGACGGATGTGCCCACTTCGCCGTTGAGATCCGTGACTATCACTGCGGGCTCGCGCTGCCCATGCAAGGCGCGTAAATCACGCAGCCACGCAGGTAGCCCGCTCGAAATTGGTTCAAACAGAATGTCGACGACACCGCCGCAACATTGCCCCATTGAGCTACCGAGCGGAAACTTGCGCAGTACCGGCACTTCCACTTCGGCAAGTAAGTCGCAGGCAATTCGTGTGCACTGATACTCAAGCTGGCCGCCACCAATCGTCCCGATAGTTGCGGTGTCGGTCACAATCATTTTCGCGCCAACCTCTCGCGGCGCGGAACCGCGAATGCCGGCGACAGTTACCAGCACGACGCGCTCGCCGGCCGCCGTCAGATCGGACAATTCGTCGATCCACTCATTCATGCCAGTCTCCCGCAATTGCCCGCAGCACAGCCTCGGGCGTAGCCGGCGCCTGCAGGTTCGGTAAGGGCTGCGCGTCCGTCGCAATGGCGTCACGTATCGCGTGAAAGGCTGAAATGCCCAGCATTAACGGCGGTTCACCAACCGCTTTGGAGCGATATATTGTGTCTTCGCGATTCGCAGCGTTCTGCAGCAATTGCACGCGAAAATCTGGCGCGAGATCTGAACAGGTCGGTATCTTGTAGGTCGACGGTGCGTGCGTCGTTAGTTCACCGGCAGCATTCCAGCACAGCTCTTCCGAGGTCAGCCAACCGACACCTTGCACGAAACCACCTTCAACCTGGCCGAGATCGACGGCCGGGTTCAGTGAATCACCGCAGTCATGCAGGATATCGACGCGCAGCAAGCGATACTCGCCTGTCAGTGTATCGACAATGACCTCAGAGACGGCGGCACCATAGGCATAATAGAAGAACGGGCGGCCGCTGAACGTCTCGCGGTCATAGTGAATTTTCGGCGTCTTGTAAAAGCCTGTAGCGGACATCGAAACGCGACCAAACCAGGCCAGCTGCACCAGTTCCGAGAAACTGAGCGTCTCTTTGCCGGCCGTGACCTTGTTATCCCGAATGTCGATTGCGGATTCGGCGACAGTGAAATGTATCGCCGCAAACTCTGTCAGGCGCGCGCGAATTTTTGCGGCGGCATTCTGGGCGGCCTTGCCGTTCATGTCCGAACCGCTCGATGCCGCTGTCGCAGATGCGTTTGGCACGCGACTGGTGTCGGCGGGATTGATGCGAATCTTGTCAACACTGACGCCCAACTCATCGGCAACGACCTGCGCAACCTTGATAAACAGGCCCTGCCCCATCTCCGTTCCACCGTGATTCAGATGCACGGTACCGTCCCGGTAAACATGTATCAGCGCACCGGCTTGATTGAGATGTGTTGCCGTGAAAGAGATTCCGAATTTAACGGGGGTTAGTGCGATACCCCGCTTTAGCACCTTGCTGGAAGCATTGAATTCGCGCACCGTTTCTCTGCGACGCTGGTATTTGGCATCGGCCTCGATCTTGTCAATGATCTCCGTGATGATGTTGTCATCGATCGTCTGCCCGTAGTGGGTAACGTCACGCTCACCAATGCCATAGAAATTCTGCCTGCGAATCTCAAGAGGGTCCTTCCCAAGCGTGCGCGCGATGTCGTCGATCGCGTACTCAATGGCGTACATCCCTTGCGGCCCGCCAAACCCTCGAAATGCGGTATTGGATACGGTATTGGTTTTGCAGCGATGCGATTCGATTTTTACGTTTTCCAGAAAATACGCGTTATCGCAATGAAACATCGTGCGATCGTTAACCGGACCCGACAAGTCGGCTGAAACGCCACAACGGGATGCAAACATAAAGTCGATGCCCAGGATGCGGCCCCCGTCGTCGAAACCGACATCGTAATCGATGACAAAATCATGCCGCTTACCGGTCATGATCATATCGTCGTCACGATCAAGCCGCAGTTTGCACGACCTTCCTGTCCTGACAGCCATAATTGCCGCTACGCAGGCAATCGTCGCTGCCTGACTTTCCTTGCCACCGAAAGCTCCACCCATACGCCGGCAAATGCACACGACGTCTTTGGCGTCGAGACCGGTTGCCTTGGCGACGAGATGCTGCACTTCGTCCGGATGTTGTGTGGAGCTGTATACGACCAGGCCACCATTCTCGTCGGGCACAGCCATCGCAATATGGCCTTCGAGGTAGAACTGGTCCTGGCCGCCGAGTTCGAGTCGACGTTGCAGGCGGTGCGGCGCAGCAGCCAGCGCACTGTCAGCGTCACCGCGTGTCAAAGTCTCTGTCGGCAGGACGAATGACTGCTTGTCGACTGCCACCATCGGATCCAGAACAGGCTCGAGTTCCTCGTAATCGATCGCCGCAAGCCGCGCAGCTTTGCGCGCCTGATCAACCGTCTTGGCCGCTACCGCGAAGATCGCTTGTCCGGCGTATTCGACAATATCGGCCGTGAAAATTTTCTCATCGTGGATGATCGGGCCGCAGTTGTTCTCCCCGGGGATGTCTGCTGCGGTGCAAATATCAACGACCCCGTCCGCAGCCAGGACAGCGCTAAAATCTATGTCGGTCAGCCTTGCATGCGCTTTGCCGCTCATACCGACCGCAACGTGCAGCAAATCGCGAGGCTCGGGTAAATCATCGGTGTACGCCGCCGAACCACGCACATGCAGCGTTGCACTATCGTGCGGCAAAGGCCGACCCACTGCTGTATGTGACTTAGCGGCCATAGCCGTACACCGTCTCGGCGAGCTCGCCACGCGTCTCAAGAAAGAAGCGATGCAACAAATTCTGTGTCGCGCGCAGCCGATAATCCGCCGAGGCGCGCATATCAGAGATCGGCGTAAAGTCCTGCGCCAATGCGAGCGCCGCTGCTTCTATCGTCGCCTCATTCCATGTCGCTCCGGTAATAACGGCCTCTGCCTGTGTCGCTCTCTTGATTATTGCCGCCAGGCCGCCACATGCCATCCGAAACGATACAACCTTGTCACCGTCGAGCTGCAAGCGATAAGCAGTGCAGACGGCAGAGATGTCCTGATCGAATCGTTTCGACAGCTTATGGCTGTTCAGCACCACGCCCTCGGTCGGCAAGGGTATGCGAATGGATTCGATAAACTCACTAGGGCGCAGGTCCTTGACCTGATAGTCGATGTAAAAGTCTTCGAGGGAGGATTCGCGACTGCTTCTGCCTCTGCGCAGCACCAGCGTCGCACCAGCAACCATTAGTGCAGGCATCGAATCGCCGATCGGCGATCCATTAGCAATGTTGCCACCCAGCGTTCCGGCATTGCGAATTGGCGGTGAAGCGAAACGCGTAAAAACCTCATCGAGCGCCGGATAGTGCTCAACAATTGCAACCATCGCATCGCTCAATGACACTGCCGCTCCGATTTCAATGTGCGTTGCAGAAGTATTTAGCTCATTGAGTTCCGCAACTCGGCCCGTATAAATCACCGTATCAAGCTCACGGTGTTGCTTGGTTACCCATAGTCCGATGTCAGTTCCACCGGCAAGAATCGTCGCATCCGGGTGCGCCGCTAACAGCCCCGCAAACTCGTCGGCCGAGGTAGGTGCAAAAAATCGGCGCCCGTTGCTGTGAAGTTGCATGCTTTCAGTGCGCCGCAAGCTCTGCAGCGCTGCGATACGCTCGCTGGGCGGCTTGTATTTCTGCGCGCTGGCTTTTGCTCCCGGCTGTCGCAGCCAGTCGACTTCGGTTTGCGCCTCGTACATTGCTTCGGCCGCGGCGATGATCGGCCGGTAGCCCGTGCAGCGGCACAGGTTCCCCGCAAGGGCATCGTCGATTTCACGCCGTGTTGGTTTTGCATTCGTCTTATACAACGCGAACAAAGACATGACGAAACCAGGCGTGCAAAAACCACATTGCGAACCGTGGTGATCGACCATGGCTTTTTGCACCGGGTGCAAATCACCAGCCCCACCGAGACTTTCAACAGTAATGAGCTCTTTTCCGTCAAGTGTCGGCAAGAACTGAATACACGAATTGATAGCTCGAACCGACAAGTCATTGCCGTCTCGATTGATCTCCGCAATCACGACAGTACACGCGCCACAATCGCCTTCGGCACAGCCTTCTTTTGTGCCGGTACGTAACAGGTCTTCACGCAGGAATTGCAGGACGGTTCGAGTCGGGTCTACATCGCGAAGCTCGACGATGTCGCCATCGAGCACAAAACGAATCGAATCAGACTGAGGCTTGGTGTCCGAGGTAGAGTCGCTCATCCCGCCTAGCTACCCCGGTAGGTCGAGTAGCTCCAGGGCGAGAACAGTAGCGGCACGTGATAATGCTCATCAGCACGCGCCGCAAAACGAATCACAACGGTATTTAGAAAAGCTGGCTCGGCAATGTCCGCCCCGCACGCCTGGAAATAGTCACCGACATCAAACTCAAGCTCGTATTCGCCACTCCGCATTGTCTCTGCGTCCAGTAACGGACTCTCCGTGCGGCCGTCCTTATTGCTGGTGACAGAGGCAAGCAATGGCCGGCCTTCGGTCAGCCCGAACAGGCGAATCGCAACGTTGGCCGCGGGCACTCCATTAGCGGTATCTAGCAGATGTGTCGTTAGTTGTCCCATGGAGACCATTATACGTACCTGTGGTAGTGTCTTGTTGCGAATATTGGCAGTAATAACAACAACAAGGCTGGCTCGATGAAAAATATTGGAAAACTCTCCCGGCGCCACTTTCTACAATCCACTGGCTCGCTGACCGGTGCTGCATATTTTCGGCTGCTCGGACCCGGCATCGTCGCGATCACCCAGGCTGCCTGCTCGGCAAAGGAAGCACAGGCCGCATTCAAGGTGCTGACAGCGAGCGAGGCCAGCGACTTCGCCGCAATTGCAGCGCGAATCATGCCAACTACAGACACGCCCGGCGCAACTGAGGCCGGCGTGGTGTATTTCTTCGACAATGCGTTTGCCGCCGAGATGAGTACGGAACTCAGCGACGCGCGCGAGGGGCTGGCCAAATTCAACGCCGCACTGGACAAGGCGCATCCGGACAATGCTGGCTTCGACACACTCAGCGAAGATGCGCAGGACGCGTTCCTCAAGACTCAGCAAACCGGATATTTTTTCAATCTCTCCTGGGCGATGACGATGTTCGGCTTCTTTTCCATGGAGAAATATGGCGGCAATAAGGATCAATTGGGGTGGGACCTGATTGGCTTCGAGGGAAGTCACGGCGCGTGGCAGTACCCGTTCGGCCACTACGATGCAGAAGTTCACGCGGAGACGAAGCATGGCGAATGAGGTGAAATTTGATACCCGCGAAGAAGTCGACTTCGCCATTATTGGATCCGGCTCGGCCGGCGGCATTTTGGCCAAGGAACTCTCGACAGCCGGCTTCAAGGTCGTCGTTCTTGAACAGGGCCCGTACCGCAAGGCCAGCGACTTTAATCACGATGAGCTATCGGTCTTCGTCCGCGGCGAGTTGCTAGGCGGCCACAACGACGTGCATGGCCAGACATTTCGCCAGACTGAAAACGACATTGCCGATAGACCCGACGTTCAACCGGCACGATATGCGCGCAATGTCGGCGGTAGCAGCGTGCACTTTACGGCCAATTTCTGGCGCTTGCGCCCTGTCGACTTCAAAGAACGTAGTTTGCTTGGACCGATAGCCGGCACCAACTTCGCCGACTGGCCGATAACGTATGAGGAGCTGGAACCGTATTACACGAAGGTCGACTGGGAGATCGGTGTGTCCGGTGAGCCAGGCCCTTTTGACGCACCGCGCTCCAAGCCGTTCCCGATGCCACCGATGCCCATCAAGTCATCCGGTGTACTTATGGAACGCGCTGCAAAAAAACTGGGTCTGCATGCGCAACCGGAACCCCATGCCATTCTGTCGCAGCCGCACAATGGCCGCGCGGGCTGCATCAGTTGCGGTTACTGCATGTATTACGGCTGTGAAGCGGGCGCAAAGTCCTCGACCCTGGCGGCGATGATTCCGCTGGCGGAAGCGAGCGGCAATTGTGAGATTCGGCCTGACTCAACCGTCATCCGTATTGACACCAATGACCAGGGGCGCGCCAGTCAGGTCGTTTATCTCGACGCGGCCGGCACCGAGCAAGCCCAGAAGGCCAAAGCCGTAGTGCTGTCGGCCAATGGGGCCGAGTCGGCGCGCTTGTTGCTGATGTCTGCCAGCCCGCAACATCCCGACGGGCTGGCCAATTCCAGTGGCTTTGTCGGCCGGAACCTCATGCACAACGCCCACTCGGCCGTAAATGGCGTGTTCGAATACCCGCTTAATGATTACAAGGGTGTACAGGTCTCGAGAATAATCCACGACTTCTATGAAACCGATGAGCAACGTGGCTTCTATGGTGGCGGCGGCATCGATGCCCGACCGCTGTTTTCGGCAACGCCTATTTTCCATGTGCTGGCCGGAAGGGACCCGAACGTGCCGCGCTGGGGCAAACAATTCAAAGAGACGATGGCACACGACTTCACTCGACAAATGTCCGTCGTCGGCAGCACCACCTCGCTTGCCCTCGACAGCAACAACATCACGCTGGATCCCGAGAGCAAGGATGCCTGGGGGCGACCCGCCATTCGTGAAACGTATATGGATCACCCTGACGATCTGGCAATGGCAGGCTTTCTGGAAGACCGCGCAGCGGAAATTCTGGATGCCGCGGGTGCGGTCAAGTCCTGGCGCAGAGGTATTCACCCGACGAACGGCGGCGAGCATTTGCTGGGCACCTGCCGCATGGGTGACGATCCCGCGAGCTCAGTCGTCGATAGCAAACACCGCAGTCACGATGTGCCAAATCTGTTCGTCTGCGACGGCAGCAGCATGGTGACCTCAGGTCGTGGGCAGCCGACAATGACAATTATGGCATTGGCGTTTCGGGCGGCAGACCACATCAAGGCAGCAGCAGGTAACGGTGATATTTAGCGCTATGCCAGGCAGCTAGTCTGACTCGACCAGTACCGCTCCGCGCGCCAGCAGAGCCGCGATGCGTTTCTGATCGAGAACATCGCCGAGATTCTCTTGTAGCGAGGTTTCATCCAGCGCGCCAATGACTTCTTTCCAACGTTGTCCTACTTTAAACGGGACTTCTTTGAGGCGCGCGGGCAATCCTTTGCGCTTGGAGAACGCCTGCTCATGATCGACGAGCATCAGTTGCCACCAGTCGAGGTTGTACACAATATTGCCGGCATTGCGATCGTCGTTATGCGTCAGGGCGTCAAAAACGAACATTGCATTCCATTGCTCCGGCAATGGGCACCATGCCGAACCGCCTCTGTTCGTTTGCCGACGCACATCCTCGTTAATCCAGTCGTCGGGATTGAACTGCAAGGACCCTTCCACGCCGTCAAGCTCACGCAATACAGTAACTGGCACCATATCCAGCTTGAGTAGCCGGTCGAGCCGGTATGCAGCGACTTCCGGATAGAAATTTCGGTCCTGTCTTTCGGCGAATACAGCGCCCAATTGTCGCTTGCCGTCACTCAGGGTTACGAGATCACGGCCCAAAGCGTCATCGGCCCTGGCGACCACACTCGCAACAGACAAGAATTCTTCAATCTCTTCGGCACTCATCGCGCCCGCCGGTCGTGAGCCGACGCTGCGCGGATGCGGTCTTGGCGCCGACACATCACTGCCATCCTGATTAACGACAGACAGGCCATTTTCATCGATAACCAAGGCATTGGCGCTGCCACCGTAGTACGCATTAAGCATGCCGGTGTCGATTTCTATAATGCGACCGCCAAAGCGCTCAAGAACCTGTCGACCCGGCGTCGGTGTGTGGCCAATTACGACTCGGTTTGCGTCAATAGCGAGCAGTGCAGCGGCCAGCTTGTCGGATTCCACCAATTCACTGCATACGATATTGCCCCGATACCACAGCGGGCCGCTGAGCGAGTTAAAATCCGAATTATTCAGTGCTTTCACCGCATTGACAGCCTCGGATATCTCGGCACTTGCATTCTGCAGTGGCATTCGCTGATCCAGGATATCCGGATGATCATAGAAGGCGTCCGTTGGCAGCAAAATTTCCGCGTTTTGCAAAACCTCCAATTGGCGCACGTATTCGACAGTTTCATTTCGCAGCGAGCCGTTGACGCCCTCCAGACCGACCTTGGCGATCATTGGTGAGAGGCCACCATGCACAAATGCGGTGCCGTTAATCACCACTACAACGGGTTTACTCAGAAGCCACTTGCCATATTTTCCAGAACTGGAGAAAGCCCGACGATGCGCAAAAAAGCCCTTCGGAAAGCGCTGCTCGAAAAGCGTGCGCAACCCTTCCGGAGTGTCATCACCACCAGTCCGGGAATCTGCGTAAGCGGCAAAGCCGCGCTCGCGATCCTGCTCGAGTTCGTCGGTGGAAAATGCCGCATATTCGGCGCTCGACACATAGCGCAGGTCGCCACTCAAATTCATCACTTCGTGATTGCCGATCAATACATGCACCATGCCGCCCGCCGCGACAGCCTGTTGTTCCAGGTCCATCAGCAGATCCATCACCTCGCGCGAATCCGGCCCACGATCAACAATGTCACCAACAATCACGAGGTGAGAACGCGCACCGGACCACGCCAGGTCATCGTCGACGATTGCGGCTGCCCGCAGCGCATTGACCATCGGCTCGAATGCACCGTGTATGTCAGAAATGGCAACCACGCGCTCGACATCATCAAACAACCATTCGTCAGACAGTGCCGATGATTGAGCGGACAGTGCCATAATCACCGACAAGATCTTGTACACTTTATGTCTCTGCATCGTGAACGATTCTCATTTAGGACGGCTTTATCGCGTCAACCAGCGTCTTCCTAGAGATAGCAATGTGTAGCCGAATTCGATTTGCCGCAATTGTAGCGCTGTTCATTCCAGTCTCCGCTATCAATGCCCAAAATATCAAGGATTACGATCGCCTGTTCACCGGCCATGACACGCTTGAGGTGGAAATACAGGGACCGCTTTGGGCGCTTGCCAAGGAGCGTTCAGATGTCGGCGAGGTCGATGCGATCTTTCGCTATACCGCGCAAGATGGAAACCTGGTCGAATTCGATATCGCCCTCCGCACACGCGGTAACTTGCGTCGTAATCCGGCAATCTGTAATTTTCCACCGCTGCGCATCAACTTTAAGAAATCTCAAACAAAAGACACGCTGTTTGACAAGCAGGACAAACTAAAGCTCGTCACGCATTGTAAGGACGGGTCGCAGGATTACGTTCAGGATGTTATTAGCGAATATCTTGCCTACCGCATGTTTAACCAGTTGACGGACTACAGTTTCGCCGTAAGGCTGGTCAAAATTCGCTACGTGTATGAGGATAAAAACCGTACTGTCGACAGCTACGGGATTCTGTTGGAACACGATAATCGTCTTGCCAAACGAATTGAGGCGAGCAAGCCGGATGCTGATAAAACCACGATTTCTTCCTTGCGCAGGGAAGATTTAAACCTGGTATCCGTATTTCAGTATTTCATCGGCAACACCGATTTTTCGCCACGTTCTTCATTCCCGGGGGAGGGCTGTTGTCACAACCAGGCCCTGTTTGTACCAGCCGACGGTCTTCGCTATACCATCCCATACGATTTCGACCAGGCTGGTCTCGTCAACGCCCAACATGCCAAGCCTAACCCACGCTTCGGCTTTCGGTCCGTCCGTACGCGCTTATATCGTGGACGTTGTATTAATAATGACCTGTTGCCCGACACGCTCGAAAAGTTTCGTGCACACCGCGCCGATTTCGAAGCGCTTCTGGATAACCAGAGCGAATTGACGAAAACAACCCGGGGCAACATGCGAAAATACATCAACGGATTCTATAAAATTATTGACGACCCCCGTGCCGTCGACAAACATCTGCTTACAAAGTGTATATAGGCATTTCGCTGACCCTGTCCGAACTTAGCCAGTCCGTTACAATTTTCGCGACCCTCGGATGAATGTAGTAGCCAACCGAGCTATGTGGATTTGATTTGCCGTAGCGCAACGCAAGATTGTAGACGTGATAATCTTTCACCGTGCTAACCAGGCGATGATGCATCATTTTTTTGAAATCATCGGCTAACGTATTGTCATGACACACGTAGTCATCCTCCGCCGACACATTGTGCCAAGAGATAATATTCGTCGGAAACTGATTGGCTGACTTGCGGCTCGAACCTAAAAGGTACTTGCGAATATGGTTATCGCCAAGCGGCGAACCCAGTGTCAGCCAGGTACCCACCTTCGATTCTCCGTAGCGTTCACTCCAACGTGGGTCATGTGACAATTCCCACAACACGTCGAAGGCCACAATGCAGCCCATGCCGTGGCTTATAAGAAATATGTTATCGCCCCGATCGATTATCGCACAGAGTTTGTTACGCACCCGTTCGCGTAATTTCTCGGCAAAGTCGGAGTTGCCGCTAAGATACTCGGCGGCGTCTTTTGAAACGCTTGCGATCAGTGGCATCGTCAAGCCAATCATGCCGAGAAACGGCGCCGCAATATCGGCAACAAACTCCCGCAACGCAGACTTACCAGGAAGGCGGTCGTACTGACGGATTCCGAAACGATTACGCGTTGGAATCGCCCGCAAGTAATTCAATGCATTGCTTCGATCACCGAGGTCCAGCGATTCGTCATACCGCTTACCCTGTGACTCGAGCAAGGCATTCGTCAAATCACCGTAATACGCCATTTCCTTGGCCACGTTGTCCAGCTCATAAACACGATCAGGATAATCCCGCTCAATACCGGAGCGCAGCGCCGCTGTACAAATGTCCATTAGTGGTTCTGCAGCCGGTTTGAAGTCCCGGCCATGTACAAAAAGGATACTGCGATTGCTAATCGTAGTCGTCCTCGCGGGTATCATGCCGCGTCATCATGGTTAGAAACGGCCCGGCCAATGTCTTGCCATACTCCATTTTCCATATGATCAGCGTTGCGAACGCGAACGCAGCAGATATGACGGCCGCCACACCGAGCGCGCCAATACCCGCGCCAAGTCCAATTGCAATCGTAACGAATATGTACATTGCGTCGGATGGCTGATTGAGTGTAAATCGGAAACGAACGGCGGCCACAATTCCTGCCAGACTGAAAGCAAGCGCAAGACTGTTCAGAACGATCATCGCAATACCAGTCACGACAACTGGCAAGATTACGATAGTCTGCACGAATGACTGATTGATACGCCGCGCACGACTGGTGATGAAGTACACCCAGGAAATGGGCAGAGTAAGAATTAGTGCACCTATTATCGCAATCAAAAGATGCACCGGACCATGCGGTGATAAAATCGTTTGGGTTACATTTGAATAGATCGGTTCAAAGGAATCGAAATCTTGCGTCGAGAGATAGCCGATTCCACCAAGCGGCATATACGCACCGATTGAAGGATAATTCGATAGCGAGAACACAACCAGACTGACCCAGAAACCGTAGTACAGGACGATTAGAGTCAGTGGTATTAGAAGGCTACCTGATTTTCTCACTCCACCTCTCCGCCCATCGATGCGACAAGATACCGCCTCGAATTGCCTACATCAAATCATGCGCAGAATCCGCCGGTCAATGATAGTCTATGCAGCGATTCCGGGCTCATATGCCTTCAATCTGCTAGCTCTCACCCCATTTGGAACACCATGAAACCAACCGTACAGCTGCTCGGTATCAGTAATGCCATCGTTGACGTGCTCGCTCACGTCGAAGGCGACTTTCTCGACAAGATTGGCGCAATTCCGGGTTCAATGGTGCTTATCGACAAAGAACGCGCAAAAGAAATCTACTCGATGATGGGTCCGGCAACGGAAATGTCGGGTGGCTCGGTCGCAAATACCGTCGCAGGGTTCGCAAACCTGGGGGGCTCCACGGCTTACATTGGCCGCGTCAAAGCTGATCAGCTTGGCACTATTTTTAATCACGATATGCGCTCGCTCGGCGTCGATATCAGGCTCACGCCATCGGTAGATGGCGCGCCGACCGCGCGTAGTCATGTTCTGATGACCAAGGACGGGCAGCGTACGATGCAGACCTACCTCGGCGCCTGCACCGAATTGAGCGTAAGCGATGTCACTACAGAAACTTTCGCTGCACCCAAGATCGCGCTTCTCGAAGGCTATGTATGGGATATTTCCGAAGGCCCTGCGTTGACGCAAAAGGCGATCGAATTAGCAAAACAGAACGGCACCGCCGTTGCACTGTCCTTGTCCGATTCATTCTGTGTTGAGCGGCACCGCGACTCGTTTGAATATGCCATCCGCAACGGCGTAGATATTGTCGTGGCTGACGAAGACGAAGTCGGTGCTTTGGTCCAAACAGAGTCGTTTGA
>Ga0316191_10001279_pt1 | contig 17512 bp, 18 predicted proteins | sample Eddworburr2cm_MG_FD_204928 | JGI IMG/M metagenome (GOLD analysis project Ga0316191, IMG submission 204928) | Coastal sediment microbial communities from Maine, United States - Eddy worm burrow 2 cm | ecosystem: Environmental > Aquatic > Marine > Coastal > Sediment | place: USA: Maine...
CCGGCCTGACCGTGACGGATGCCGTGCTGGTTTCGATTGACGTCACGCCCACGAATCCAGGCATCGCACTGGGAACGTCTCAGCAATTTACGGCGATGGCAACGCTCCCGGACAACACGACGCAGGACTTCACCACGTTTGTGATCTGGAGTACGGACAACACGAGCAAGGTGACGATCAGTAATGCGGGACTGGCGACGAGGATTAACCGTGGAGCGGCAAACATCACCGCGACCTACGGTAGCATATCCGTGGTGATAAAAGTTAAGTAAGGTTAGCCCCTGATCGACTCGACTGGCCGGATTATGTAGCGCAATCCGGCCAGTCGCCAAGACCACCCAGCAAGATCTAAACACACGTTAACCGTAACAGGACAACAAGGCGACAATGAAATATCAGCCGCCATTAGTCTCGATGGTTGGGCTGCTAAATAATTTACTTGCACATATAAATCGATAAGAGGAAGTGAATGCTACCTCTTTATTATTCATTTACGTCAGCTCACTGTTTTCAGCGCCACGGATACGCATTTCATTTGTCCTGGCAGATTCGGAGATCCAATACAGCTCGTTGAGAACGAGGATGCACAAAATAAGCACTACGCATCTCACTCGGGTTGTCATGAACGACCGAAAGCAGCCTATGTTGTTGGAAAACTCCTCATAGTACCGGCGTCATGAGATAATTCCACGCAGTTATCACTGACAAGGATCTGTGCCGATGATGCGACAGCAACCGCCGGATCAAAACGCGCTGTTTTTACGATTTTTGCCTGGAAAATTACGTACCCCAGGATCACCTGCTCGGACAGATCGATCTAACGGGTGTCGAGTGATATAGGTACCTGTGGCTCTGTATTCGTGGCGGCGTAAGTGCGCCACTTTTACGCCAAGCCCTTGACTATAAAAAGGTTGCTTGCGTCAATCTTTCCGCTCGGACTCACGCCAGGCAAATGAACAGTCCAGATGAGTCCGCACGGTGATCAGGCCATTCAGGCCATCCTCAACCATGATGTCGAGCGGTCGCCGGCGGCGCAAACGTTTGCAGGGTTGCTTCAACCAGTGCAGGCCAATGCCGGCATTACGCGGGAAGGTGGTCCGCAAGGCATCGCCGATCCCGATCAGGTGCTCTACCCGCTGCATCACATCCGGGTCATCCGGCAACGGCGTATCTTCATGGTAACGTCGCAACATCCGCGTCGGGGTACCGCTGGGCAGCGCCAGCATGACCACCTGGTCAGATGCCTGGATCCCCCAGTCGTCGAGAAGGTTAACGACCATACGGCCAAGATGATTGCGATCTTCCGACGTAAGTGCTGACATACTGAAGTGCCTTTGAAGAGAAATAACGAAGTTTGTATCTGGTCTAAACCTGCGAACACATTACCGGATAACCGGGAGAAAATCATTAACTCATCGGATAAAACCACGTATTCCATGCGTTTATTGCAGTCACTGCAGCGCAGTCATGTCTTATCGCAAGGGTTCCCGGGATGAATAAATCTGGCACTCTCGCAAGCAGAACAGCAACCGGATCATGACACCACTTTCCCTGTTGTTGTTGATCATCCTGTTGGTGTGGTTGTGGCGGACCGGCCAGGACAGTCGCGACATCGCCATTGCGACTGCACGTGAAGCCTGCGAGCGCCAGGGACTGCAATTTCTAGATGGCACGCCCGCCTTGCAAAAGATTCGGCCCTGTTTTTCGAAGCGCGCAGGTCCCGGGCTACGGCGCATCTATACCTTTGACTACAGTGTCGACGGGATCGGGCGCAAGACCGGGTGTATTATCATGCACAATACGCAGGTCTCCGCGGTATTACTCGACGACTGAACCACCAGGTGAACAAGCAACAGCGACTGTTATAATCACCCCGGCAAATTTAAATATCAGGTAACCACATATGCCTTATTACATCTATATTGTAACCAGCAATGAAACCGGCAATAACAAGTCAGCCGAATACGTCAGCGAATTCGACAACTTCAAGGACGCAAAGACCGAGGTCAGACGCTTGCGAATTGAAGCGCCACTGGAAACATCCCGGGGTTACAAGGTTATGTTTGCCGAAGACCGTGCCGAAGCCGAGCAGCGGGTCACAGAGTTCCGGGAACAACCGATCGCCAGGGAGTGGGAAAAATAACCGCGGCCGCTGTGCGCATCAGCATCAATGGAAGAGCAGGAATACAGGGATACCTACCACAAGCTGAACCAGCGACGCTGCATATTCGAGAAAACGATCAGCTCCCGCCGCTGCACCTGTGAAAAGGCACTGCGTTTTCACCTCGCCGACCGTGAAGGCATTGCCTGCAAGTCCGCAGCCGGCAATGCCCTGTGCATCGAACTGCTGAACAGCATGCGCCACAAGGCGCGTTTTGCCCTGCACCTGACCCGTGCCGACGCCCCGCTTCCCCACGCGAAGGAGATCAAGGTGCAGACAGGCGGCCTGCTAGGCCTGCAGTCCCTGCTGCGCCCGGAAAAACCCGGACAGCAGAATGTCGACAATGTCCTCGGACTGATCAACCTGGCACTGCAACGCTTTGGCAGGCTGGCGGAACTGCCGTACGATGGCATAATACAGTCCATTGTGAAATTTGAGGGTCGCCGGAAACGGCCTCGCGCAGGAGACAGCTGAGATTAACCGGGAATCCGGAATGCCGGCATCGCTCCAACTGCAGTAATTCAACAGGCTCCGCAATATACCCGCTGACACCGGCCTGCGCGGATCAGAATTAATCTACTATGAGGAATAACACATGTCTGAAGAATCCGAAGACCAGGGAATCATCCAGGTGATAGTAGACCGAATGGAAAAACAGCGGCTGCCGATAGCACTGGAACTGCAGGAAAAGGTGAACAGGGGTGATACACTGAACGACCTGGATCTCGAATTCCTGGATAATGTCTTGCACGATTCCCAGAAGATCAGGGCCATGCTCGACAAGTACCCGGCCTGGCAACCGCTCGCCGCCCGCATGGTAAATCTCTACAACGAAATCACCACCAAGGCGCTGGAGAACGAGCAGAATTCAAAGAGCGATAGTTAAGACGCCGCCCGACCCCGGCCCGCAAAGCCTGGAAAAACAGGCAGTGCGTCTGCATGTTGAGACCTGAATCACGGCAACTGCCGCGATTCAGGCGTTTCATTGAAGGCAGTCCATACGATGCCCAACCATGCAAACGTTGCTGCCCGCTATCTTTCTGCTGTTGTCATGCATGACAGCACCGCACGCCGGGGAAACCTCAGACAGTCCGGTGTCACGTGCCGTATTTACTACCGCCATAAAGAATACCGAACCTGTCGACAGCCTCAGCGAACTGCACAGCGATGCGGAACAGGTTTTCCTGTTCACGGAGTTCCGGGATATGACAGGTGATGCCGTGGTACATACCTGGGAGCACAAGGGTTCGGTCATCGCCCGGGTACACTTTCATATCGAACAGCCGAATGTGCGCTTGTGGTCCGGCAGACTGTTAACCCCGGACATGCAGGGCAGCTGGCGGGTGGTTGTCACGAATGCCGCCGGCAAAATCCTTACTGAGAAAACGCTGGACTATAACCCGGACGACCTGCCTTTCTGAACAGTCCCGAAGCGGTCAGGGCGACAACCTGATCGAATCGCGCACCACCGGCGACAACACCTCGATATCTGCCCCGTTGATAGTTACATGCCTGCGCACCTGGAAATAAACGACCTTGTTGCTGGCACCGTCACTCAATTCAAAAGCTGCCTTGCCCGAGTAGGCCTGCCATTGCGCATCCAGCAAGTCAGCCCGTTCACTTGCACGGTACTGGGTGGGTTCACCTGCAACCCGGTTGTCAAGCGTTACCGTGCGCTGCCCGGTTTTCGGGGCGCCGTCGTTAATCGCGAAACGAGTGACATCCAGCCCACTGGCCTGCGGGCTGCTGCCACTACTATCCAGTTCGCATTGACTGCCGCCACCGCCAGCTGACAGCGAAAGCACCAGCATGCGGTCCATGTTGGTTGTCACCACATTTTCCTGTTCGGCCTTGAAACCTGCCCTGGATGCGGTTACCAGTAATGCAGTCTGCGGGACATCACTGAAGACAGCGTAGCCACCTGGGTCTGTGAGCATGGCCCCGAACTGGTTCAGCCTTGCCGGTGTACCCAGGCACACGGCAACCCCTGCCATGGGTGCATTGCCCCCGCGTTCGAATACACGCACACGCAGGTCAGAGGAGAAAGCAGCGCTCGTAACGCCCGCCATCAGAATAAAAGCCAGCCATCCGGTTATACGTTTCATATTATGTCCTTTATGTCGCCGCAACGTAGATCGCGCATGCGGTATAGCCCCATGCTGATAATATCACTCTATACAAGCCGCACTTTGTGCGTCAATTCCCGCTATCTGCCGCCAGCAGGCAGGCGCGCACGCCGGCCTCGTCAACCGGAAATGCCAGCGCATGATGTACCGGCAGTCGCGCCCGCAACGCCTCGAACTGTGGCAGGTATTCCTCCTCATAGAATACGATGACACGGACTTCCGGCATGCGCTGCACCACAGCCAGCAGCGATTCCAGACTGCTGGTACGATCCCGAAAATCGGACTGGAAATTGAATTCCGTCACGATAACATCCGGAGCACGCTGCTTGAGAAAACTGATGGCCTTGCGCATCCGGGTCTCGATCGCCACCTCGTAGCCAAGCTCGCGATACAGTGGCGCAAAATTCGGGTAACCCCCCAGTTCGACAATGGACAACAACAGCTTACCCGGTGAGTTCACATCCATAACTCCATCATAGCCACCAAAGGGCGGCGGGTGTCTTGCACGCTGTATAAAATTCTTCAGCAATGATGACCGGATGCGGCGCACCGGTGCATGACCCACGCACCGCTCGCAACTGCATTTGCACTCTCGCGCAGCGCCAGGTTTGCATTTCAGCAACGCTCCAGAACAAATCTAACTCCATGCTTATATAAATATTTTATATGCCTGCATAAAAACATTTTAATTGCCGCCCATTGATTAGCGGTTGCTTATTTAGCTTTTGCTTATATACTTTGGGTTGTGATTAGATGAATTGGGCTTGGTTACCCTACCTGGAACCGAGCTGGAAAAGGAGAAACAGTGATGAAAAAGATTGCTACAGTGATGACAGCTGCAACGCTGGCCGTTGCTTCCACCGCCGCATCGGCTTGGGGCTGGGGTCCGTGGGATCGCGGTGGCTACAATGATTGGGACGACTGGGGTAGTGACTGGGGCCCCTTCGATGGTCTGTTTGACGGCGATGGTGACTTTGACATGGGTTTCTACATGAGTGGCAGCGGTCGCGGTCGCGGTAGCGGCTATGGCCGGGGTTATGGCTACGACCGAGGGTATTACGGTTATGGCCCCTACGGCTACGGCGCCCCTTATGGCTACGGCGCACCTTATGGTTATGCCCCTTACGGCTATGCTCCACCGGTTGCACCGCAGGCACCTGCGGCCGAAGCCAAGTAAGCAGTTCGACCAGCCGGAAAAAAACCAAACGGGGGTGACTCGCATGAGCCACCCCCGTTTTTGCTTACATGGAAGTAAGTATATCGCGCGAGACAAGGAGAAGGTGAGACCGCAACGCGGTCGAGAGACTGGCCTGGGCCGATGAGCTTACAGGGAAGGCCACTTCGAGCCTCCTCGGTAACTACTCCTGCGTTACCCTACCTTCCTGCATCCATGCAGTCGTGCCCTACCGTAACACTTGTACGTCGTAAGTACATCGTGTAGCGCTGGGCGAAGGTGAGACCGCGAAGCGGCCGATAAGCTGGCTTGGGCCAGGCGCGAGAGCAATGCGCCTGCCAGCAACCGCAGATCAGTCTTCCGGTGGTAGCATGTCGTCCAGATTGGTGCGGCATAAAACATTCCGCATCGTACCAATCAGTTCCAGCAAACTCTCGTTCCTGACGCAGTAGTAGATGCGATTAGCATCGCGCCGCGACTTGACGATATTCTTGTTGCGCAACTGGTCCAGATGCTGCGAGACATTGCTCTGCGAGGTCCCGATTTTCTCGACAATCTCGCCTACTGACATCTCGCTGTTGCCGAGCGTACAGAGAATCTTCCAGCGCAGCGGATGGCCCATCGCCTTGAGGGCATCCGCGGTCAGCACGATATCGTCTTCAGGCCCCTGGTTTAGCTCTGCTTCTTCCATTGGATACTCCATTATTTCCCGCTGCGAAGTGTACCCCGTGTATCCTGAAGTGCAACCTGCGGCAACCATGCACCACTTTAGTTACCCGTGCCAACCCCGTCGACCCGGGTATAGCCGGTCATATCCTTCGCAATACAGATAATATCAGTGATCTCGCCAGTCTCATCCTTGATCGCCGTACGTGAAAACAGGATAGGCACACGGCGCTGGTCCTTGGTGATGAAACGGGCACCAATGCTGCTGATGGTGCCGGTTCGAATCAGGGCTTCCAGCCAGATACCCATGAAGGCATTGGCCTGCTCGGTCTCCTCCTCCTCGAAGACATCGCCGATCGCCATCCCGATCAGATCCGCCTCGGTATAATCCAGCATCCTGCAGGCGGTCGGATTGGCCGACTTGATACGGCCTTCCGGGTCCAGCAACAGCAAGGCCTCGCCCATGTTCCCGATGATATTTTCCAGGTAGGTGTTCGCCAGCCGCAATTCCCGGGTACGTTCCTCTACCAGGATTTCCAGCTGCCTGCTCAGATCCCGCTCTTTCTCGATCAGCCGCAGATAGGTGCTGATCTTGTTGATCAATTGGTTGTCGTCAATCGGCTTGAGCAGGTAATCGGCTGCGCCGACGTCATAGCCCTTTTGCTGAAACTCGTCGGTCTTGTAGGCCGCGGTCAGGAAGATGATGGGAATATCTCGGGTCTTCTGCCGCACCTTCAGCATGGTGGCCGTCTGGAACCCGTCCATCTCCGGCATCTGCACGTCCAGTACGATCAGGTCGATACGCGGGTCATGCAGTGCAATATCCAGCGCCGCCTGTCCGGACGACGCTTCGAGCACCTCCACATCCATGTGCCGGGTGATCAGGGCACGCAGGGTAAAGAGATTGTTTTCGTTGTCATCGACAATCAGTATGCGAAAATTGGCATAGCGATTCATATCAGGCATCCACGTGTTGCGGCGCATCCGGGTTACTGCGCTCGACCAGGAATTTATCCAGCATACCCTTCAATTCCACAGGCTCCACCGGCTTGACCAGAAAGGCATCGGCACCGGCGTCAAGCGAGGCCTGCTGTTCTTCCTTTCCGGCCCGCGCCGTGAGGGTGATGATCGGCAGGGTCGTATAGCGGGTATCCTTGCGCAGGCGCCGGGTCAACTCATAACCGTCCATATCGGGCATCATTATATCCAGAATCACCACGTCAAACGCACCCGCGGTTTGCAATGTTTCCAGCGCCTCAACACCGTCCCCGGCAGCCATGACATCGAGTTTCCACTGCTCCAGCAACGGCGTCAGCGCCAGCAGGTTGCGCACGTCATCATCGACCAGCAATACGCGCGCTCCGCGGTAATCTGCAACCGGCAGCGGCTGTTCGCGGCTTTCGCCCTTGTTTGCAGCAACCGGTCCTGCCTCATCCCTGGACACAACCTGCAGAGGAATTTCCGCGGGCAACAACAGGGTAAACGTTGAACCCTTACCGGTTTCGCTTTCGACCTCGATATGCCCGCCGATGAGGGTAGCCAGTTCCCGGCTGATCGTCAGGCCCAGCCCGGTACCACCAAAACGGCGGCTGGTCGAACCGTCTGCCTGCTTGAAAGCCTCGAAAACCAGCTCGCGCTTGTCGGCGGAAATCCCGATCCCGGTATCGGTCACGCTGATGGCAACCGGATAGTTGCTGCCGCGCAGCAACCTGACGACGATACCGCCCTCGCGGGTGAACTTGACGGCATTGGACAGGAAATTGACCAGTATCTGCCTGAGCTTCTCGCTGTCGGAAACAATCGTCTCAGGGACATCAGCACCGACTTCCAGCGTTAATTGGAGATGTTTCTCATCGAACTGCGGCTTCAGCAACTCCAGGATATCATCCAGCAACCTGCGCAAATATATGGTCTCCGGCACCAGCGTCATCTGCCGTGCTTCGATACGTGACAGGTCAAGTATATTGTCAATCAGCGCTTTCAGGTCCGAGCCGGCGGCGTGGATGATATGGGCCTGCCTGCAACCCTCCCCGGAGAGGTTGCCTTCGCCGCAATCAGCCAGCATCTTCGACAGCAGCAGAATCGAGTTCAGCGGTGTGCGCAGTTCATGGCTGACATTGGCGAGGAATTCCGACTTGTAGCGATTGGAAGCTTCCAGTTCCTGCGCGTATTCATACAGGGCCTTGTTGTGTTCCGCGTGCGTCAGCGCCAGGCGGGTAAGGTTCTCCCCGAGTTCATGCAACTCCTGGGGCCTGCGCCAGGAAAAACTGACGGGCTCGTCGCGTTCCAGCACCTGGGATATTCCGTCGGTCAGTTCGTGGCCGAACCGTTCTGCCCGGAGCGCAATCAGCCGCGCCACTACGAACACCACCAGCAGCAGACCAAACGCGATAATGGCAATACGCCCCTCGACGGTCTGCCGCAGCGAGGTCAGGGGCGAGGGATCGACGCTGCGTCCCACCCACAGCGGCCCGGCATCGTAAGTGTAGAACAGCGGCACCCACATCACCTGCTGCCCCTCGTATTCCCAGAGCGCCAGCTCACCCCGGGAGAAGATCTCTTCAAGACCCTGGAAATCCTCAAAGGCGGTTCTAACCGGTTGCTTGCCGGCCTTGCTGCCCAGGTAATGGCCGTCACTCTGCACCCAGTAGTTGCCCCGGTAGGCGCTGGCCAGGCCGCCCATATCCAGGTACATGATCACCGTGCCGCGCTTTTCGGTCAGTTCCTCGGAATCAGCTGCTTCCATCGGAATGACCACCGGACTCACCAGACTTAGCTGCATGAAACGGCTGGGCGATTCGGTTTCCGCTGCACGATCGAACAAGATCGGGCCAGTCAGAACACCTCCCGGATTAAGTTTCCTGCCTGCATTCACCAGTTCCGGGGCGAAACCGTTGCGCACGCCCTTGCGGGGTTCCAGCAGACCGGTCTTGCGATTCCGGTCCAGCCAGAAGCTGGACACATCATTCTCATCCAGATACAGGATTTCATTGATATCAAACTGGTCCAGCAGCACCTGGTTGACCCAGTCGACATAGGCCTTGCGTGCCTGCTCAAGACTGCGGCTAGACTTCGGTTCGTCGTCCCCAAGGATGAATCCGGGCTCTGGCATCTTGGCCAGCAACCGCACCATTTCGTGTCGCCGCGCGATATGCTGGTCAAGGTCGCCGAATCCCGCCCGCAGATTCTGCAGATGCGCCTTGTGATATAGTTTTTCAATACGGTCGAAAATCATCGGCACATTGATGGCAAACCCCACCAGCAGGGGTACCAGGCCGAACATGAAAAGTAACAGGGATATCTGGCTGCGCAGCTTCATCGGCAGGTCATCAGCACCGGGCTAGAACACCCGGCTACTTTACCACGGCCACTGCTAACTGTTGCCGGCAACCATGAAAAACCCGGGCACTAAATGAAAATGGCGTCCTTCAGCATCAGAGACATCGGACCCGGCCTGGTGCTGGCAGCTACCGGCCTGGGTGCCGGCGATCTCATCGCGTCCGCGGTGGCCGGCGCCCGCTACGGCACAACCATACTCTGGGCAGCCATCCTCGGCGCCATCGTAAAATTCGCGATGAACGAGGGACTGGCTCGCTGGCAACTGGCAACCGGCAGCACCCTGGTAGAAGGCTGGATACAACGGCTGCCACGCATCGTCTCCCTCTATTTCATGATCTACCTGGTGCTGTGGAGTTTCATCGTTGCCGGCGCCCTGATTGCAAGCACCGGCCTGGCGGCACATGCCATCTATCAGGACATCAGCGTTGCACACTGGGGCATGCTGCACTCACTGACAGCACTGGTGCTGGTGATTACGGGTCGCTATGCACTGCTGGAAAAGATCATGAAGCTGTTCATGGCACTGATGCTGCTGGTCGTTATCATCTGCGCAGTCTGGGTGGCACCTGACCTGTCCGACATCGCCCGGGGCCTGCTTGCGCCGACAATTCCCAAGGGGTCCGCCGTGTTCGTGATGAGCGTCATCGGCGGTGTTGGCGGCAGTGTCACACTGCTGTGCTACGGCTACTGGATCAGGGAACGCAACTGGGTCAGCAGCGCGGACCTGCAGCGATCCAGGATCGATCTCGGCGTCGCCTATACCCTGACCGGTATCTTCGGTATCGCCATCATGATCATCGCGGCCGGCACGCGGCCGGAGGTAGTCAGCGGGCCGACGATGGTGCTCGGTCTCGCCGACAGGCTGGCGGAAATTGTCGGTCCGATCGGCAAGTGGTGCTTCCTGATCGGATTCTGGAGCGCAGTCTTCAGTTCCATGCTGGGCGTCTGGCAAGGTGTCCCCTACCTGTTCGCCGATTTCGTTGGCCAGTTTAAATCCAACAAAGTAACGACAACCGCAGTCGACACACGCTCGCGCGCCTATCGTGGTTACCTGCTGTATCTGGCTCTGCCGCCCATGCTGTTGCTGCTGGCTGGAAAACCGGTCTGGCTGGTGATCGCCTATGCCGTTGCCGGCGCCTTCTTCATGCCATTGCTCGCCGCGCTGCTGCTCTACATGAACAACCGGCGCGACTGGCTGGGCGGAATGAAAAACGGCATGGCAACGAACTTCATCCTGCTGCTCTCGGTTCTGGTCTTCGGCCTGCTGCTGTACACGGAAATCGGCAAGCAGCTGGGCTGAACCCGGACCGCACCTGGCCGGACACCGGCAACAGGCGAAAAGAACACGGAAAATCAGCCTGAGACGAGAGGTGTCGTGTCCACCTGCCAGGTTGATTCAGGGGAAACAGGCAAGTTATGCTCCTTCCCGTCGATCAGGCACCGCGGTCGCTAGTGGCTGCACACGACAGCACAACACCGAGGCAATGACCGCGGGAACTCGCTGGCACTGTAAATATATCGTTGACTGGCCGGATCCAGTAAAACAAAACCTGCAGAACAGGACTGGGGAACGAATCATGACAACAACTCGTAAAGAGCTGATCGAAACTGCAATTCAGATCGGCATAATCACGCTACTGGTGCTCTGGTGCTATCAAATTGCCGCACCCTTCATCGGACCGATTGTCTGGGGAGGCATCATCGCGATTGGCGTGCATCCCCTCTATCAGTGGCTGAAAGACAAGACCGGCCTGAGTGCTGGCTGGACTTCGACCCTGATCACGCTCGGCTTGCTGGTCATACTGATCACACCTTCTGCGACCCTCTCCAGTGCACTGCTGAAAAACGTCCAGACGCTGACCACGAATATTGAAAACGATACCTTGCAGATCCCGCCACCATCGGAGAGTGTCGCTGAATGGCCCTTGATTGGTGAAAAAGTCGCAGCCTTGTGGTTACAGGCTTCTCAGGATCTGAGATCGGTACTGGACGAACATGATGCCGAGCTAAAGAAATACACCAAGTGGTTCCTCGCCAAGATTGCCGGAACCGGATTGAACCTGCTGGTTTTCATATTCTCCATCATTCTGGCGGGCGTTTTCCTGGTTTCATCCACAGGTGCCAAACGTGCGGTCGAGTCGGTATTTACCCGGCTTGCGGGTAGCCAGGGAGCCGAACTGACCGAACTCTCACAGGCGACCGTAAAGAGCGTGGTCACCGGCATCCTCGGGATCGCCGTCATTCAAACACTGCTGGCGGGCCTGGGTTTTGTCGTTATGGGCGTCCCCGCTGCCGGTCTGCTGGCCTTTATCTGCCTGATACTGGCCATTGTGCAGATCGACATACTGATCATTCTGATACCGCTTTCTATCTATGCCTTTTCGGTGTCCGGCACCGGCGCGGCGATCGCTTTCCTGGTCTGGAATATTGCGGTGGGTCTTCTCAACAATGTCTTGAAACCGATCCTGCTGGCCAAAGGCGTCAACGCGCCGATGGCGGTTATTTTCATCGGTGCCATCGGCGGCATGCTGAATTACGGAATCATCGGCCTGTTTGTCGGCGCAGTGGTCATGGTGCTGGGATACACCCTGTTCATCGCCTGGGTAAAACCTGACGCGGAGACAGTGGAAGAATCCGCAGGCACATAAGGGCACCGGCAACCGTGCAGCCGGGATGTAGCTGCACGGTTACTGCCGCACCGTTCCCGCTCAGTCTGCCGTCGCTTCCTGGTCAGTCGCCTGCTGCGGCTCAGCACCCTGGGCAAGCCACGCGATGAACAGGCGGTAGCCCAGCGCCAGCACAACCGCACCGACAAACAGGCCGATAATCCCGGAGAGGATCATGCCGCCAATGGCGCCCAGCAGAATGACCAGCATGGGAATATCCAGGCCGCGCCCAAGCAGCAGCGGCTTGAGGATGTTGTCACTCAGGCCGACCAGCAGGCTCCAGATCATAAAAAGAACTGCCGGGACTGTGGCGGCGACGGAAAAGACATAGATGATGATCGGCCCGAGAATAATGAGCGAGGGTAGTTGGATGATTGCCAGCAGCAGCACCAGCAGGGTCCAGAGGCCGGCATAGGGAACCCCCATGACGAACAGGCCGATGCCGGCAAGGATCGACTGTATCACTGCAATCCCCAGCACGCCCTGGGCAACACTACGGATGGTCGCTCCCGCCATCTCGGCAAATTCATTCCCGTTCCTGGTTCCCATGAGCCTGACAGCAACAGCCCCGACTGCATGGCTGCTGCTTTTTGCATACACCAGCAGCACCCCGGCGATGATAATGGAAACAATAAACTGCAATACGGTGATGCCCGCCGCTGCCGCGGCAGACAGCGCCTTTTTCCCGAGCGAGGCGAGCTCGGACTTATATTTCCCCAGTGCTGCACTCAGATTGTTTGCAGCCATGTCCCACGCGCTGTACAGCCTCTTTCCGATCAGCGGCCAGGTTTTCACCTTGTCAGACGGTGCCGGAATTGCCAGGGTTCCTGCCTGCAACTCATGAGCCAGAGACTTCGTGTTTTCCAGCGCAGCGTCCGAGACCATCACCGTGGGGGTAATCAGCACGGCCAGTCCGATAACTGTAATCAGCGTGGCCGCGGTTTTCTGACGCCCACCCAGCACCGCGCTGAATTTCAGGAACAACGGGTAAATGGCCACTGCAATAATCGCCCCCCACAGCACCACCATAATAAAAGGCTTGACGATATTGAAACACCACAGCACCAGCAGCACGACCAGCCCGATACGGATCGCAGCCTCCAGCGCACGGCGTTGAAAGATCTTGTCAGCAACATTCTCGGAAATATTATTCATTCTTGCTCCTCATGGTTCCTGATTCCGCAACAGCGTAAGAAGAGTCAGGGCGTATCTCCTGAACTGCAGGACAGAAACGTACTATAATGCGCCGGTAAAAATAATGAAATGCAGCCCGGCATGGATATGCATCGATCTGCCGGCCCTGCAACTGCACGTCCAGCCGCCGACAGTGACAACAACAGACATTTGCATGAGACAGGTTAACAAAGCCTACAGCAGCATACCGGGAATCGCATGGGCAATGTTGCTTGTCGGCTCCATTCTGTCAGGTGGCTGCACAGTGATCGGCCCAGATTTCGAGACGCCGCAGGCCAACCTGCCGCAACAGTGGAATGACGCTGGCAGCGGGGTTTCTGAGCAGCAGTATGATTACAGTCAATGGTGGCAGGTATTCCAGGACCCGGTGCTGAATACCCTGGTAGAGACCGCCCGCAGCCAGAACCTCACACTGCAGATTGCCGGCCTCAGGGTTCTCGAGGCGCGCGCCCAGCTCGGTATTGTCACAGGCAGCCTGTACCCGCAGAGCCAGACAGTGTCGGGCAACTACAGCTACAACCGCGGCAAGGAAACACCGCTAACCGACAAGTACTTCAGCCAGGCAGGGACCGGTTTCGATGTCGCCTGGGAAATGGATTTCTGGGGAAAATTCCGCCGCAGCCTGGAATCTGCCGATGCCAACCTGCTCGCCAGCGTTGCCAGCTACGATGATGTTCTGGTCACCCTGACTGCAGAAGTGGCCAGGAATTACGTCCAGATCAGAACACTGGAGGAACGCATCCGGCTGGCGCGCGAGAACATCGCCATCCAGCAGCGGTCACTCGAACTGACGACCAACCAGTTCGAGACCGGTTCGGTTACCGAGCTGGACATGCAGCAGGCTACCACCCAGTTGCGCAATACCCAGGCAACAGTCCCCAGTCTGCAGATCTCGCTGGACAGGTTCCGCCATGCCTTGAGCATCCTCATGGGCATGCCACCACAGGACCTTGCGGACATGCTTGGTAGTGGCAGCGAGATCCCGACGGCTCCGGCCGAAGTGGCAGCCGGCATCCCGGCGGAGTTGCTGCGCAGGCGTCCGGACATTCGCCAGGCCGAACTGCAGGCCGTCGCCCAGTCGGCCCAGGTCGGTGTCGCCAGCGCGGAACTGCTGCCGGCATTTTCCCTGTTCGGCTCCTTCGGCTGGAACGTCAACAACGCCGGGCAGGACAGCCTCGGCGATCTGTTCAATGCCAACAGCTTCGCGTTCTCCACCGGGCCCGCTTTCAACTGGAAGATCCTCAACTATGGCAGGCTGCAGAATCAGGTGCGCGTGCAGGATGCGCGCCTCGAGCAACTGCTCACCAACTACGAAAACACTGTACTGGTCGCGGCTGGCGAGGTCGAGGATGCCATCAGCGGCTTCATGAATTCCAGGGCGGAGGCTGTCTATCGCGGGGAAAGCGCGGATGCGGCCAAGCGATCTTCCGACCTGTCCATGCTGCAATACACCGAGGGCGTCAGCCTCTACCAGAGCGTGCTCGACAGCAACCGCTCGCTGGCCTCACAGCAGGATGCCTACGCCCAGGTGCGCGGTAATATCGCCATCAACCTGATTGCCCTCTACAAGGCGCTTGGCGGCGGCTGGGAAACCCGCACGGACATGCCTTTCGTACCGGAAGAGGTACAACAGAAAATGCGCGAGCGGACGGACTGGGGAGACATGCTTGATATCAGTGACGATAATGTTCCGGTGCTGGATCCGGATACGGACCGCTGGCCGGCGCCAGACTGGTAATGGGCTGCATTGGCACACAGATATGGCGACACCATGAACCCTGCGAATATACCCGGTGAAATCGCGTTCGGCGGCATCTACTTTCCTCCGGTGCTATTCGCCATCCTGCTGGGCGTGCTGCTTGCGGGCCTGATCTCCAGGGTGCTTAATCGGCTGAACCTGACCCGCTTCATCTGGCACCCGCCCCTGTTCTTTGTCGCACTGGCAGTGGTATGCACACGCCTGGTGGGGCTTTTCATCATCCCGATATAGGTACCTGAACATGCAACAAGGCATAACCCGCTACATAGGCTATCTTGTCACCCTGGGCGCGATTGCCGCTGCCGGCTACACCCTGAGCGTGATGTTCGAGGAATACCTGTTTCATCCCTGGACCCGGGATGGCCATGTCCGCGCGCAGGTGGTCAAGATCACGCCCAGAATCAGCGGTCCGATTGTCGAACTGCCCATCAGTGACAACCAGCTTGTCCACAAGGGTGACCTGCTGTTCAAAATCGATCCCCGCACCTACGCGCTTGCCGTCGAGCAGGCAGAGGCCAAACTGAAGCAGGCACAGGCCTCCGCCCTGGTGTCACTCGACCAGGCCACGCGCGCGCGCGACCTGCACACCCGGGACAAGGGCGCGATCTCCGAACAGTCCCTGGTCCGAAAGGAAAACAACCTGCTGGTATCGAATGCCGATGTCGAGGTTGCAGAGGCAAACCTGCATGCCGCCAAGCTTGATCTCGAGTTCACGGCAGTGCGCGCACCGGTGGATGGCTATATCACGAACCTGAAACTGCGCTATGGCACGCAGACCGTGGCAAACCAGCCGGCACTGGCCCTGATCGACAGCAACAGCTTCTGGGTGTATGGCTTCTTCAAGGAAACCCAGATTCGCAACGTGCGCACCGGGAACAAGGCAGTAATCAAACTGATGACCTATCCGGACCAGCCGCTTGAGGGTGTCGTGGAAAGCACAGGCTGGGGTATATCCCAGCAGGACGGCCAGTCGGACGCGGACCTGCTGCCCACCATCAATCCGACCTTCGACTGGATTCGGCTGGCGCAGCGCATCCCGGTCAGAATCCGGCTGACCCGGATACCGGAAGACGTGGAGTTGCGTGTCGGCACCACGGCCTCGGTCTTCATCACCACGGAATAGGGTTTTTTCCACGTGGCTGAACAGACAGCTGCAGTGCCCCAACAGGTCCAGTTGCAGGAGGCCTTCAAGCTGGCACTCAGTATGACGCTGTTTTACTGGCTGGCCCTGTGGATGAACTGGGACCTGCCGAAATTCGGCGCCCTGGCAATCATCGTCGTCAGCCTCTCCACCACTGGCGCCAGCCTGAACAAGGGCGTGATGCGCGTTGCCGGCACCGGCCTTGGCGCGCTGGCCGGCTTCTTTCTCCTGTCCTGGTTCGCCCAAACCTCGACCGGCATGCTGCTGGGCGTTAGCCTGTACCTGACGGTCATCGGCTATTTCATGCAGACCAGCCGCCAGGGCGACACCTGGTTCAACGCCGGGTTTATCGCGGTCGCGGTGTGGTCGTCCAGCTACATGAAAGTGGACACGGCGTTCCACTTCGCCACCACCCGGTTTCTGGAAACCGCGGCCGGCGTCATTATTTTCACTCTGGTGAGCATCCTGTTATGGCCGCGCACCTCCAAACAGGCACTGCTACAGCAGGGACAGACCCTCTGGGAAGGCATGCAGCAACTGTTCGGGATGTACCGCACGCTGCTGCAGGACCCGGCGCCGGAAGATGACACCCCCGATCTGCGCACAAAGCTGGCCGGGAGTTACCAGAATCTGCTGGCGACGCTGGATGCCGCCTATACCGATACCGCCGCGGTACGCCGCCAGAAAGACAGCTGGGAATTGCTGCGGGTCGACCTGCAGGCCTTTGGCAGTGCCCAGGAACTGTGGCGGGAAAGTATTGCTGACTGCAGGGAACTCGACCTCGGCAGGTTGATTCCCGGACTCGACAGCGCACTGACCACATTGGAAGCGCGGCTCGCACGCGGGAGTGCATTATGGCAAGCGCAGCAGACACCCGACAATGTGCTGGAAAACGACGATACTGCCCTGCTGACGGACCTGCCGCTGGACATTGACACCCGGGCAGTTACTCGTGGTCTTTCCCACCTGCAGCACGCGGCACTGCTGAACTTTGCAAGCCAGCTGAAAATGCTCGACCGCACCAGCCGGGAACTGCTGCAGACCATGCGGGTGCTGGCCGGGCTTGAGCCTGCCGCCCTACTCCACTGCCAGGTACACAAGTCGGAGCCCTTCCAGCCCTCGCGCTGGAACCCGGAGCGTCTCCTTAAGGCACTGTTCCCGGCACTCTGCTGGATCACCGCATGGAGCTTCTGGATTCACGTCCAGCCACCAGGTGGACCATCCATTCCCATGATGGCCACAGCATTCGCTCTGGTAATGGTGATGGCGCCGATCAACCTGCTGGG
>Ga0316191_10001282_pt1 | contig 17510 bp, 16 predicted proteins | sample Eddworburr2cm_MG_FD_204928 | JGI IMG/M metagenome (GOLD analysis project Ga0316191, IMG submission 204928) | Coastal sediment microbial communities from Maine, United States - Eddy worm burrow 2 cm | ecosystem: Environmental > Aquatic > Marine > Coastal > Sediment | place: USA: Maine...
AGCTATATGGCGCCGGCCGCCGGCATAGACCGATCGGTTGTGCAGGCTGGTATAGAGGCGCAGTTGGAGCAGGTAGAGCAGAGCATGTCTACCTATCGTGAAGACTCCGAAATCAGCCTTTTCAACCATGCACCTGTGGATACCTGGTATACGGTAAGCAGCGAATTCTACAGCGTGTTGTCTGCCGCTCTGGCAGTGGGTCGCGACAGTGCCGGCGCCTACGATGTAACAGTGGCGCCGCTGGTAGATTTGTGGGGCTTCGGACCCTCCATGAGCGAGGGGGCACTGCCGGGGAACGAGGCGATTGATGCGCTGTTACCACTGGTGGGGCAGCAACAACTGAGCCTGGATGGCGAGGCCCTGCGCATCCGCAAGCCGGTTGCCCTGACGCTGGACTTTTCTTCCATAGCCAAGGGCTTTGCCGTGGATCAGGCCGCTAACTGGCTGCTCTCGCAGGGGATTGATCGCTTCCTGCTGGAAGTGGGCGGAGAGATGCGTATGTCAGGGCTCAGCCACCGCGGCGATCCCTGGCACGTCGCCGTAGAACAACCCGACAGCGCTGTGCGCGATGTAGCCGCAGCGCTGAGCGTGACCGACCGCGCAGTAGCGACATCGGGCAGTTACCGCAATTATTTTGACATGGACGGTCGGCGTTATTCTCACAACATTGATCCACGCACGGGTCGCCCGGTAATCCACGACCTGGTGTCGGTGACAGTTATTCACAACAGTGCCATGATGGCCGACGCCTGGGCCACCGCGCTCACGGTGCTGGGGGCGGAGCAGGCGATGGCAGTGGCGCAAGAGCAGGGATTGGCGGTATATTTCATGCGGCGCAGCGAGGTGGGTTTGCAGCACAGCCACACAACGGAATTTGCACCCTTTCTTGCGGTCGAACAGTAGCAGGGCGACAGCGCCCCGGAGAACACGAAGATGACATTATTCCTGGTGAGTATGCTGGTTATTGGCCTGGTAATGGCGATTATGGCCGTGGGAGTGATCATGGGGCGCGCGCCGATCAAGGGTTCCTGTGGTGGCATGGGAGCCCTGGGTATCGACACCACGTGCGATCTCTGCGGTGGCGACCCGCAACGCTGTGACGAGGAAACCCGTGAGGGTGAGGTTGGCAAGGCCAACCCGGGCCTCTATTACCCCGCAGATCGCTAGGCAGGGGATGTATAACGCTTGAGTAACCCGGGGCAGGCTATTGCCAACTACGCACCGTTTATTGGCCTGCGTTACAGTTTCAGTCGCAAGCGCAATCGCTTTACCTCGGTGATCGCCCTGGTGTCCATGCTGGGCATGGTGTTGGGTGTTGCCAGCCTGATCACGGTGCTGTCGGTAATGAACGGTTTTGCCGGTGAATTGCGCGGTCGCATTCTCTCCCTGGTGGCTCATGGTTACGTGGAGGGCGACGCCGCGGGAATTCTCCAGTGGCGTGAACTGGCGCAGCAGCTGCAGGCGCACCCCGAGATCCTCGCCGTTTCACCCTACATCAGTAGCAAGGTGATCTTCGGCAACGGTAGCGTTTTGCGTGGCGCGGTACTGACTGCCATTGAGCCGTCCATGGAGGAGAACGTATCGGGTATCCCGCAAGCCATGTTATCGGGATCGCTCGATAGCCTGGACGCAGATACGTTTAATGTAGTGCTGGGTGTCACCCTGGCGCGTATGCTGGGGGTGCAGGTGGGTGATCGCATTGAGGTGACCCTGCCGCGTCTCACGGTAACACCGCTGGGGATATTTCCCCGCAACAAAAAATTAACGGTATCCGGCGTGTTTGAAATCGGCGCACAACAGGATGTCTACCAGGCTTATGTCTCTTTGCCCGGCGGACAGAAACTGTTGGGCAAAAAGGACGCGGTAGAGGGCCTGCAGGTGCGCACTGATGATCTGTTCGCTGCGCCCGCGATCATGTCCGAGCTGGCGCGTTCGCTGCCGGCTGGCTATACGGTCAAGGACTGGAGCCAGACACAGGGTTCACTGTTTGCCGCCGTGCGTCTGGAAAAAGTCATGGTAAGCCTGTTGTTGCTCAGCGTCGTTGCCGTGGCGGCGTTTAATATAGTCTCTACCCTGGTCATGTCCGTGGCAGAGAAACGTCGCGATATAGCCGTGCTGCGCACCATGGGCGCTCGCGCCAGTGGCGTTATGGCTATCTTCATTGCCCATGGCCTGGGACTGGCGACGGTGGGCATTGGCATCGGTTGTGTGCTCGGTGTCATGCTGGCCACCAATATATCCGGTATCACGCTGTTTATGGAAAACCTGCTGGGCGTGAAATTATTCGATCCCTCCGTCTACTTTATCAGCGCCTTACCATCCGACCTGCAATGGGGAGATGTTACCGCCGTGGTACTGGCTTCCCTGGCCCTGAGTCTACTGGCGACCCTCTACCCCGCCTGGCGGGCGGCGTCCATCGCACCTGCAGAGGTATTGCGTTATGAGTGACGCGGTATTGGTGTGCGAGGCTCTGGGGCGTGTTTACGAAGACGGAGAGCACCGCGTGGCGGTGCTGGAGAATGTCAACTTCACTCTTCCCGCCGGAGATAAGGTCGCCATTATCGGCGCTTCCGGTTCGGGCAAATCGACCCTGCTGAACCTGCTGGGCGGGCTGGATAACCCCAGTACCGGACGTGTGCTGATGAGTGGCCAGGACCTGGCGTTACTCGCAGAACCCGCCCTGTGTCGCCTGCGCAATGAACAACTGGGGTTTGTCTACCAGTTTCATCACCTGCTGCCGGAGTTCGATGCCCGGGAAAATGTCGCGATGCCCTTGCTGATCGGCGGTATGCCCCGGGCCAAAGCCTGGCGCAAGGCACAAACCATGCTGGAGCGTGTGGGTCTGGGCCCACGCATGACGCACAGGCCAGCACAGCTATCCGGGGGCGAGCGACAGCGGGTCGCTATTGCCAGGGCGCTGGTGGGTGAGCCCGCCTGCGTGCTGATGGACGAGCCTACCGGCAACCTGGATCCCCACGCGGCATCACAGGTGCTGGCACTGATTGACGAACTGGGCGAGGAACAGGCGTCATTTGTGGTGGTCACACATGACCCCGCGATTGCGGCACATATGAATCGCACTGTGGAACTGCGTGACGGTGGCCTGTGGCCACTGGTATGAGGCGTATTGAGCGCTTGCGCATGGCGCTGCGCTATACCTTCGCGATGGGCAGGGGCAACCTGTCTACTTTCCTGTCATCCCTGTCCATGTTGGGGCTGGTACTCGCGATTGGCCTGCTCATCATAGTGCTATCGGTGATGAACGGCTTCGACAAGGAGATGCGCGAGCGCATCCTGTCCCTGGTGCCCCACATCACCATTTACTCTCACTTGCCTATAGCGCAGTGGCAGGAGCCCGCCGCTGTTATTGGCGCCCATCCCGCGGTGCTGGAGATCGCGCCTTTCACCCACTTCGACAGTCTGTTGCTGCGCGGTGGTGATATTGAAACTGCCAGGGGCATAGGCCTGGACGTGGAGGATGCGGCAGTTATAGGTCGCATGCTGTCAGCCATTGGCGAGGAGGCGATCGCCGAATTCCGTGAGCGGGAGGATGCTCTGGTGCTGGGCGTGGGCCTGGCCGGGAAACTGGGGGTCGTTCCTGGTGATCGGCTCACACTTATCGTGCCGGGCAATGGTCGTGAGGATAAGCTCAGCGCCGCACATTTCGAGACCGTGCGCTTGACTGCGCTGTTGGATACCGGGACCGAACTCGACCAGGCGGCGGCCCTGGTCCACCTGCAACTGGCATCCAGGATCGCAGGCCTGGATGGCGCGGTGAGCGGGCTGCGGGTGACTACCAATGATATTTTTGCGGTACAGCGTATCGCCTGGGAGCTGATCCAACAGCTGGAACCCGGTTACTACAGTACCAACTGGATGATGACTCACGGCAACCTCTATGCGGCGATTCAGTTATCCCGGGACCTGGTGTCCATCCTGCTGTTTTCCATCATTGCCGTGGCAGCATTTAACGTGGTGTCCTCGCTGGTGCTGGTGGTATTCGACAAACGCGGTAATATCGCCATCCTGCGCACTCTGGGCGCTTCGCCAGCGGACATTGCCTGGATATTTATCCTGCAGGGCGGCATGATCGGACTGGTGGGTGTTGTTCTCGGCGCGGTACTGGGTGCGCTGGGCAGTATGGCGGTACCTGGCCTGGTTGCGGGTCTGGAGCAATTGCTGGATATGCGTTTTCTCAATACCGACGTGTACCCGGTTTCCTTCCTGCCCGTCGATTTGCGCCTGGATGATATCGTGGCCGTTGCGTCGGTGGCCTTTCTTATGTGCCTGTTGGCGGCTATTTACCCGGCACGTCGCGCCGCCGCGCTGGCGCCGGCCATGATCCTCAACCAGGATCGTTGAGTTTTTTTGCGGCGCGCCGCAGTTTGCGCTGGCGCCAGAGGCGCGCAACCCGCCAGCGCCACATCATACTGATAACAAAATAACCGGTACTGCCTAAAAACAGTCCGCAGATCACGCAGCCCAGTAAAAAGGGTCGCCAGATGCTCTGCAGGCTGTGCCCCAGCCAGTAAATACTCAGTTCGAATTCAATGTCCTTGAGGGGCACGTCGATGAGCATTGCACCGATCCGATAGGCCAGGTAGAAAAGTGCCGGCATGGTGAACGGGTTGGTAATCCATACCAGACCGACTGACAGGGGCAGGTTGCAACGCAGCAGTACTGCCAGAATCGCCGCCACCACCATTTGCCCTGGAATGGGCATGAAAGCCACGAACAGTCCGATAAAGAATGCCATCGAGGCGGAATAGCGATTGATATGCCACAGGTTGCTGGCATAGATCCAGTCTCCCAGCAGTCGCAGGGACTTGATCTCCCGGATTCTGGCGGGGCTGGGAATAATGGATTTGAGGGTTTTCTTGGGCATTGGCTTGCTGGTCAGATATGACGTGTCATTCCCTGTGGTCATGTGATTGACTGGCGGTCGTTATACCACAGGATTCCCGCTATGAGGGCGTGCCTGTCGCCGGCGGTATTATGCCTATTATTGACCGGCTTCACTAGGGAGCCATGTGATGCACTCATGGATGAGTGGTCTGGTAGTGGGCATCATCTCGGTGGGGTGGTGGCCCGCGTTGCCAGAGAATTTTTTCACCCCGCTGGCTAGCCTGGCGGGCGTGTTATCGCTGCGGCTGGTGCAGCGGGGCGCGAAATGCTTTTCAGGGCTATTGCTGGGTTGTGCGCTGGGCGTGGCCCATGGCAATGCTCTTTTACAGCACAGCCTGCCGCAGAGTTGTGTCGGCCGCGCGCTGACACTATCGGGCGATGTGGTATCGCTGCCCCGACGCAGCCAGATGCCTGACGGCACCCCGCGGCAGCGGTTCGAACTACTTGTGCGGAATTTGCAGCCCCTGCATTGTGCAGGCCCCAGGCGCGTGTTGTTGTCCTATTACGGACCGCAGGCAATGGTGCCCGGGGAGCGGTGGCGTTTTGTGGTGCAGCTGAAAAAGCCCTGGGGCCTCGCCAACCCCGGTTCCTTCAACCTGCAGTCCTGGTTTGCCCAGACGGGGATTGATGCGCTGGGCACGGTGCGTCGTGACCAGGCCCGGCAGATCGGTGCCGCCAATTCACTTTACCAGTCCCATCACCGCGCGCGAGGGCGGATCAGCGAACGTATCTCGGGCCTGCCCTTTGACGCCGATGTGCGCGCGATCCTGCAGGCTATTACGGTGGCTGACAAAAGCGGGTTAGACAGTCGGCTCTGGTCGCTGCTGCAGCAGTTTGGAGTGAACCACCTGCTGGTGATCTCGGGTCTGCATATAGGTCTGGTCGCGGCTGCAGCCTATATGATCGGTGGTTCGCTGCAACGTCTGGGAGTCTGTATGGGGGCTGCCAATCGCAGCTTGCCTGGTTTATGCGCTCTGCTAATGGCCGGTGGCTACGCGGCGCTGGCGGGTTTTTCACTGGCCACGCAGCGGGCGCTGTACATGCTCATCGCCTTTATCCTTGCGGATCTGTTGGGTAGACGCAGTGCGGCCTCGGGTAATTTGTTACTGGCCGCTGTGCTGGTGCTGGGTCTTAATCCCCTGGCGGCCCTGGGCAGTGGGTTCTGGCTTTCCTTCGGGGCGGTGGCCGCGCTGTTGTGGCTGGGACAGTGGCAACGCGGCGCCGGTCGTGTACGCCGGGTTGCCGGGACACATATGTTTATGGCGCTGCTGATGCTGCCGCTGGGGGCCTGGTGGTTTGCCGGGGGGAGCCTGGTCGCGGCACCGGCCAACCTGTTGATGATTCCACTGCTGGGTGTCTGGGTCGTCCCGGCGGCACTGTTGGCCAGCTGTTGTTTCCTTCTGGGCAGTTCCATGGACCTGCTGTTGTGGCAGGTTGCCGCGTGGCCATTGCAACACATCTTGCCTGTAGCCCGCTGGCTGGAGCAGCTTTCACCGGGATGGATGTACTGGCATTTGCAGGGCGGTATGGGGGCTGTGTTACTGGCTATCTGTGCGGTTTTGCTACTGGCGATACCGGGGGCAAAGCGCTTGCGCGTGTTACTGGCGCTATTCCCGCTGCCACTGGTATTACCGCATAACACCCGCGAACCTTTGCCCCAGGAGCATACCAGGGTGACTGTGCTCGATGTGGGGCAGGGCACTGCCGTGCTGCTGCAGGCCGGAAACCGGGTATTGCTGTATGACACCGGGGGCGGGGACCCCGCTGGCAGCAATATGGCGCGTTCCGTGATCCTGCCATTATTGCGCCGGCGCGGCGTAAATAGGCTGGATACGTTTATTGTCAGTCATCCGGACCTGGATCACGCGGCGGGTGTACGCGATATCCTGCGATTACTGCCGGCGGCCAGGCAGCTTTATGGCGGCGCCCAGAGCGCTATGCCACAGGGGCGCTCCTGCGTGGCCGGCGAGTCCTGGTCCTGGCCCGGTGGCCAGACCTTCCAGGTGCTTTCCCCGGCAATGGAGGCCGCATTACCCAGCAACAACGCCTCCTGTGTCCTGTCGGTGGAGATTGACGGCTACCGGCTGTTGCTGACTGGAGACATCGAGGGCAGCAGGGAGCGGCAACTGGTGCGCTATTGGGGCGAGGGCCTGTACAGCGACTGGTTACTGGCGGCTCACCACGGCAGCAAGACCTCTTCGTCACAAACCTTCCTGAAACGGGTGCGGCCAAGCCTGGTTGTGCTCAGTCACGGTTATGCCAATCGCTTCGGCCATCCCCATCCTCTGGTAATGCAACGACTGCAGATAGCGGCGGATACGGTTATCAGCACTGCTGTAAATGGGGCGCTGGAGTTTACCGTCGTGCCGGGACAACCTGTATCGATGCGTGCGTATCGCCAGGAATTGCGCCGCTACTGGATGTAAGTTGCTGCGGTTTCTCACCCTCGCGGCCTGTGGGTATAATGACCCGATCAGAACAACAGCAAGGGGCGTTACTGTGCTTGAACTATTGGCAGCAGGTGGTTGGATAATGGTACTGATAATGATCAGTTCCGTGGCAGTGCTGGCTATCTGCATCGAGCGGCTGTACACGCTCAACCCGAAGAAAATTGCACCGCCGCACCTGCTGGCCACCGTGTGGAAGCAGCTGAAGGCGGGGGAAATGGATGCCAATCGTCTGCGTACACTGAAACAGTCGTCTCCCCTGGGCAGGATTCTCGCTGCGGGCCTGGGCAACGCCTATCACGGGCGGGACGTGATGAAGGAAAGCATTCAGGAGGCCGCCGGGCATGTGGTGCACGACCTGGAGCGCTATCTCAATCCACTGGGCACCATCGCGGCGATAGCGCCGCTGTTGGGCCTGCTGGGTACCGTGGTGGGTATGATCAAGGTATTTGCCGAGATCATGACCCAGGGCACAGGTAACGCCAGCGCACTTGCCGGTGGTATCTCCGAAGCCCTGATTACCACCGCTGCCGGTTTGACCGTCGCCATACCGGCGCTGGTGATGCACCGTTATTTCACCGGCCGCATCGACGGGATCGTGATAGAACTGGAACAGGAAACCATCAAACTGGTGGATGCCCTGCACAGCGAAGAAAATACGGAAGCACATTCTTGAAATTTCGCCGTCAGCGCAGGGAAGAGGTCGGTATCAACCTGACGCCGCTGATCGATGTGGTGTTCCTGCTGCTGATTTTTTTTATGGTATCCACTACCTTTACCCGGGAAACCCAGTTGAGCGTCGATCTGCCCGAAGCCGAGGGCAAGCCCAGGCCGGAGGTGCAGGAGCAGATCGAGATACTGATTGATGAGGCTGGCCAGTATCGGGTTAATGGGCAGGGCCTGGTCGACAGCCGCATGCGCACCCTGCAGGCCGCCATTTACAAGATATCTGCGGGGGATACCACATTGCCTATGGTGATTACCGCTGACGCCCAGGCAGCTCACCAGGACGTGGTCATGGCGATGGACGCAGCCGGGCAGATGGGCTTTGTGCACCTGAGCATCACTACCCGGCAACCCGCCGGACAGCGGAGTCCCAGGGGACAATGACCACCAGGCCCCGGGCGATGTACAGCAGTACCCGCCGACAGGGCAAACTTAACGACTGGGAGATTTACCTGCGGCTGTTGGGCTATGTCGTTCCCTATTGGTATTTGTTTGTGCTCAGCCTGCTGGGCTACCTGGTATATTCGTTGGGCAATGTACTGCTGGCGGACATGATGCAGTTCCTGCTGGATGCCCTCAACGAAACCAGTGATGTGGCCAACGGTATCGTCTCCGGTGTGGCTTATCGTCTGTTCTACTCGCCGGACATGGGGCGCCTGGAGTTCGCCCGGGTCGCAGTACCGATAGCCATCGTGCTGCTTACCCTGACCCGGGCGCTGGGCTTTTTTGTCGGTACGTATTTCATGAATCACGTGGCTCGTCATCTGGTTCACGAACTGCGCTGTGAGTTGTTCGACAAGATGCTGGTTGCGCCCAGTGCTTACTACGACGCCCACAGCCAGGGTGTCTTGATCTCAAAAATCACTTTTAACGTGGAACAGGTCACCGGTGCGGCCACCAAGGCGTTAAAGATTCTGGTGCGCGAAAGTCTGACGGTAGTAGCCCTGTTCAGCTATATGCTCTACCTCAATTGGCGCTTGTGCCTGGTATTTATTGCGGTGGCGCCCCTGATCGCCCTGGTGGTGCGAGTGGTGGGCAGGCATTTCCGGCGCTACAGCCGCCGCATCCAGGCCTCGATGGGCGATGTGACCCAGGTGTCCAATGAGACGATCGGTGCCTATCGCGAGGTGCGCATATTCGGTGGGCAGTCGCAGCAGCGAGAGCGTTTTCGCCATGCCAGTGACTACAACAGGTTACAGAGTCTGAAGCTGGCTTTTGCCGATGCGGTGAGTACGCCGGTACTGCAGACCTTGCTCGCCCTGGCACTGGCGGCGCTGGTATGGTTTGCCCTCAGTCCGGACATTCTCGCGGGATTTTCGGCGGGTTCCCTGGTGGCATTCCTGATTGCGGCAGGGCAATTGGGTAAACCGATGCGCCAGTTGAGTGGCATACAGAGCGTGTTACAACGCGGCCTGGCTGCGGCCGAGGATATCTTTGCGCAACTGGACCTGGAGGACGAAATCGATGCCGGTACGCACAGCGCGTCGCGGGTTAATGGAAATATCGCTATTAACGACCTGTCTTTCTCCTACCCGGGGACGGATCGTGTGGCGCTGCGAAACCTGTCGTTGAATATACCCGCCGGCAGTACCCTGGCGCTGGTCGGGCGCTCGGGCAGTGGCAAGAGCACCCTGGTACAGCTGATTGCACGATTCTATCGCCCCGACAGCGGGCAGATACTGTTGGATGGGGTGCCGATTGAAGATTACCGGCTGGCCAATATGCGCAGTCATATCGCCCTGGTTTCTCAGGAGGTCACCCTGTTTAACGATACGGTGTATAACAATATTGCCTATGGCGCTCTGGCTGATGTGCCGCGGGAGAGAATTGACGAGGTTGCCCGCCTGGCCTGTGCCGATGTTTTCATCGCCAGGTTGCCAAAGGGCATGGACACGATATTGGGTGATGACGGCGGAGGACTCAGCGGTGGCGAGCGGCAGCGTATCGCTATTGCCAGGGCGATACTCAAGGATGCGCCTGTGCTGATACTGGATGAGGCCACCTCGGCGCTGGATAACGAATCGGAGCACTATATCCAGCAGGCGCTGGACAATATCATGCGCCAGCGTACCACCATTGTTATTGCACACCGCTTGTCCACGGTGGAGAAAGCAGACCGCATCGCAGTCATGGATGCGGGTACTATTGTCGCGATCGGCAGCCATGATGAACTGCTGCGCCGCGGTGGTATTTACGCGCAGCTGTATCAGCAGGAGTTCAGTGATTGATGGCAGGCGCTGCACAGTGGCTGTCGCATGCCTGGTATACCGAAGCCTGGTGGCTGTGGCTGTTGCGTCCCGCCGAGGTCCTGTTTCGCACGCTTGCTGCCGCGCGACGCTGCTGCTATCGATTCGGCTTATGCCAGACATATAAACCCCCTGTGCCACTGGTGGTGGTGGGTAATATCACCGTGGGCGGCACAGGCAAAACTCCGGTAGTTATCGCCCTGGTAGAGGCCCTGGCTGCCCTTGGCCTGCGCGCGGGAGTGGTCAGCCGTGGTTATGGAGCGAACGCCAGGCATTTTCCCCACGTGCTGGATGAGCACAGTGTATTGGCAGATTGCGGTGATGAGCCCCTGTTGATTTATCGGCGTACCGGTTGTCCCTGCGTGGTGTCACCGGACAGGGTGCAGGCTGTGCGCACGCTGCTGAGCCTGTTCACGGTGGATATTGTGCTCAGTGATGATGGTCTGCAGCACTATGCCCTGGATCGCGATATGGAAATCGCACTGCTGGACGCCGATGTCAGGTTGGGCAACGGGTTCTGCCTGCCCGCAGGGCCCCTGCGTGAGCCACCCGGTCGCCTGGATACGGTTAACTATGTACTCTACCGCGGTGGTGATGACCCGGATTCGGGGGTACAGTATGACGTCGATGCGCTGGTTAACGTGCGCACTGGCGACCGCGTGACCCCATCGCCCGGTCGGTTGGGGGCCCAGGTCACCGCAGTCGCTGGCATTGGCCAGCCAGGACAGTTTTTTACTGCGCTGCAGACACTGGGTTTCACGCTGCGACAGCGCGTATTTCCCGATCATCATGTGTTCACGGCAGCCGATTTCCGCGGCTTGGAAGACCAGCCCATTATCATGACGGAAAAGGACGCGGTAAAATGCGGCGACATTGCCGGCAGTAACGCCTGGTACCTCAGCATAAGGGCGCGATTGCCACTATCAGTGGTCACTGCTGTGACACAACTGGCCAAACATTAAGCGCACCTGGGGAGCACCATGTCATTTACCGTTGTAATACCCGCCCGCTACGGCTCGACCCGCCTGCCCGGCAAACCGTTACTGGATATCGCCGGCAAGCCGATGGTCCAGCGGGTCTGGGAGCAGGCCAGCCGCAGTGCCGCTTCCAGCCTGGTTATCGCTACCGATGATACCCGCATACGCGAAGTCGCCGAGGGCTTTGGTGCACAGGTCTGCATGACATCTGCGCAGCACCCTTCCGGCACCGATCGCCTGCAGCAGGTTGCCCGTGAGATGGCCTGGGATGACGAGCAAATCGTGGTCAACGTGCAGGGCGATGAGCCGCTGATACCACCAGCGGTGATCGACCAGGTGGCCGCCAATCTCGCGACCAGGCCACAGGCGGGGATGGCGACCCTGTGCGAGCCGCTGGAGACATTGGAAGAGCTGTTGAATCCCAATGCGGTCAAGGTGGTAGCGGATCGGGAAGGGATGGCCCTGTATTTCAGCCGGGCACCGATCCCCTGGCCCCGGGATGCCTTCGCACAAACACGCGACGCGATGCCTTCGCAGGGACAGTGGCAGCGCCACATTGGCATCTATGCCTATCGCACGCGCTTTCTGCATCAGTATGTCACCTGGGAGCCCGCCCCACTGGAACTGCTCGAAAGCCTGGAGCAGTTGCGCGCCCTGTACAACGGCGAGCGTATTCATGTGGCTCCGGCGCTGCAGCCGGTGCCCGGTGGTGTCGATACGCAACAGGACCTGGACGCCGTGTGTGCCAGCCTGGGCGCGGCCGGTTAAAGGAACCTCCAGCGCGGTTATTGTCTTGTCCGAGGCCGGGCTGTGGCAAATTTCCCTGATTTTTTGTCACGAAATGAACCGTTTTTTAGCGGATCAGGTTATTATTGACGGCTAATTTATTCCCCCGCGCGATAGAGATAGTTCACATGGCAGCGTTTGGCACAGAGTTTACCGGGCAGATGGTCAGTAGCCACTACGAGAACGGGCAGTGGTCCGATCTGCAAGTGGTGCCTGTGGCTCCGTTTTCGCTGCATCCTGCGACACATGTGCTGCACTATGCCAGCGAGTGTTTCGAGGGTCTCAAGGCCTATCGCCAGCAAACTGGCGAGGTGCATCTGTTCCGACCGGACCGGCATATCGCGCGCATGACCAACAGTGCCGCACAGTTGCTGCTGGAAATTCCCGGGCAGGCGGAACTGGAGCGCTCCCTGCACATGGCCGTGGCTGCCGTGGTCGATGCTATTCCCGCTTACCCGGGCGCCCTTTACCTGCGTCCCACGCTGCTGGGTACAGAGCAGGATATCGGTGCGGCGGCGCGGCCTTCACAAAAGGTTCTTTATTATGTGCTGACCTCTCCGGTGGGAAATTACTTTGCCGGAGGCCTCAAACCGCTGCGGGTCAAAGTGGATGACCAGGCCATGCGCTGCACCCCGGGATTTGGCGAGGTCAAAACCGGCGGTAACTACGCCGCGGCCATGCGGCATGTGGTGCTGGCGCAGCGCGAACTGGGGGCGGACCAGGTACTGTTCGCGCCCGGTGGCAACGTTCAGGAAACCGGCGCGGCGAATTTCGTGTTGATCGAAGGCAATGAACTGTTGACCAAGCCGCTCGATGGCTCGATTCTGCCTGGTGTTACGCGAGATAGCATCCTGACACTGGCCAGAGATGCCGGTCTCAAGGTCACCGAACGGGATTTCAGTGTGGCGGAGCTGTTGGAACGCGCACCACATGGAGAAGCCGCCCTCACGGGCACCGCGGCCGTGCTTACCCCGGTGGGTGCTTTTCTGTATAACGGCAGGGAAATTACTGTTGGCGATGGCCAGATGGGGCCCTGGTCCGCCAGTTTGCGGGAGCAGTTGTGCGCCATTCAAAGCGGCGCAGCCGCAGACCCCCACGGTTGGCGCGCGCCACTGCAAGTGAGCTGACGCTGGCTGCCAATGCCTGTCAATTGCTCTGAATGGCCTGGCGCCTCGCCCGGCCTGAACATCTGCATGGGCTGCATTACATCTATATTGATCGTCGGGATTTAACAGCATATTGAGTGATAGACCTTTCATGGGAAAGCCATTGGTATCAGTGCTGTTTTGCTGTCTGGGCAATATCTGTCGCTCCCCCACCGCGCACGGTGTTTTCCAGGCCAAGGTGACACAGCAGGGCATGGCTTCGAGTATTTACACTGACTCCTGCGGCACCGGGGGTTGGCATGTAGGAGAGCCCCCTGATGCCCGCGCGACTACCGCAGCCCGCCAGCGGGGTTACGATTTAAGTTCACTGCGGGCCAGGCAGGTACAGGCCGATGATTTTCAGCGTTTCGATTACATCCTCGCGATGGATCACCAGAATTTGCAGGACCTCACAGCCATGTGCCCGGGGAACTATGCGGGGCGACTTGGCCTGTTTCTGCCCTTTGCCGAGAGTGCCCTGGAGGAAGAAGTCCCGGATCCGTATTACGGCGGTGCGCATGGGTTTTCCCATGTGCTGGACCTGGTAGAAGCCGCCAGCGACGGCTTATTGCGGGAGATCGCCCGTGCGCATCCTGTGCGGTGAAGCTTTACAGCCTTTTAACAGCCTGGGCCTACAGGCGAGTGCCGATGCCCTGGTCACCGTCGCTTCCACCGAGGAACTGCTGGCGGCCTGCCGCTGGGCACAACAGAGAGATTTGCCCGTGGTGCCGTTGGGGCAGGGTAGTAACGTGGTGCTGGCGGGTGACCTGCATGCGCTGGTCGTGCGTCAGCAAACTCCGGGTATAAAGCTGATCCAGCAGCGCGGTGATAGCGTTACACTGCGCGTAGGAGCGGGCGAAGATTGGCATTCACTGGTGCAGTGGAGCATGGACCAGGGGCTTTATGGCCTGGAAAACCTCGCTCTGATCCCCGGTACAGTTGGTGCGGCCCCGATCCAGAACATCGGCGCCTATGGCGTGGAGTTAAAATCTTTTGTCCACGCGGTTCACGCTATTGCGATAGCTACCGGCGAACAGGTTTCCCTCAGCGCCAGCGAATGCGAATTCGCCTACCGTGATAGTGTGTTCAAGGGACGGCTGCAGGATCAGCTGGTTATTACCGCCGTTGATTTGCGCCTGTCCCGTACGGCTGAAATTCATATTGCGTATCCGGCGCTCGCAGCACAGCTGGCCGACTTTCCGGGTAAGGTGATAACGCCCCAGCAGGTGTTTGCGGCGGTGGTCGATATTCGCAGCAGCAGGCTGCCGGACCCGGCGGTGGTTCCCAATGCGGGAAGCTTTTTTAAAAACCCCCAGTTACCAGCGGCACTGGCCAGTGCACTGGCGGCCCGCTTCCCGGATTTGCCTGGCTACCCGCAGCCCGATGGTAGCGTGAAATTTGCAGCGGCCTGGATGATAGAGTACTGCGGTTGGAAAGCTTATCGCGAGCAAGACCTTGGGGTGCACCCGGAGCACGCCCTGGTGCTGGTTAACTACGGTAATAACGACGGTCGGCAGTTGTTGGGTCTGGCCGGGCGTATCGCCGCCTCGGTGCGGGATATCTTTGGTATCGAGTTGCATATCGAACCACGGGTCTACGGTTAAAATGCAGTGACAGACTTCGATCACAAAGCCTACCTGCAGGCATTGACTACCCGGCCCGGGGTTTACCAGATGTACGATGCCCAGCAGAAATTGCTCTACGTGGGTAAGGCGCGTAACCTGAAAAACCGGGTAGGCAGCTACTTTCGCGCCAGCGGACTGACCGAGAAGACCCTGGCGCTGGTATCGCGCATTGCGGATATCCAGGTGACGGTGACATCAACGGAAGTCGATGCCCTGCTGCTGGAACACAACCTGATCAAAAATCACCAGCCGCCCTACAATATCCTGCTGCGCGATGACAAATCCTATCCTTATATCCTGTTATCGACCGAGGATGAGTTTCCCCGCCTGAGCCTGCACCGCGGCGCCCACCGCCGCAAGGGCAGTTACTTCGGCCCCTATCCCAGTGCCGGTGCGGTGCGTGAATCCCTGCATTTCCTGCAGAAAGTATTCAAGGTACGCCAGTGTGAGGACAGCTACTTTCGCAATCGTTCCAGGCCCTGCCTTCAGCACCAGATCAACCGCTGTACTGCCCCCTGTGTCGACCTGGTCAGCCGCGAGGACTATGGCCGACAGGTAGAGAACACCGCAATGTTCCTCAGAGGCAAGTCCACCGAACTGATGGTCAGCCTGGCGGATGACATGGAGCAGGCGGCTGCCGCACTGGAGTATGAAAAGGCCGCGGTACTGCGTGACCAGTTAGCGCAGTTGCAGCATGTGCAGGCCAGCCAGGGGATCGAGGGGGTAAAGGGTGACCTGGATATTCTCGCTGCAGCCGTGGAGGGCGGCCGCGCCTGTGTGCAGGTCTTGTTTGTGCGCGGGGCAAGGGTGTTAGGAAGTAAAACCTATTACCCGCCCTTGAAATTGCAGGAAGATCCGGCAGAGGTGCTGTCGGCTTTTATTCCCCAGTATTACCTGGGAAACGAGCGGGTGGTGCCACGCGAGCTGATAGTGAACGCCTTGCCGGAGGATGCCGCTACGCTGGCTGCCGCGCTCACGGTGCAGGCCGGGCGCAAAGTGACGTTGCGCGCTCGCGTGCGCGAGGCACGGGCACGCTGGCTGCGCCTGGCGGTGCAAACCGCAGAGACCAACCTGCATTCACACCTTGCAGGCCGCCAGAATATCCTGGGCCGCCTGCAGTCCCTGCAGGATTTACTGGGCCTGGCGGAGTTGCCAGAACGCATGGAGTGCTTTGATATCAGCCACAGCTCGGGAGAAGCCACCGTTGCATCCTGCGTCGTGTTTGACCAGAACGGTCCGCGCAAATCCGATTACCGCCGATTTAATATCGAGGGCATTATCGGCGGCGATGATTACGCCGCCATGCAGCAGGCCCTGCAACGCCGCTACAAACGTCTGCAGGCCGGGGAGGGTGCACTGCCCGACGTCCTGTTCATTGACGGTGGTAAGGGGCAGGTCACCCAGGCGATGTCGGTGCTCGGGGAACTGCAGATTGAGGGCGTGGAAGTTATCGGGGTGGCCAAGGGCGTTACCCGCAAGGCCGGGTTTGAAACCCTGCTGGACGGCAGGACCGGGCGTGAGCAGCAACTCCCCGGCGACAGCCCCGCACTGCACCTGATACAGCAAATCAGGGATGAGGCCCATCGCTTCGCTATAACCGGGCATCGTGCGCGCCGGGATAAGTCCAGGCGACGCTCTTCGCTGGAGAGCATCCCGGGCGTAGGCGCGAAAAGGCGCCGGGAACTGCTGCGACATTTCGGCAGCGCCCAGGGCGTGGAGAACGCCAATATCGAAGAGTTGCAGAAAATCTCCGGAATAAGTGCCACAATGGCACAACAGATTTACGACCATTTGCACAATATTCCGGTGCAGGACGACAGGAACTGACAGACTTGCCGATCAATATTCCCAATTCCCTGACCATCATGCGCATCCTGCTGATCCCGGTGCTTGTGATGGTGTTCTACCTGCCGTTCAAGAACCACCTGCTGGTAGCCGCGGGTATATTTGCGGTGGCGGCGGTGACCGACTGGTTTGATGGCTACCTGGCCCGGAAACTGGGACAAATGACGGCGTTTGGTGCTTTCCTGGACCCGGTGGCGGATAAATTGATGGTGGTTGTCGCCCTGGTACTGTTGGTGGAGCGCCACGATACCCTGCTTTTTACCCTGGCCGCCTGCGTCATCATCGGCCGGGAAATCGTCATTTCCGCGCTGCGAGAATGGATGGCGGAACTGGGAGAGCGGACCTCGGTCGCCGTGTCCTATATCGGTAAAGTCAAAACCGGATTCCAGATGGTCGCCATCACGGCGCTGCTGGCGATCGACCCCGCGCGCGACGGCAACTGGATGCTGGCCCTTTGCTACCTGGTACTATATACCGCGGCAGTACTCACCTTGTGGTCCATGATGATCTACCTGAAAGCCGCCTGGGGCGTTATCAAAGACAGAGATAACCCCTTATAATTCATAAACTTGCGCCGATATTTTCCGCTTTCGGTTGACATCCCGGCGATAACCCATAGAATATGCGCCTTTCCAGCGTATGCAGCGTTTGGGCAGGTTGGATTAGGCAGTAAGTGCGGGAATAGCTCAGTTGGTAGAGCGCAACCTTGCCAAGGTTGTGGCGGGGCGCGCAGCCTCGACGGTTCCGGCGACCACGGCGGTGGATAAACGTGATGTGTGCGGGAATAGCTCAGTTGGTAGAGCGCAAC
>Ga0316191_10001283_pt1 | contig 17499 bp, 12 predicted proteins | sample Eddworburr2cm_MG_FD_204928 | JGI IMG/M metagenome (GOLD analysis project Ga0316191, IMG submission 204928) | Coastal sediment microbial communities from Maine, United States - Eddy worm burrow 2 cm | ecosystem: Environmental > Aquatic > Marine > Coastal > Sediment | place: USA: Maine...
CGGGCAAACGGTACCAGGGTGACGCTTAGGGAGGCATGGGGACCGCGTTCGATAACCGGACTAGTTCTGGCGCACATGGATGCAGCATCAATGCTCGCCCGCCTGAAGAGCAGGGTTGAAACCGGCAGTGCCGCGCCCGGAAGGTCCAGGGGCTGGGCGCCCGCCGTAATATCAGGTGCATCGCTGCTGGCGACCGCCGCGGCATTTTCACTGCTGCTGGGTTGGGAAACAGGCGTCATCTTTGTGGGACTGCTGGTGCTGCATGAATTTGGCCACCTGATATCGTTCCGCATGATCGGTCAGCCGTGGGGCAAGGTTATATTCATCCCGTTCCTGGGTGGTGTCGCGGTGTCGCGTGTGCCGCATCTGAAGCTCGCAGATGATGCGTTCTGCGCTATCATGGGGGCCGGGCTCTCGATGGTTGCGCTGGTGCCTGCAATCATCATGAGCACATGGCAGGTCGGCTCACCGGGGGCTGTGCACCTGGCTTATGTGATCGCCGCCATTGCCGGTGGTCTCAATCTGTTGAACCTGTTGCCGGTGTTCCCGCTTGATGGCGGACGCGTGCTGCGCGCGGTTATGCAGTCTGTGCTGCCGGGACATGTCCGCCATGCAATGTTCATGGTAGCCGGCCTGGTGGCCATTGGCGGTGTGGTTTTGCACAATCCGGTGCTGGTTGCCATTGCAGTTGTGGCGTTTTTTCAAAGCGCCCGGTTGGGACCGGCAAAGCAGGAGGTGGCGTTGATGCAGCCTTACGCGGCAACGATGATGTGCGTGGCGTATGTATCGCTCGTGGCTGTGCATGGTGTCGCGATGGTCCAATACTGGCCGAGCCTGGGATGATTTCTGCCATGCAGGGTTGAACACCTGGGATGCGCGCGTTACCAGTGTGGTGCTTTCGCAATCCATCGTGGTTCACAATGCCCAGGCGACCATCTACCCGTTACACAAACCTGATTGAAGACGGCAGGCTGGATTCCGATACCGGTCAGCTCGATGTCATCAAACGGCTCGACGACCTTGCCCGGCAACTGGATGGCTATGAGTTGCCCGGCCATGCCAGCGGGCTGGCATGGTTGTTCAAACGGGGATCTTCGCCTGCTGCGCCGCGCAGTGTCTATATCTGGGGTGATGTGGGGCGCGGAAAAACACTGGTCATGGATCTGTTCCACGACGCCATTGCGCCGAAGACCAAGCGGCGCATGCATTTTCACGGGTTCATGCAGCAAGTGCATCGTGACATCCATGCCTACCGCAAGGATCAGGACAAGGGTCTGATAGATGCTGATGCAGACCCCATTGCCAGTGTTGCCGCAAGCATCGCGGCTGAAGCCAACGTGCTGTGCCTGGATGAATTCCAGGTCAGGGACATAACCGATGCCATGATTCTGGGCCGCTTGTTCCAGGCTTTGCACAAAGCCGGTTGCGTTATTGTGGCGACGTCCAACATTCCGCCTGACGAGCTGTATCGCAACGGCTTGAACCGCAATCTGTTTGAACCGTTTATCGAGTTCATCAAATCCCGGTTTGACATTGTTCAACTGGACGGGCCGTCAGACTACAGGCTCGATAAACTGGCCGGCGAAGAGGTCTATTTCTGTCCGTTGGGACCCGGTTCTCTGGCGCGTTTGAAACTGTTGTGGCGCAAGGTGACCGGGGCTGATGATGGTGCGCCGGGCGAGTTGCAGGTGCAGGGACGCGTGTTGCCGGTGCCGCAAACAGCCAGGGGAGCTGCCTGGTTCACGTTCTCCGCGCTGTGCGACGAGCCGCTGGGTGCAGCGGACTATCTGGCGATCGCTGAAGCCTATCGGATTGTGTTTATCGAAGGTGTGCCTGAACTGAGTCAGGCGCAGGGAAATGCGGCGCGGCGCTTCATCAACCTGATCGATACGCTCTACGATGCCCATGTGCGCGTGGTGATCAGTGCCGATACCCCGCCTCAGGGCATATACCGGTACGCCGATACGCCAGTCGAGTTTGCCCGTACAGTCTCGAGGCTGACGGAAATGCAGTCTGCGCAATGGTGGCAACAGGCCTGAAGCCCGGTTAATCCATCAATTACCCGTCTCATAAACCAAATGGCTAGTGCTAGTTACTTGCGATCAGCCCGCCTAGGGTTTAGTAAACGGCGATCTTTCGCATCAGCGAAATGGTTTCTTCGCAATGCGGTCTGCGTGCCGGAACATGCCGGCAGGACCAAAAGCCAGGCACCGGTTCGCGTAACACACAGGGAAATGCAAAATGGCGCGTAATAAAATTGCACTGATCGGCGGGGGCATGATCGGCGGAACACTGGCTCACCTGGCGGGCCTCAAGGAACTCGGTGATATCGTGATCTTCGACATTGTCGAAGGCATGCCGCAGGGCAAGGCGCTTGACCTGGCGCAAAGCTCGCCGGTTGACGGCTTCGATGCTGAATTGACCGGTGTCAACAAATATGAAGGCATCAAGGGTGCCGATGTCGTGATTGTCACGGCCGGCGTGCCGCGCAAGCCCGGCATGAGCCGCGATGACCTGCTGGAAATCAACCTGAAGGTGATGAGCCAGGTCGGCGCAGGCATCAAGAAATATGCGCCAAAGGCATTTGTCATCTGCATTACCAACCCGCTTGATGTGATGGTGTGGGCGCTGCAGAAGTACTCAGGGCTGCCTGCAAACATGGTCGTGGGCATGGCCGGTGTGCTGGACTCGGCGCGGTTCCGGTACTTCCTGGCCGAGGAATTCAAGGTTTCGGTTGAAGATGTCACGGCCTTCGTGCTGGGCGGACACGGCGACACAATGGTGCCGCTGGTACGCTATTCCACGGTTGCCGGTATCCCCGTGCCGGATCTGATCAAGATGAAATGGTCGACCCAGAAACAGATCGACGACATTGTCCAGCGCACCCGCGATGGCGGCGCGGAGATCGTCGGACTGCTCAAGACCGGCTCGGCCTATTATGCACCGGCAGCATCTGCTATCGCGATGGCGGAGAGCTTCCTGAAAGACAAGAAGCGCGTGTTGCCCTGTGCGGCTCAGGTTACCGGTCAATACGGTTTGAGCGACATTTATGTCGGCGTGCCGACAGTGATCGGGGCCGGCGGTGTCGAGCGCATTGTCGAAATCAAGCTTGATGCAGACGAAAAGGCGGAACTCAAGAAATCCATAACCGCAGTGCATGGATTAATGGATGCCGCCAAGCAGATTGCTCCTGATCTGGCCTGATAAAGCTTCAGCGCAACGCCGTGTATTTTGGTATGTGGTATACCAGGCACTTTACGGCGTTGCGTTTTCGTTGTTCACTAGAGCAATGAGGCTTCCACCGAACCATAAATCTGATGCAGCTTACGCAAGACACTCAAACGGGACCGAAACACAATGAACATTCATGAATACCAGGCCAAGGCGCTGTTGAAATCATTTGGCGTATCGGTCTCTGACGGTGTGCCGATCATGAAGGCAGACGAGGCGGAAGCCGCTGCCAAATCACTTCCCGGACCGGTTTGGGTGGTCAAGTCCCAGATTCATGCCGGTGGGCGTGGCAAGGGCCGCTTCAAGGAACTTGGTGCAGACGCCGCCGGTGGTGTGCGGGTTGTGAAATCGATTGAAGATGTGGTGAAAAATGCCTCCGAGATGCTCGGCAACACCCTGGTTACCAAGCAGACCGGGCCGGCGGGCAAGCAGGTCAACCGGCTGTATATCGAGGACGGTGCCGACATTACGCGCGAGCTTTATCTGTCAATTCTGGTGGATCGTACGGTCGGACAGGTTGCCTTTGTGGTCTCGACCGAGGGCGGTATGGATATCGAAGCCGTTGCCGAAGAAACCCCAGAGAAGATCATCAATGTTGCCATTGATCCGATTGCCGGCATCACCGATGCAGATGTTGCCAGCCTGTGCGACGGGCTGAAGCTGGAAGGCGCTGCGCGCGAGGATGGCCAGACACTGTTTCCGACCCTGTACAAGGCATTTACCGAAACCGACATGAGCCTGCTGGAAGTCAATCCGCTTGTCGTGCTGGGCAACGGGCATTTGCGTGTGCTTGATGCCAAGGTCTCGTTCGACGGCAATGCCGAGTTCCGCCATCCGGAACTTGCCGAGCTTCGCGATCTGACCGAGGAAGATGCCAAGGAAGTCGAGGCCTCGAAATATGACCTGGCCTATATTGCGCTGGATGGTGACATTGGCTGCATGGTCAACGGTGCCGGTCTTGCCATGGCAACCATGGATATTATCAAGCTCTACGGTGCCTCACCTGCCAACTTCCTCGATGTAGGTGGCGGCGCCACCACGGAAAAGGTAACGGCAGCCTTCAAGATCATTACGTCCGATCCTCAGGTGAAGGGCATCCTGGTCAACATCTTCGGCGGCATCATGCGCTGCGATGTGATTGCCGAAGGCGTGGTCACGGCCGTTAAGGAAGTCGGTTTGCAGGTGCCGCTGGTCGTGCGGCTCGAAGGCACCAATGTGGAGCGTGGCAAGGAAATCATCAACCAGAGCGGGCTGAACGTCATTGCCGCTGATGATCTCGATGATGCAGCCCGGAAAATCGTCAAGGCGGTCAAGGGTTGATTGCCGGCATGACATTCACGCTGCACAGGTTTGCGCTGGCTACGGCAGTTGCCGTGGTGGCGACGCAGGCGGTGGTCTGTGACGCGCGCGCGCAAGGACCGGCTGTTGATGAAGCCGACCCGGTTTTTGTGTTCAACAAGGTGTGTTATTCGCAGGTGCCGTCGATCGGTGCCATTCGCGACATGGCAACCAGGCTGGCATGGCAGGCGCTGGAACAGTCCGACCTGAAACCGTTTTCGCCCGATCCCGATCCGGAAGTTCTGGAAGGCTGGGATGTGCAGGTCGGCAAGAAATTCTTCCGTCTGGGGCTGGTTCGCACGACGCTCAGCGACAGCTTCAAGCAGAACTTCCCGGATTTTGCAGATGGGGCGGCAACCTCGTGCACGCTTGTACTTGATGGCGGCAGTGATGCCGCAACAGTGTCTCAAGGGATGCAGAAACTGGCTGGTAAGGAACCTGCCAGCAAGGACGTGCCGGACGGCGAGTTCAGAACCACTACCTGGGCCGGCGGTAACGAGAACTACAAGGTGTTCCTGATCTCCAAGGCAGCGGCTGCCGGGGAAACCGGATTGTTGAACGTGACCATATTGGCAAAGGCAAAGTAACACCTGGTGCTTCCAGTGGAGGTGCCGGTTGACAGAAAGAAGTGAAGCAATGTCCATTCTTATCGACAAGACCACCAAAGTTCTCGTGCAGGGGCTGACCGGCAAGACCGGCACGTTCCATACGGAGCAGGCGCTTGCCTATCACGGCACGCAGATGGTGGGTGGTATTCACCCTAAGAAGGGTGGCGAAACATGGACAGGCCAGGGCGGTCACACGCTGCCGGTTTTTGCCAGCGTGGCGGAGGGCAAGGAAGCGACCGGCGCCAATGCGTCAGTTGTCTATGTGCCGCCGGCCGGTGCCGGTGCAGCAATAATCGAGGCAATCGAAGCGGAAATTCCGCTCATCGTGTGTATCACCGAAGGCGTTCCGGTAATGGACATGGTGAAGGTGAAAGCACGGCTTGCGAAGTCGAAATCACGGCTGGTCGGACCAAACTGTCCCGGCATCCTCACACCGAATGAATGCAAGATCGGCATCATGCCCGGCAACATCTTCTCCAAGGGCTCTGTCGGGGTTGTGTCCCGCTCCGGTACGCTGACTTATGAAGCGGTGTTCCAGACAACCAATGAAGGGCTTGGCCAGACAACTGCGGTTGGTATCGGCGGCGACCCGGTGAAGGGCACGGAGTTCATTGACGTGCTTGAAATGTTCCTGGCTGACGATGAAACCAAATCTATCATCATGATTGGCGAAATTGGCGGTTCGGCTGAGGAAGACGCGGCCCAGTTCATAGCCGACGAAGCCAGAAAAGGCCGTTCAAAACCGGTCGCGGGATTTATCGCCGGCCGCACGGCCCCGCCCGGCCGCACCATGGGCCACGCCGGTGCCGTGATCTCGGGCGGCAAGGGCGGTGCCGAAGACAAGATCGAGGCCATGCGCGCTGCTGGCATCGCAATTGCAGATTCTCCGGCCACATTAGGTATAACGTTGGCTCAGCGGTTGAAAGCCTAGCAAAAACGGCTATGTTGAGTTGGCGTGACTTGCAGAAGTTCACGCCAACTCGAATTTACTAAGGCTCACTGCAGGTTTCCTCCGGCAGGAATAGGTGACATGGCCAAGACAGATGCCAACGACGTGTTCGAACGAACGTCATTTCTTTACGGCGGAAACGCCCAATTCATTGAACAACTGCAAGCAGCTTACGAGCGCGATCCAAGTTCGGTAGATCCCGACTGGCGGGAGTTCTTTGCAAATCTCGGAGACAATCCGGCAGACGTTGCCGCCACGGCCGAAGGGCCGAGCTGGGCGCGGGCCGACTGGCCGCAACCGCTCAACGGTGAAATGGTGTCGGTGCTGGATGGCAACTGGGCTGTTGTCGAGCAGGCAATCGGCGGCAAGCTGGCGGGCAAGGCCGCCAAATCCGGCAGTGCGCAAGATGTCGAAGAACTGCGCAAGGCAACGCTGGATTCGGTACGTGCATTGATGATGATCCGCGCCTACCGGATGCGTGGGCACCTGATTGCGGATCTGGACCCGCTGAACCTGCGCGAAAAGCAGGCCCATCCGGAACTTGATCCCGCGTCGTATGGTTTCGGGCCGCAAGATCTTGATCGCGAAATCTTCATCGATCATGTGCTGGGCCTGGAACGGGCCACCATCAACCAGATCGTGGCGATTCTGAAATCCACCTATTGCTCGACCATGGCTGTCGAATTCATGCACATGTCCGACCCGCGTCACAAGGCGTGGCTGCAGGAGCGTATCGAAGGTCCGGACAAATCCATCGAATTCACGGTTCCCGGCAAAAAGGCCATTCTCAACAAGCTCATCGAGGCGGAAGGTTTTGAAGCCTACCTCAATGTAAAATATACCGGCACCAAGCGATTTGGCCTGGATGGCGGTGAATCGATCGTGCCGGCGCTTGAACAGATTATCAAGCGCGGCGGCAATATGGGCGTCAGCGACATTGTCTTTGGTATGGCACATCGTGGACGGCTGAATGTACTGGCCAATGTGATGGGCAAACCCTACACGGCAATCTTCCACGAGTTCAAAGGCGGATCATCCACGCCCGAAGAAGTCGAAGGCTCCGGTGACGTGAAGTATCACCTGGGCTCGTCGTCCGACCGGGAATTTGACAATAACAAGGTTCATCTCTCCCTGACCGCCAATCCGTCTCACCTCGAGATCGTGGATCCGGTTGTGCTGGGCAAGGCGCGTGCAAAGCAGGATCAGCTTGGCCGGGACCGCTCAAAGGTCATGCCGTTATTGATCCATGGTGATGCAGCGTTTGCCGGCCAGGGCGTGGTGGCCGAATGTTTCGGCCTGTCGGGTCTGAAAGGTCATCGCTCGGGCGGGTCGATTCACTTCATCATCAACAACCAGATCGGCTTTACGACCAGTCCGATCTGGGCACGCTCATCACCATATCCGTCCGACGTGGCCAAGATGATCGAGGCGCCGATTTTCCATGTCAACGGAGATGATCCCGAAGCGGTTGTCTATGCAGCCAAGATCGCGACTGAATTCCGCCAGACATTCGGCCATCCGGTTGTCATCGACATGTTCTGCTATCGCCGCTTTGGTCATAACGAGGCTGACGAGCCTGCATTCACCCAGCCTGTGATGTACCGCCGGATTGCAAAGCATGTGCCGGTCGCACAGCTGTACGCCAAGCGGCTGGTCGATGAAGGTTCGATTACCGACGCTGACTATGATGCCATGAAAGCGGCATTCCGCAGCAGGCTGGAAGATGATTTCGAAGCCGCTGATAATTACAAGCCCAACAAGGCCGACTGGCTGGACGGGCGCTGGTCCGGTCTCAAGACCACCAAGATAGACGATGATCCGCGCAAGGGTCAGACCGGTGTTGAGGTCAAGGCGCTGAAAAAGCTCGGCGAACAGATGTACACCGTGCCGGCGGATTTCAATATCCACAAGACCTTGAAGCGGGTGATAGACGGCCGCCTGAAGGTGATGAAGGCCGGAGAAGGCCTGGACTGGGCGACGGCTGAATCGCTTGCATTCGCAACACTGCTCGAAGACGGCAGCAAGATCAGGCTGTCAGGTCAGGATGTTGAACGTGGTACATTCTCACAGCGCCACGCTGTCTGGATCGACCAGCAAACCGAACGGCGTTACGCGCCTCTCAAGCATCTGAGCGGTGAGAAAACCAACGACTTTGAAATCATCAATTCAATGTTGTCGGAAGAAGCCGTGCTTGGTTTCGAATACGGTTACACGCTGGCCGAGCCACGTACGCTGGTGTTGTGGGAAGCCCAGTTCGGCGACTTTGCCAATGGTGCCCAGGTGATCTTTGACCAGTTCCTGTCGTCGGGTGAGCGCAAATGGCTGCGCATGTCGGGCCTGGTGTGCCTGCTGCCGCACGGGTATGAAGGCCAGGGTCCGGAACATTCGTCGGCGCGGCTTGAACGCTTCCTGCAGATGTGTGCCGAAGACAACATGCAGGTGGCAAACTGCACGACACCGGCCAACTACTTCCACATCCTGCGCCGCCAGATGAACCGGGATTTCCGCAAACCGCTTATCCTGATGACGCCCAAATCGCTGTTGCGTCACAAGAAGTGCGTTTCTTCGCTGGATGAAATGAGCCCTGAATCGTCCTTCCACCGGGTGTTGTGGGATGATGCAGAGTATAACAAGGAATCACCGGTCAAGCTGGTGAAGGACGAGAAAATTCGCCGGGTCGTCCTGTGTACCGGCAAGGTCTATTACGATCTGCTGGAAGAGCGCGAGAAGCGCGGTACCAATGATATCTACCTGATGCGTATCGAGCAGCTTTACCCGTTCCCCGCCAAGGCGCTGGTAAACGAGCTTTCGCGTTTCAAGGATGCCGAGATCGTATGGTGTCAGGAAGAACCGCAGAACATGGGGGCATGGACATTCATCCAGCCGTACATGGAATGGGTTCTGAACCGGATTGAAGCGACCCATCGCCGTCCGAGCTATGCAGGCAGACCTGCATCGGCGTCTACGGCAACCGGACTGATGAGCCGTCACCTGAAGGAGCTTGCCGCGTTCCTTGAAACGGCGCTTGGTGCGGGAAAAACGGGTTAGGGCGTAAGAGTTGTTGCAGCGCTGATTTCCCTGGCTGATTGAGTTTTTGTATCTTTGTTGCGGCGAAGTTCCAACCGTGCAGCAACTGTCTTTAAAGGACTGACGTGATGTCGAATGAAATCCGGGTGCCAACGCTGGGTGAATCCGTAACCGAAGCCACAATAGGTCAATGGTTCAAAAAGCCGGGTGAGGCTATAGCTGCGGACGAGCCGCTGGTTGAGCTTGAAACCGACAAGGTGACCGTGGAAGTGCCGGCACCTGCTGCGGGCGTCATGGGTGAGATACTCGTTCAGGAAGGCGAGACGGTTGAAGTTGGCGCATTGCTCGGCACCGTGGCCGACGGAGACGGTGCTGTCGCTGCCAAACCGGCGCCGGAACAACCGGTCGAGCCAGCGCCTGCCGCTCCTGCGGCGGCAACCGGCGGTGGTACGCCGGGTGTGGCCGCAGCACCATCTGCTGCCAAGCTGCTGGCTGAAAACAACTTGTCGGCAGACCAGGTTGCAGGGTCCGGCAAGCGCGGCCAGGTATTGAAGGGCGATGTGCTGGAAGCGCTTGAAAAAGGCGTCAAGGCTCCCGTGGCAACACCGGCTGCGCGCGCGCCGTCGTCAGCCGATGATGCGCCGCGTGAAGAGCGGGTGAAGATGACCCGCCTGCGCCAGACCATTGCGCGCCGGCTGAAGGATGCCCAGGACACCGCCGCCATGCTGACCACCTTCAACGAGGTGGACATGAGCGCCGTGATGGACCTGCGCAAGCGCTACAAGGACCTGTTTGAGAAAAAGCATAGCGTGAAACTGGGCTTCATGGGCTTTTTCACCAAGGCTGTGTGCCATGCGCTGAAAGAAGTACCTGCGGTGAATGCCGAAATCGACGGCACCGATCTGGTCTACAAGAATTTCTGCCATGTCGGCGTGGCTGTTGGTACCGACAAGGGCCTGGTGGTGCCGGTGGTGCGCAATGCAGATGACATGTCGATCGCCGAAATTGAAAAGGACATTGCCCGTCTTGGCGGTCTGGCGCGCGATGGCAAGCTTTCAATGGCCGACATGCAGGGTGGCACCTTCACCATTTCCAATGGTGGTGTGTATGGCTCGTTGATGTCGACGCCGATACTGAACGCGCCGCAATCCGGTATTCTCGGCATGCATAAAATTCAGGAACGCCCGATGGCGGTGAACGGTGAGGTCCGGATACTGCCGATGATGTACCTGGCGCTGTCCTATGACCACCGGATCGTAGACGGCAAGGAAGCCGTGACCTTCCTGGTGCGGGTGAAAGAGTCACTGGAAGACCCTGAGCGCCTTGTGCTTGACCTATAAGGGATAAATCTGATGTACGATCTTGTTATTATCGGCACAGGCCCCGGCGGCTATGTGGGAGCGATCCGTGCAGCCCAGCTGGGCATGAAGGTTGCCGTTGTCGAAAAGCGCGCGGCCCATGGCGGCACCTGCCTGAACATAGGTTGCATTCCGTCAAAGGCGTTGCTGCACGCATCGGAGCTTTTTGAAGAAGCCGGACACGGTTTTGAAAAGATGGGCATCAAGGTGTCGACACCCAAGGTCGACATGAAGCAGATGTTGAACTTCAAACAGGATGCCATTGACGGCAATACCAAGGGTATCGAGTTCCTGCTGAAGAAGAACAAGGTCGACGCGTTCCACGGCACCGGCAAGATCCTTGGCGCAGGCAAGGTTGAAGTGACACCTGAAAAAGGTGACGCCCAGGTGCTCGAAACCAGGAACATCTGCATTGCAACCGGGTCCGACGTGGCGCAGCTGCCGGGCATAACAATCGACGAAAAGCAGATCGTGTCTTCGACCGGCGCGCTGGAACTGACCAAGGTGCCGGGTCATATGGTGGTGGTCGGTGCCGGCGTCATCGGGCTGGAGCTCGGCTCGGTGTGGCGCAGGCTTGGCGCCAAGGTGACCGTGGTTGAATATCTCGACCGTATCCTACCGGGCATGGACAGCGAAGTTGCCAAGAAATTCAGGCTCCTGCTTGCCAGGCAGGGTTTCGGGTTCAAGCTCGGGTCCAAGGTAACCGGTGCCAAGACCTCAAAGTCGGGTGTCAAGGTGACCATTGAACCGGCCAAGGGCGGTGACGCTGAAACGCTTGATGCCGATATCGTTCTGGTGGCCATCGGGCGGGTGCCGTACACCGACGGACTGGGGCTGGAAGACGCAGGCGTTGCGCTTGATGAGCGCAAGCGGGTTATCGTGGATGATCATTTTGCCACCAACGTACCGGGCATTTTTGCCATTGGCGACGTGGTGCGCGGCGCTATGCTGGCTCACAAGGCTGAAGAAGAAGGCGTGGCGCTGGCTGAACTTCTGGCCGGCCAGGCAGGCCATGTGAATTACGGCATCATCCCGAGCGTGGTCTACACCTATCCGGAAGTGGCCTCTGTCGGCAAAACCGAGGATGAACTGAAGGATGCAGGCGTGGCCTACAGGGCAGGCTCGTTTCCATTCATGGCCAATGGCCGCGCCAAGGCAAACCAGACCACAGACGGGTTTGTGAAAGTGCTGGCGGATGCCAAGACAGACCAGGTGCTCGGCGTGCATATTCTTGGCCCGCAGGCCGGCGAACTGATCCATGAATGTGCGGTGCTGATGGAGTTCGGCGGATCGTCGGAAGACCTTGCACGTACCTGCCATGCGCATCCGACCTTGTCGGAAGCGGTCAAGGAAGCAGCCCTTGCCGTCGACAAGCGCGCCATCCACTCCTGATCAGATATCGGTTTCCGGCATCAGCTTGCTGCCGTCGATCATGCGCGTGTAGCTGAACGGCGCAGGGTCAACCATGGGCGTCTTGCCGGTGACAAGATCAGCCATCAGCCTGCCGGCACCGGGGCCAATGCCAAATCCATGCCCTGAAAATCCGGTAGACAGAAACAGGCCCGGTATCTGGTCAATGCCGGAAATGACCGGGACAGCGTCCGGTGTCACATCAATTACACCGGCCCATTTACTGGCGATCCTGACCCCCTTGAAGCCAGGATGATCCCTGGCCAGTTCATCCAGACAGTCGCGCAACACCCAGTCGACAGGTTCTGGATCAAGCACGCGGACCTTTTCGAACGGCGACATCTCGTCCAGTGACCAGTGGGAAGCCAGCATGGCTTCGGAAATAAACCGCTTGCCGATGCGCAGTTTCAGATTGGGCCATTCAGAGCGCAGCGCGGGCAGGAATGCCCTCAGGTACTTGAACGAGGCCGGGATGATGTCGGAGACGGTGACGGCATTGTGGGCAATGGTGTAGCCGCCATCGGCACGCTTGCGCACGGCATATTTCCCCCCGGCAAACGAGGTTGCGTAGGGCAGGTCCACCGGCTCTGTCGCCTGCACGTTTGACAAGGTTATGAGTTGCGGCAGGTCCAGCCCGAGATTGCCGAGGAAGCGTCGCGACCAGGCGCCTCCGGCATAAACCACACGGGTGCACCTGACACGGCCACGCTCGGTCATCACGCCCGAGACCTTGCCGGCTTCGGTTTCAATGCCGCGAACCGCCCAGCCGGTGAAAATGTGTGCGCCCTTGTTTCTGGCGGCGTCGGCGATGGCAGGGGCTGCGCGTTGTGGCTCCGCGCGGCCATCGCTGTCGGTGTACAGGGCACCTGCGAACCGGGAGCTTGCACCCGGTACCAGCTTGTCGAGTTCGTCGCCGCGCACGATGCGGGAATTGATCTGAAACGGGCGCGCGTTTTTCGCAGCCCATGCCTCGCGCTGCTGCAGGCCTTTCTCGTCAGCCTCCATATAGGCGATGCCGCATTGCTTGAAACCGGTGTCCGCCCCGGTACGCTGATTCATGCCGCGCCACAATTTCAGTGATTCCACGATCAGCGGCATTTCGCGGCTGTCACGGCCCATCTGGCGGCACCAGCCCCAATTGCGGCCCGACTGCTCGCCGGCAATGCGGCCCTTCTCAAACAGGGCAACTTTCAGGCCGCGCTCGGCAAGTTCCAGAGCGGTGCAGGTGCCAATGATGCCGCCGCCGATGACAACGACATCAACAGCATCGGGCAGGTCAGTATCTGAATCGACGTGTTCGGGTAAGGGTACCATCATGGCCGCGAGCATATGGTCGCCGCCGTCCTGTTGCCAAGCGGAATTAAAGTGCTATCAACCGGCGCGTGGATGGGCCTTGTCATATTGCGACAGCAGGTGCTCGCGGTCCACGCCGGTATAGACCTGGGTGGTGGACAGGCTGGCGTGACCCAGCAGTTCCTGGATGGTGCGCAGGTCTGCGCCGCCGCCAAGCAGGTGGGTCGCGAACGAGTGGCGCAGCGCGTGCGGGGTTGCTGTGTCGGGCAGGCAAAGCGCGGAGCGCAGTTTCTGCATCAGCAACTGAATATTTCGGGCGTTGAGCCTGCGGCCCTGCTTGCCGATGAACAAGGGGCCCTGCGGGTCAAGGCCCGGCGTCATGTCCATGTAGGTCTGCACCGAGCTGGCTGCAGCAGGCAGCACCGGTACAAGACGGATCTTGTTGCCCTTGCCGACAATGCGCAGCACGTCTTCGTTAGGCGGCACGGGGGCCTCGTGCCGGTTCAGGTTCAGGGCTTCGGATATGCGCAGCCCGCAGCCGTACAATAACAGCAGCACGGCCGTGTCGCGGGCGATGATCCAGGGCTCGGCTTCACCGCAGACATCGCTCGCGGCGAGGTTCATTGCCTGCCTGGCAGCGGCTGGATTGAGTGGTTTTGGTATGGCGTGGGGCAGCTTGGGCGAGCGCAATATGGCAACCGCCGGATTGCGCAGGATGCCTTGATTGTCGAACCAGCGATACAATGTGCGGATGGCGGACAATTGCCGGGCCATGGTGCGGCTCTCGACACCGGTTGACCGCCGCGCGGCCATGAAAGCGCGAAAGTCCAGCGGCTTGAGGGTTTCCAGATCACGCAGGGACGCAGGCCTGCCCAGGTGCACCGAAAGGAAGCGGGTGAACTGGGTGATGTCGCGGATATAGGCATCCAGGGTGTGCGGGCTCACCTGTTTTTCAACGCGCAGATGCCTGGCCCACGCAGCGATTTTTTCAGCCGCATCGCTGGCCGTGTTGAACTGGATCGCTTGGTCTGCATCTGTCATGCATATATTGTACGTGTTGATGGTTAACGCAGTGCTGATCTAGTTTTGCGTTTGAGGGGATGCAATGAAATCGGTGACAGCTTCAATCACGCCGGGTGCCAGCGGCAAGGCGGGGTCTGAATAGGTGGCCAGGTTGACGGCCCGATCATCGCTGCTGACGTGCTTCAACACGTGGTTGACCTGTGACAGCAAAACAAGCCTGGAAGGTGCGCCAGCCTCGTGCAGCCGTCGGGCATCTTCGGACGATACCTGCAGGTCTGCGTCGCCCTGCATAATCAGCACTGGTACGGTCACATTGGCGATCAGGTCTGCGGGATCGTAGGACATGGCGTCCGAGATGAAACCCTGCACTTGCGGTGAGAACAGGCTGCGAAGTGCCGGGTGCAAACCCGCCACGTCTACCTTGTCGCCTGACTCGAGTGCCGTGATGGCCTTCATGGCGTCATCGAGCAAGGGCGCGTTGGCAGGATTGGCGCGTAACTGCTGTCGCAACAGATCCCCGAATGGCCGCCCTGGTGCAGCAGCGAGGATGAGGCCGCAGATCGGCGCTTTTTTCCGGGCGGCCAGGAGCGCCACCAACGCGCCTTCGCTGTGCCCGAGCAACCAGATGCATGGTGCGCCGGACAGGTCCTGAGCGAGCGTGATCCAGGCGTGAACGTCGTCTGCATAGTCGCCGACCGAGACCTGGTTGGCGTCAGGGATGGCCTGTGCGCTGCCAAACATCCCGCGCTTGTCGATCCTGAGCGAATTGATCCCCGCTCTGGCGAGGCCCTGTGCCAGATATCTGTAGGTAGATGCGCGCACGCCGAGCGTGTTGTTTCCGTCACGATCGGTTGGTCCCGAACCCGGGATAATCAACACCGTCGATGCGGATTTACTGGTGGCTGAAAGATAAGCGCCTTCGAGTGGCCCAAGCGGGCCGGGTGTGCGCACGATCATGTCGGTTGAGTGCGCTTTGACGGGCACGAACAGCGCTCCAATCCATGTGACCAGCAGTATCAGCGGCAGAATCCGGATGCCGCGCCGCAGGGCCGGGATCAGCAATGTCACCAAACGCTAGAGTATTTTCTGACCGGTCTTGGCCCAGTCTGCCGTGAACGCCTCAAGGCCCTTGTCGGTGAGCGGGTGCTTGACCAGTGCCTTCAAGGTGGCCGGGGGTACGGTTGCAACATCGGCACCGGCAAGGGCTGCCTGCTTGACGTGGTTTACCGTGCGAATCGAGGCGGCGAGGATTTCGGTGCGGAAATCGTAATTGTCATAGATTTCGCGGATTTCCTCGATCAGTTCCATACCGTCAAGGCCGATGTCGTCGAGACGGCCGATAAACGGGGAAACGAAAGTCGCGCCGGACTTGGCTGCCAGCAATGCCTGGTTGGCGTTGAAGCACAAGGTGACGTTGACCATGGTGCCGTCACCGGCCAGCGTGCTGCAGGCCTTGAGGCCGTCCCATGTCATCGGCACCTTTACCGTGACATTGCCGGCAATTTTTGCCAGATGGCGGCCTTCGGCAATCATGCCTTCAGCATCGAGAGCGACAACTTCGGCAGACACCGGACCGGCTATCATCCTGCAGATCTCGGCAATGGTTTCCTGGAAATCACCGCCGGACTTGGCCACCAGCGAAGGATTGGTGGTCACGCCATCCAGCAGACCCATGGAGGCAAGTTCGCGAATCTCGTCAAGGTCGGCGGTATCAGCAAAGAATTTCATGGAAACGGTCCGTCTATTGATCAATGTTGCGGCGAACCTAGAGCATTCTTGACTTAAATAGAAGCGTTTGATGTTACAAAATCAGTCCATCGGCGTTGTTGCAAAGCTTGCCCGATGCACCGCATCGCGCTTCACTTTGCGTCTAGCCGAATGGACTGATTTTGTCCACCGAAGGCCGGGTTTTTGCGCCCGCTGGACAGCGTCACGGACCCCTTGTGGTCAACCAGACCAGGGCGGGACCCGTGCCTTGCCAGCGAACCCAAAAAACCGGTCAAACGTTTCTATTCAAATCAAGAATGCTCTGGCACCAGCATTGTGGCAAGCCAATGGAGAAGTGATGTCTGAAGTCTTGTGGTTGATCCGCGCGCGCGTTTGCGCCAGCTTGGCCTTCATATGACAACCGATTCCACAGTACAGGTTCTGCTGCCGCTGGCGCTGGATGATGCCTACACCTATCTGGTGCCGGACGGCATGGTGCTGGGTGCAGGTGATTATGTGCGGGTCCCGTTGGGTCCGCGCCAGGTAATTGGTGTGGTGTGGGCAACGGGCGGCACCGCGCCGGATGGGGCCAGGCTGAGGCCGGTCAGTGAAAAATATGATGCACCTGCCATGCCGGACCTGCATCGGCAATTTATCGACTGGGTGGCACAATACTATCTTGAGCCGCCGGGGTCGGTCTTGCGAATGGCATTGCGCGTGCCGCAGGCCCTCGGCGGGCAGCGGCAGCAGATCGCCTATCGCGCTTCGGGCTGTGAACCGGGAAAGCTGACGCCGCAACGGGCACGGGTACTGGACGTGGCCGGTGACGGGCTGGCGCGGCGTGCAACCGACCTTGCACATGAAGCCGGTGTCGGCGCATCGGTGGTGAAGGGGCTGGTCAAGGCCGGGGCGCTGGAAGCCATCGCGATGCCTGCCATGGCGGCATTTGCCGAACCGGACCTGGCTCACAACCGGGTCGAGCTGTCCGACGGTCAGAAACTGGCTGCCGGTGACTTGCGCAAGGCGGTAACAGCGCGCCGATTTTCGGTTTCGTTGCTGGATGGCGTTACCGGGTCGGGCAAGACTGAGGTTTATTTCGAGGCGATGGCGGCAGCCCTTGCGCAAGGCAGGCAGGTATTGCTGTTGCTCCCGGAAATCGCCCTGACCGCGACTTTCCTGCGCCGCGTGGAAGAGCGCTTCGGCGTGCCGCCTGCAGAATGGCATTCGGCGGTGCGCCCCAGAGAACGCGAGCGCGTGTGGCGCGGTGTGGCAAGCGGCGAGGCACGTATCGTGGTCGGCGCGCGCTCCGCACTGTTTCTGCCGTGGCAGCGGCCGGGCCTGATCGTGGTGGACGAGGAGCACGAACCGGCGTTCAAGCAGTCGGAAGGCGTCAACTATCATGCCCGTGACATGGCGGTCCTGTATGGATCCCTGGGCGGATTCCCGGTGGTACTTGCCTCGGCAACACCGTCGCTGGAATCGTTATGGAATGCCGGCAAGGGGCGTTATGCCCATGTTCGGCTTGACGCGCGGTACGGCAATGCGCAATTGCCTG
>Ga0316191_10001284_pt1 | contig 17498 bp, 16 predicted proteins | sample Eddworburr2cm_MG_FD_204928 | JGI IMG/M metagenome (GOLD analysis project Ga0316191, IMG submission 204928) | Coastal sediment microbial communities from Maine, United States - Eddy worm burrow 2 cm | ecosystem: Environmental > Aquatic > Marine > Coastal > Sediment | place: USA: Maine...
CGAGCGATGCTGGCTGAAATTCGATGTCGGTGACCGTGTGCGTATCCAGATTGACAGCAGACTTCATTGGTCCTGTAACTCCCCTGAACTCCCTTAGGAGACCCCAAATATCTTGTAAATTCTCGCTTTTATAGAGAGCAAAGGGCCCCGCTCGCCGACGGCCAGAGAGCGCGCGACGAGTGCCGATTCCGGCCTCTTTCCTCATCTAGGTCAGACACAAGATGTTGTGTCTAAGTGGGGACAAGATTATGCCCGTAAGGGTCTACTGTCAAGAGTTTATGCGAAATTTGTTGTTAGGCTATTCTTAATTAAAAACAACATGTTACGAAATATTCGCGAGTAAGTGCTTTAAAAATAGGCGAAAAAAAATGACACTTTTGTGAAATATAAGAATCACTACATATAGTGGCGATTATTGTCGCATAAATACCCTCTTGAATTGGCCTCCGGCGCCCCTATTTTAGGCTGCGTTAATGAACTTTCAGTGGAGAATCCTCATGAATATTGCCCGATTTGAGCCCTGGTCTTTTGTCGACCTGCTACATCGCGATCTCGACCGCCTGGCGCAACATCGCGACCTGCCCGAGAGCGATGGCAGCCCGGTCGCTGACTGGGTACCAGCCGTTGATATCATTGAAGAAAAGAACCGCTTTGTGCTGCGCGCAGACGTCCCGGGCGTGAGCGCGGAAGACATCGATGTCTCGATGGATAATGGCGTATTGAGCGTGTCTGGCAAGCGGCTCGCCATTGCTCCCGATGACGACACGGGCGTGCAGCGAATCGAACGTGCCACAGGCCGCTTCCTGCGGCGCTTCACCCTTCCGGAAACGGTTGATGCCGAAGCCATCGCGGCGAAATGCTCGAACGGAATCCTCGAGGTGACAATACCAAAGGCGCCCGAGATTCAGGCGCGCCGGATAACAGTCGAGGCCGCTTGACGTCACGGCAGGATCCAGCCCGGGTGCGACTATGGATCGTGCCCGGGCATCTTTTGTCCTGATACAAGAGGTCGACGGATCAACATCCGTGGCCGCGAAAACACGGCTCACGTATATTGTTCAGCCCGCCTCCGACATTCACATTTGATTCAGCTTGGTGAACCTAATCTGATCTGAGCCATCTGAACAAAGACAAGGCAACAACTGAGATATCTATGATCACTAAAACTCGACTATTCTGGACCACCCTGGTACTCGCGCTCGTTTCGTCCGGAGCGCTGGCTGCACTCCCGACCAGCGTCGGAGGACAGGCGGTAACCAGCCTCGCACCGCTGGTCGAAGCCGCAGCACCGGCCGTCGTCAATATCCGCGTAACGCAGGTGCGCCGTAATCCATTCGGGCGGCCGGGTGAAGTCGGTGGCGCCGGATCAGGTGTCATCGTCGATGCAAAGAACGGCTACATCCTGACCAATCATCATGTCGTTGGTGAGGCTGACGAAATCCAGGTCTCGCTGATTGACGGGCGCACGCTTGATGCAGAGATCGTCGGTTCTGATGCCGGCACAGACATCGCGCTGATCAAAGTCGAGGCCGATGACCTGACGGAAATGCCCATTGGCGATTCGGAAGACGTGCGCGTCGGGGATTTCGTAATCGCCATCGGTAATCCCTACGGCCTGACGCATACCGTGACTTCCGGCATTGTCAGCGCACTCGGGCGTACCAATATCAGCAGAGATGGTTTCGAGGATTTCATCCAGACGGACGCATCCATTAACCCCGGTAATTCAGGTGGTGCGCTCGTCAACATGAGTGGTGAACTGATCGGTATCAATTCGATGATCTTCAGCCGCTCGGGCGGCAACGTCGGCATCGGTTTTGCCGTGCCAACCTCAATCGCCAGTTCGATCATGGGACAGATCCTCGACTTCGGTGAGATTCGCCGTGGCCTGCTCGGCGTAAATATTCAGTCAATCGACCGGGAGGCCGCGGAGACGCTGGACATTGATGTCGAGGGTGGTGCGCTGATCACCCGCGTTTTCCCGGAATCCGCAGCCGAGAAAGCCGGCCTTGAAGTCGGCGATATCATCGTTGGCGTCAACGACAAGAAGGTTACCAGTGCCGCCGAGCTACGGAACACCATCGGCTTGCTGCGCTCCGGCGATAAGATTGATATTAGTTATCTAAGAGATAACAAGTCCCGGTCTACGTCGGCCGAACTTGGCCGCGCCGAAGACCAGTTGATGTCAGGTGCTGACATCCATCCGGGGCTTGCCGGTGCAAGTTTTGCTCCTTCAAGCACGTCAAGCGACAGTGGCGTCGAAGTGACAAATGTCGAGGAAGGCAGCCCGGCCGCACAACGCGGACTGCGTTCTGGCGACGTCATTACCGCGGTTAACCGGGTGCTTGTACGTAACCTGCGTGACCTCGCCGCGATAGCCGAAAACAACCGCATCCTGTTCCTCCTGGTCCAGCGCGGTGACCGATCGCTTATGTTGCAGATAAGGTAAGCTATGTAAATGCGATTCCAGGACAGCAACCGATTTTCGATCAGACGATTTACCGGTGTTGTCCTGGCTGCCGCGCTGCTCAGCGCGCCGCCTGCGCTGGCGACGGAAATCGAGCAGCAGCGCAGGCTGTTCCAAAGCGTTTACGAGACCGTCGAACGGGGTGACTGGAGTCCTGTCGACGGTCTCACTTTATCTGAGCGCGCGCTTCTCGAGCGTTACGTTCTCTGGCCCGACCTGAGGGCCGCGTGGCTGCGGGCCAACCTGAAAAAGACCACCCCGGCGGAGATTGACGCATTTCTGGACCAATACGGGACGTTGCGACCGGCGCGAGATCTGCGTTACCGCAAAGCGCTGTCGCTGGCGAAACAAGGGGACCTTGCCGGCTACCAGAAAATCTATGAACAGTTCTACCAGGGTCAGGGTGTTTCGCGACTTGACTGCCTGTCCTTGCAGGCCGAGATCGAGGCTGGCCGCTTTAAGCGAGTCAATCAACGAGCCGCCGAGCTGTGGATGATAGGTACCAGCCAGGTCAAGGAATGTGATCCTGTCTTCGAATACCTATATGACAACAAGCTGCTCGGTTCCGTCGAGTACCGCGAGCGTTTCGAGTTGGCAATCAAGGCACGCGAGTTCCAGCTGGCAAGATGGCTGGCGAAGAAAATCGACAAGCAACACATCGATGCGGCTACGTTCTGGATGCACGCACAGTCGAACCCTGATGGGTTCCTCGCCAGGCACGATCCGGCAGCGGACAGCAAGACGTATCGCGAACAACTCGTGTATGCGGCAGAACGACTGACTTACCGTGACCCGGAGAGCGCGCTGCGGCTCTGGAACACGGTCGAAATGCAGTATGGCTTTTCGGAAGAACAGAAGCTGCATACCCGGCGCCACATCGCACTCTGGACAGCCAGAGACAATCTTCCCGGCGGCTACCGGCTGCTCGTGAATCTGCCGCAAGTCGCACAGGACGACGAGGTATTGCGTTGGCGTGCGCGCACCAGCTTGCGCGATATCGAGTGGCAGCGACTGCTTGTCGATATCGACGCCATGACGCCGGCCGAACGCGACACCGAAGAATGGCGGTACTGGCGCGCAATCGCATTACTGCGCTCCGGCCAGACACTTGCAGCTGACACCGCTCTCGGTGAACTCAGCAAAGAGCGCAGCTATTACGGATTTCTGGCCGCCGACGAGCTCGGCAAGGACTATGCGCTCGACCATGACCGCCTCACCGCCGATGAGACAGCCCTTAACGAAATCGCAACAAGGCCAGAGGTCATTCGGGCCAGGGAGCTTTTCCTGGTTGGGCTCGAAAGCCGCGGGCGCTCCGAATGGGATGCAGCCATCAGCAACATGAACGCGGACGAAAAACTGCAAGCCGCGATTCTGGCGGATCGCTGGGGCTGGCATTCTCGCGCTATCGCGACCGCCTCGCGCCTTGGACAATATAATGACCTCGCGATGCGCTATCCGCTGCCCTGGCAACAGCAGTTCGAGAAGTTCTCCACTGCGGCGAGCATTGCGCCGACCTGGGCCTACGGCATCGCACGCAGTGAGAGCCTGTTTATGCGAGACGTGCGCTCAAGTGCGGGTGCCGTTGGCCTGATGCAGCTGATGCCCGCCACGGGTCGCGAAGTAGCGAAAAACATAAGCCTGCCCTACTCGGGAATCGCCACGCTCACGAACCCCGAAAGCAATATCCGCCTCGGCACCTCTTACCTTGCGCAAATGTCACAGCAATTCAGCGGTAACCAGGTGCTGGCGACAGCCGCATACAATGCCGGCCCGCATCGAGTGATGCGTTGGCTACCGGAGAAGAGCTCGGAGGACGCACGAGTCTGGATAGAGAACATACCGTTCAACGAGACTCGCAAGTACGTCAAACGCGTCCTGGCAGCGCAGACGATATTCCACTGGCGCATGACAGGCCAGGTACGCAGGCTTTCAGATGAACTGTTGCAGGTCGAGGCCGACGCTGAAGCCCAGCTAGCGTCCCGCTAGAGCCCGGGCCTCGGCGTAGAAACAGTCGGTGCGCTGCTCGCACTTGTCGAATAACGCCCGGAATTCGGGCAGGCGTCCCTCATACAAGGTCATGGATATGAGCCGGGCATTGTTGAGTTCGCCGCTCAGCCAACCGCCCGGGTCGCGACCGGACGCTTCCAGCAAGACGGCAACATCCGCCGCAAGCTTGGCCAGGCGCCTCCTTTTTATCGCTCGTTTTTCGTCATCGCTCGCAGCAGACTCATAGACCGCCTGTAACGTGTCGCGTGCTTCGGCCACCAGCGCCATTAGGTCCTGCCGCAGCTGACGACCCCGACGATATTTTTCGACGTCGCCGGCATCCCCGTGCGTTTCCAGCCACCGCCGCACACCAAATTCCTCGACTGCCGTGGCAAAAGACTCATTAAATCCCGAGTCGCCTTTCACATAGAGCACCTGGTGAGCAAGTTCGTGAAAGAGCACGCCGACAAGCCGCGTGTCATCCCAACTCATCATGGTACTGAGCAACGGGTCGTCGAATTTGCCAAGGGTCGAATAAGCGGCCACCCCGCCTATGGCGACGTCGTATCCCTTGTCCGCCAGCCGCCTGGCCTGGCGCTGCGCATCTTCTTTGGAGAAATACCCGCGGTAGCTCACGCATCCGGCAACAGGGAAACACCAGGTCCTGGCCTCCATCGAGAATTCCGGCGCTGCGAATACGTTCCACACGACGTAGTCGCGCTCGATATCGGCATAGGTCCGGTAGCTTTTGTTATCGGGAAGCCCCAGTTCATCAATTGAGAACTGTCGCGCTTCCTGGACGAGCCGCAACCTGGCCGCAAGTTCGGGTGATGTACCCTCGGCAGCAAGTACTTCCGCAATCGGTTCGCGCTTGCGCGTCAGGTCCCATTGGCCTTTTGCTGCCTGCAGGTAATAGCACCCGGGCAAAAGTGTCGTGAACAGGATGAGGAGGACAAGGCGTTGCATTCGGGTACTATGACACGATGCAAGTGTATCTCGTAGGTGGCGCGGTTCGTGACGCGCAACTCGGCATCCCCTATAAGGAGCGGGACTGGTGTGTCGTGGGGGCGGCGCCCGCGGAACTGGAAGCACTCGGCTACCAGCGAGTGGGCAAGGACTTCCCTGTATTCCTGCATCCTGAAACGAAAGAGGAATACGCTCTCGCCCGCACCGAGCGAAAAACGGCGCCCGGCTACCACGGTTTCGACTTCGACTGCTCGCCTGACGTGACAATCGAGGAGGACCTGCAACGCCGTGATCTTACGGTCAACGCAATTGCGCAATCCGAAGGCGGCGACCTCATCGACCCTTGGGGTGGCCTCCGCGACATTGAAAACCGCGTGCTGCGCCATGTCTCGGATGCATTTGTCGAAGACCCGGTGCGCATCCTGCGCGTCGCACGATTCGCAGCACGCTACGACGGCCTTGGCTTCACAATCGCCGATGAAACCATGCAGCTCATGCGTCGCATGGTCGATAACGGTGAGGTTGATGCGCTGGTGCCCGACCGGGTCTGGAAAGAGACCGAACTCTCGCTTTGCGGCAGTAATAACCGAGTGTTCTTCGAGGTACTGCGGGAGTGTGGTGCATTGCGTGTGCTGTTTCCAGAGGTCGATGTGCTTTTTGGCATCCCACAACCCGAGCAGTGGCACCCGGAAATCGATACGGGCCTGCACGTCATGATGGTGCTCGAGCAGGCTGAGTCAATGAGTAACGATCTCGAGGTTCGCTTTGCAGCGCTGACCCACGACCTCGGCAAAGGCAGCACACCAAGAAATCTGCTTCCGAGCCACCCCGGCCACGAACTGCGCGGCGCCGGACTAATCCGTGACGTTGCCTCGCGCCTGCCCGTCCCGCGCGCTTGTCGCGACCTTGCATTGCTGGTCGCCGAGTTTCACACCCACGTTCATCGCGCGCTCGAGTTGCGCCCGAAAACGATTCTCAGCGTTCTGGAGAAAACGGATGCGTTTCGACGGCCGGACCGTTTCGAGCAGTTCCTGGTGACCTGTGAGGCCGACGCCCGCGGTCGCGCAGGCCTCGAGAACCGGCGTTACGAACAAGCCGGGTATTTTCGTGGAGCATTCGCGGCCGCATCAGCCGTCGACGCGGGAGCGATCGCTAAAGAGGTCGATGACAAGAAAATCCCTGTGGCAATCCGTCGCGCGCGCCAGAAGGCCATCGCCGAATTCATGGCTACCCGGTAACTTCGGAAGCACACGACAACATCAAGAATTTCACGCCAGCACGTAGAGGATCAGAGCGGCAAGCAGAAGGCGATAAATTGCAAATGGCGCCAATCCGATACGCGTAACAAAGCGCATGAAGAACTCGATGCTCAGGTATGCGACGACTGCAGAAACCAGGACACCAAGCGCGAGCTCACTCCAGGCCACCGGCACATCACCCATTACCAGCTCACCGCCTTTGTAGAGGGTGGCCAGCAGAATTACAGGGGCAGATAGCAGGAAGGAAAATCGTGCCGCATCCTGACGTTCGAATCCGAGCAACCGGCCGGCCGTAATCGTAATACCCGAACGAGACGTGCCTGGGACCAAAGCAAGCGCCTGCGCAACACCGATGATCAGCGCATCCTTGATTCGGACCTCAGCGATACCCTTGTCTCTTCTCGCGTAGCGGTCGGCCAACGCCATCAGGATGCCGTATCCGGCCAGTGTATAGACGATGATGGACGGGTCACGGAGATTCTCCTCGATCCAGGAGGCAAACAGCAATCCAGCAGCAGCAGCCGGAATCGTACCCAGCGCGATCGCGACTGCCATGTACGCCTGCGGCGACTGCACGTCACCACCCACAACCTGAGCGCTACCGCGCAATAGTCCGAGGATGTCCTCGCGAAAAAACACGACGACGGCGATGAGTGACCCAAAATGCACGGCAACGTCGAACGCGAGACCCTGGTCGGTCCATGCCACGAGATAGGGAACCAGTACCAGGTGACCGGAACTCGATATCGGCAGGAATTCCGTCAGACCCTGCACAATTGCCAGTACTACTATTTGTAATGTCGTCACTGCTTACCCTGTTCGACGTACCTGTCGTTTATAAAGTGTGAGTCCGATCAGCAAGATCGAATGCAGACGGCGTCGCGCAGCTTCCCTTGCGTAACGCCATGCATTTGAAGTGCTCTCCCATCTCACCGGGCAGGGTAAGTGTTTTGATCTGCCGCGACAATTCCAGCTGACCTTCGAGCGACAACTTCCCGAAACCCTGCATTTCAACATCCAGGCCACCAGCCATCAGGAATTGAGCCTGGGTGGAAAATCCGGCCACATCGAACCCCGCTTTGGCAGCGGCGACGGCCACGCCCGTAAAGTCGACCCAAGCTGTCAAATCCTGGATGCCGGGCAGGATAAGCGGGTCATTATGCGCGTGGTGGCGATAGTGGCATCGCAACCATCCGTCTGATCGCTCCCTGGCGTAATACTCCCGGCGCGACACTCCGTAGTCGAACAGAAGCACAACACCCTCTTGCAAGAACCCTGAGACCTGCGCGATCCAGTCGGGCAGCGCGATACACACTTCGGAAACGTAACCATCCGGCAGGCGCTCACCGATATCGCGCTCGATCGTCTCGACCGCCGCGCCCAGACGCTCGGGCGCTGGCAGCTCTGCAAACTCGAAGCCATTCCGACCAACTCGCACGCGCAGCTGCATTACGCCCTCGTCACGCCGAACGAATCGTTCGACGGGCAGCGCATCGAGTACCTCGTTGGCAATAACCACGCCTTGGACTGAATCCGGCGGAGCGCTCAGCCACGTGACGAGGTGTGCAAGATCGGGCACATGCTGATGCAGGCATTTTTCCTGCCGCTCACGCAGGTCGGCAGACACCTCGAGGATTCGATACGCGGGCGGCAAGGCATCGAGTTCGGCCAGACAGCCGAGAATGTCCACCGCCAGCTTGCCGCTTCCGGCCCCGTATTCAAGTATCTCGCCACCATCGATCTGCGTGAGAACTTCGGCGCACTGGCGCGCGACGATGCGTCCGAAGACGGACGATACTTCCGGGGCCGTGATGAAATCACCTGCTTCGCCGAACTTCGTCGCACCTGCCGCGTAGTAACCGAGCCCCGGCGCATACAGCGCGTACTGCATGTACTCCGCGAAACTGATGTCGCCGCCTGCGTCGGCAATACGCGCACGAATAAACGCCGCCACGCGCTCGCTGTGCGAGGCGCTGTGGGCGTCAGGTTCTGGCAGCGATGGCGGCAGATCGAGTTGCATGTCAATATCGTGGGATGAGTAAAAACAGCCTAAACGACAAGGTCGTGCTCGTAACGGGTGCGGCCCGGCGTATCGGCGCGGCTATTGTGACATGCCTGCAGCAAAACGGTGCGCGAGTTGCCATCCACTATCGTGGCTCGTCCAGCGAAGCCGAGACACTCGCGGCGACACTGAATGACAGCCGCCCTGGCTCGGCAAAGACCTTCCAGGCCGACCTGCTGAGCAATGAAGCCATCACCTCGCTCATACGCGCCGTCGTCAAATGGGGGGGGCGCCTCGACGGACTCGTCAACAACGCATCGACGTTCTATCCGACGCCCGTCGGCAAGATCGATGAAGACGCCTGGGATGACCTGGTCGGTAGTAATTTCAAGGCACCGCTGTTCCTGTCACAGGAAGCAGCGCCCCACCTTCATGAGACCAGCGGGTCGATAGTCAATATCGTCGATATCCACGCCCAACGGCCACTGCGAGATCACCCTGTGTACGGGCCTGCCAAGGCAGCATTGGCCATGCTTACACGTTCGCTGGCGAAAGATCTCGCACCGGAGGTCCGCGTAAACGGTGTCTCGCCGGGTGCGATTCTCTGGCCGGAGGATGGCATGACGGAACCTGTCCAGCAGACGATTCTGCGCCAGGTTCCACTCGAGCGTGCCGGCTCTCCCGACGACATTGCCGGTTGCGTGCTTTACCTGATGCGCGACGCGACTTACGTAACGGGCCAGATCATCGTCGTCGACGGCGGCCGCTCGATCGGTTGGTAAGGCCGGCGGGCATGCGCCTAGAGCATGACGCCAACTACCTCCAGCGGATGAGTCGACGCATCAAACTCCTGCCAGTGCTCAAGCATGGTCCTGCCTGTCACCGGGTGCCGGAGATCCGGCGCCAGCTCGGCGAGCGGACGTAATACAAAACTGTACTCCAGCACATCATTACGCGGAATGCGCACGGGTTTTTCGTCGACTACGAGGTCGTCATAGAGCAACAGATCGATATCGAGCGAGCGTGACGCCCACTTGCCATCATTGCGGTCACGGCCGGAGAGCGTGTGAATAAGCTCGATCTCCTTACAGACCGCCGCTGGTGAACTATCGGTTTCGAAGCTGGCAACGAGGTTCAGGAAGTCCTGACCCTCAAAGCCAACCGCCCTGCTGCGATACACCGCAGACAGTTGTAGCTCGCCATAGCGTGCGCGTAGCTCGCACACACCAAGGTGCAAATTATCCTCCGGATCGATGTTGCTGCCGAGCCCAACGTAGACGGTAGTCACAGGGCGCTATTCCGGCCGTTCGCCGCGCTCTATTTCAACGCCCACATCTTTTGAGCCACGGATTGCGCCTGGCTTGTGAACCTTGACGCGGACCCAGGCAACGCCAAACTCGTCTCGAATGATACGTGCAATATTCTCGGCGAGTGTTTCCACAAGCTGGAAACTCGAGTCACCAACGAACGCCTGCAAGCGCTTCGCGACCGCCTTGTAGTTCAGCGTATCGACAACGTCGTCCGAGGCTGCAGCCTTGGCGATGTCGGCGCTCATCTCGAGATCGATCACGACGGTCTGACGTATCTTTCGCTCCCAGTCCCAAATGCCGATGATCGTGTCGATCTTCAGTTCGTCCAGAAAAATCTTGTCCATGGTCTTTGTCAGCCCTGTCTAGGCGCTTGCGGGCGTGGCCAGTGTTTCCAGGGACCAGCGCGCCTGCGCTTTAATTTCAGCGGCCTGATCCGCCTCGGCGAATCGCAGCGCGCCCGCTACGGCAATCATCGCACCGTTATCCGTGCAAAAAGCCAGACGCGGATAGTACACCTCGCCGTCGAATCGCTCGGCGATATCCTTGCGAAGCAGCTTGTTTGCGCCAACACCACCCGCTACGACGATGCGTTCGAGCCCCTCCGCATGAGCCGCTTTGATCGACTTCGCTACCAGGGTGTCCACCGCTGCTCGCTGAAACGAGGCCGCCAGGTCCGCGCGGCACGCCTCGAGCCTGCCTTCCGCCTCGGCCTTGCGAACCTCGAGCATGACGGCCGTCTTCAGGCCACTGAAACTGAAATCGAAATTGGGCTTGTTGATCATCGGCCGCGGAAAGTCGAAGGCCTGCTCGTCACCGTCCTCAGCCAGCGCCGCCAGCGCCGGACCACCCGGGTAGCCGAGACCAAGCAATTTCGCAGTCTTGTCGAAGGCTTCGCCCACGGCATCGTCCAGCGTCGTGCCGAGAAGCCGGTAGTCCCCCAACTCGCGGACAGCAATCAGCATGGAGTGGCCACCGGAGACGAGAAGCGCAAGGAACGGGAAAGCCGGCGGTTTATCCTCCAGCATCGGGGCCACCAGGTGCCCTTCCATGTGGTGCACCGGTATCACCGGGCAATCCCAGGCAAGACCCAGGCCATTCGCCATGCCGCCGCCAACCATCAGGGCCCCGACCAGGCCTGGCCCGGCCGTATAGGCGATAGCGTCGGGTTTGTCGATACCAGCATCGCTCATAACCTGCTGAATTAACGGCAAAAGCATCCGAATATGATCGCGCGAGGCGATCTCCGGGACGACGCCGCCATACACGGCATGCAGGTCAACCTGGCTGTGCAGGGCGTGTGCAACCAGACCCGTTTCAGTGCTGTAAAGCGCCACGCCGGTTTCGTCGCAGCTGGTTTCAATTCCGAGAATATTCATAGAGCGCATGAAAATAGGGTGTCAGTCACCCTATTTCTTGTGAGGAGGTTAACGAGTGCTGCAATGATAGGCCGGAAGTAGGGCGACTGACACCCTATTTGTGGGCTCAAACCCTTTGCAAACCAACAAAGTCGGCGTTATCATGCGCGGCTCAGTCCCGGCCGTGCGCCGGGTTTATTTATGTTTGGACGGAATACCTGAACAATGCCAAGCGTTCGCGTAAAAGAGAACGAGTATTTTGATGCTGCCCTGCGCCGCTTCAAGCGTGCCTGTGAGAAGGCTGGAATCCTGACCGAGCTTCGTCGTCGTGAGTACTACGAAAAGCCGACCCAGGAGCGCAAGCGCAAGAAAGCTGCCGCAGTTAAGCGTCACATGAAGCGCCTGTCTCGCGAAGAAGCCAAGCGCAAGCGCCTTTACTGATACTCCTTGGCTCCGTGTCCGCGGAGCGGGTCTCCAGGGTTTTTTAGCTATGTCGTCGCTCAAGAACCAAATCACAGAGGACATGAAGTCCGCCATGAAAGCCGGGGAAAAAGACCGGCTCAAAGTGGTGCGCCTCATTCTCGCTGCCATCAAGCAGGTCGAGGTCGATAAACGCATCGAGCTCGACGACGCTGCAGTACTTGCCGTTCTCGACAAGATGGTCAAGCAGCGCCGTGACTCGGTTGAGCAATTCGAGAATGGCAATCGGGAGGATCTCGCTGCAATCGAGCGTGCCGAGATCGAGGTTCTTGAAACCTATCTTCCGGAGCAACTGTCTGCGGATGAGCTTGCCAGCATGGTCGATGAAATCATCGCTGCCACAGGTGCCGAGAGCATGCGCGACATGGGCAAGGTCATGGGACAAATCAAGGCAAAGGCCGCCGGCCGTGCCGACATGGGTGCCGTGAGCGCCACAGTCAAAGAGCGGCTCAACGCGCTCTAGTTGGCATCAATTTTGCGCTCTGGCGTCGCCTGTTCAATAGGCTATGCTTTGCGAAAAATAACAAGAAGCGATCTCAATTACTGCAGATCGCCACGAAGCGCACTTTTAGGCTCCTTCAAAACCCGGCCACAACCGGGCTACGTTTAGAGTTATATGGCCGGATTAATTCCTCAGGACTTTATCGACGACCTGATCGCACGGGCCGATATCATCGAGGTAATCGGCCGTCGCGTACAACTCAAGAAAGCCGGCCGCGAATTCAAGGCATGCTGCCCGTTTCATGATGAGAAGACGCCCTCCTTCACCGTGAGTCCGGGAAAAGGCTTCTATCATTGCTTTGGCTGCGGCGCCCACGGCACCGCGATTGGCTTCCTCATGGAATTCGACCACATGAGCTTCGTTGAGGCGATCGAAAGCCTCGCCGCCTCGATGGGCGTGGATGTGCCGCGCAGCGAAAGCGACAAGCCGGCCCGCCGTTACGACGAACTGTTCTCATTGCTCGACTCGGTCGCGCGCCACTGGCAAGCCTGTCTCAAGGAAGCGCCAGCCGCCGTTGAGTACGTGAAGCAGCGAGGAATCGACGGTTCGACGGCCAAGCGTTTCGGCATCGGCTATGCGCCCGATGGCTGGAGCAACGTACTCGACAAGTTCGGCAAGTCCGAAGAGGCAGCGGAAAAGCTGCTTGCGACCGGCCTGATCATTCGCAAGGACAACGGGCAGCACTACGATCGTTTCCGCGATCGCATCATGTTCCCGATTCGCGATGCTCGGGGGCGCACGATCGGATTCGGCGGCCGTACTCTCGGCGATGGTGAGCCCAAGTATCTGAACTCACCAGAGACAGTCCTGTTTCACAAGGGACGTGAACTCTACGGACTGTACGAGGCCAGGCAGGCCTTGCGCAGTATCGAACAACTCGTTGTCGTCGAGGGCTACATGGACGCAGTCGCGCTGGCTCGCCATGGAATTGATTTTGCTGTGGCTACACTCGGCACGGCCACAACGCCCGATCACCTCAACCGACTGTTTCGATTGACCGAAAACGTATGCTTCGCATTCGACGGCGATCGAGCCGGCAGAAAGGCTGCGTGGCGCGCCCTCGAAAACGCACTGCCGCTTATTCGCGAGGGACGGCAGATTCGCTTCATGTTCCTGCCCGAAGGACACGACCCGGACTCGTATGTCAACGAGCTCGGCACCGACGCGTTTCTCAAGGCGCTGGATGAAGGCGTTGCTCTTTCAGAGTTTCTTATCCAGGAACTCGCCGGCCAGGTGGACATGAATACGGTTGACGGACGCGCCCGGCTGGCGGAACTCGCCCGCCCGCTGGTCAACAAGGTTCCGGCCGGCGTCTATCGTGAACTGCTCATTGATAGTCTGGCCGAAAGGGTCGGGCTGACGGCAGCGAAGCTCGAGAAAACGCTTGGCGGCAGCGCAACAGGCAGCCAGCGCGCGCAGCTACCGAGCGGCGCGCGGAAATCACGCGGCCGCAGGCATGCTGCTGCGGGCCAACCTTCCGTGATTCGCCACTCGATCACCCTGGTTCTGAATGAGCCGCAGTCGTGCCTGCAGCTCGATATCGAGAAACTCGCCGGTCTGAAACGGCCCGGCGCGGAATTGTTGCGCGTCCTGATTGAAACCGTGCAGGCCGAGCCCAATATAACAACGGCCGGGATTCTGGAGCGTTATCGCCACCATGACGAAGGCCGGCACCTCGGCAAATTAGTGGCGTCAGAGATGCCACTTGATGAAGAATTCGATGCGGCTGCCGAGCTGGCAGAGTGTCTGGAACAGCTGGCCTTGGCCGGCCGCAGGGAACGCGTAGATTTTCTTATTGAAAAACAGAGAGTTAGTGGGTTATCCGACGACGAAAAGACCGAGCTCAGACAGTTACACTAAGTCTGGATTGGAACCGATCGTTTTCGTATAATTAATCGTTTGTATCTTTTACCCGTAGGGGTTTTGCGTCTTGACTGAAAAACAAGCACCCGTTGCCGTGAGCAAACAAGCTCAGCAACTCAAGGATTTGATTGCCCGTGGCAAAGAACAGGGTTATCTGACCTATGTAGAGGTTAACGACCACCTGCCCAACGATATCGTCGATCCCGAGCAGATCGAAGACATCGTCAACATGATTAACGACATGGGCATCACGGTGTACGAAGAGGCTCCGGAGACGGAGTCCAAAACGCTGACCGACACACCGGCGACTGACGAAGATGCTGTCGAGGAAGCCGAAGCTGCGCTTGCCAGCGTCGATGCGGAATTCGGTCGCACCACGGACCCGGTACGCATGTACATGCGTGAGATGGGTACGGTCGAACTTCTGACGCGGCAGGGCGAGATCGAGATCGCCAAGCGCATCGAAGATGGACTTAACCAGGTTAAGTACCACATGGTGCATTTCCCGCCGACCGTCGAGGCTTTGCTCGAAGTTGCGGACAGGGTTATTGGTGGCGAAACCCGCATGCAGGACTTTGTCGTTGGCTTCATCGATCCGAACGCGCCGGACGAGATCAAGCCGCCCGCGCCAAAGACCGATGACGACGATGACGACGAAGTCGTCGACACAGGGCCGGATCCGGATGAGGTAAAGGCGCGCGTCAAGGTTATTCGCCGTCACTTCAACCGCTCGATGAAGTACCTCGACCTGCATGGCCTTAGAGACAAGCGCACGATCAAGGCCCAGGAAGACTGCGCGCTGGAAATCATGGAGCTCAAGCTCGCACCGAAACTTTTCGACGCGCTGGTGCGTAACTTGCGCGATGTCGTGTCGATCATTCGCAGCCAGGAACGCCTGGTCATGCAGATCTGTGTCCGCGACGCCGGCATGCCTCGCAAGGACTTCCTGTCAAGCTTCCCAAAGAGCGAGACCGATCTCAACTGGATCGAGAAGCACATTCGCGCGAAGCGCAAACACTCATCGATCCTGGCCAAGCTGAAGGACGACATCACGCGCGCACAACGCAAGCTGATTGCCGTTGAAGAAGCCACACGCTTGTCCATTAGCGAGATCAAGGAAATCAACCGCCAGATGTCGATCGGTGAGGCAAAGGCCCGCCGCGCGAAGAAAGAAATGGTGGAGGCTAACCTGCGTCTCGTGATCTCCATTGCCAAGAAGTACACGAACCGCGGCCTGCAGTTCCTGGATCTTATCCAGGAAGGCAACATCGGCCTGATGAAGGCTGTCGACAAGTTCGAGTACCGTCGTGGCTACAAGTTCTCGACCTATGCAACCTGGTGGATTCGCCAGGCAATCACGCGGTCGATCGCCGACCAGGCACGCACGATTCGTATCCCGGTCCACATGATCGAGACGATCAACAAGTTGAATCGTATCTCCCGCCAGATGTTGCAGGAGATGGGTCGCGAGCCGCTGCCGGATGAACTGGCCGAGCGCATGGAAATGCCGGAGGACAAGGTACGCAAGGTTCTCAAGATTGCGAAAGAGCCCATTTCAATGGAAACCCCGATTGGCGACGACGAAGATTCGCATCTCGGCGATTTCATCGAGGATCAGACCGTGCATTCACCGGTCGATTCGGCGACGACGTCCGGACTGAAAGAATCGACCCATTCGGTGCTGGCCGGCCTGACTCCACGGGAAGCGAAGGTGCTGCGAATGCGTTTCGGTATCGACATGAATACCGACCACACACTCGAGGAAGTCGGCAAGCAGTTTGACGTCACGCGTGAGCGTATTCGTCAGATCGAAGCGAAAGCTCTCAGGAAGCTGCGACACCCGACGCGTTCGGATCAGCTCAGGAGTTTCCTGCTGGAAGACTAGAAAATCCGGGCCTGTAGCTCAGTTGGTTAGAGCAGGGGACTCATAATCCCTTGGTCCCAGGTTCGAGTCCTGGCGGGCCCACCACTTCTTTTCAGTCAAAAGCGTCCAGAAAGGCGCTCAGATTGTCGCCGAGTTGTTCACAAGGATACCCACCTTCCTGTACCAGGACGGTGGGCAAGCCAAGGGCATGAATTCGTTGTGCCACAAGGCCGAACCCTTCCGTTGACAACGCCAGTCCGGCGAACGGATCACCGACATACGCGTCAAGACCCAGTGCAATCACCAATGCATCGGGATCAAACTCGTCGATTCTCGCCAGGGCCCTGTCGAGCGCGACAAGGTACTCCGCATCTGCCGTGCCACGCGCCAGCGGCAGGTTAAGATTGAAGCCCTCGCCGGCAGCCTCCCCGCATTCGTCGGCTCCGCCCCAGAAGAACGGGTAAAAACGCACCGGATCGGCGTGCAGTGAAACCGTAAGAACATCGTCACGGTCGTAAAAAACGCTCTGGGTACCGTTGCCGTGGTGCACATCGACATCAATTATTGCGACGCGCCCGTGTTTCCTGCGCAGTTCCTGGGCCGCAATTGCGCTGTTATTGAAGTAGCAAAAGCCACCTGCCATGTCCTTTGTTGCGTGGTGTCCCGGCGGCCTCGCCAATGCATAACAGGCTTCAGCACCACGGACGACTTCCCTCGCCGCCTGCACCGCACTGTAAGCACTCCATAAGGCACTGTTCCAGGTATCGGACGTGATAGGCGCAGCGCCATCGAACACGTGAAAACCGACCTGCCCCACCGCGGACGCCGGGTACAGGCAGTCCCTGGAATCAGGGTGCACATTCGGCAACACATCCTTCGACGCACCTGGAATCCGCAACCAGCGTGTGTGAATGTTTTCGAGGAAGGTCAGGTACCTGGCGGTGTGCACAGCGGCTATCGGCTCCAGACCACAATCTTCCGGGATATCCCGATCCAGTCCGGACGCGATCGCCGCCTGCAGCAGGGTTTCCGCGCGGCCGGGATTTTCCGGACTGTCGACCAATGCGCCGGACGACAGGATCTTCGCCGGATGGTGGCGCAGTTGCTCGTTTGAAAAGATGACTTTCATACTGCCTCGACCAGGTTTACAAAATCGCCGTCATACGCCGCGAAAATATTCTCGTCGGCAGACTCCTGCAGTCCGATTTTCTCGTAGAAACGCATCGCCTCATGATTGTCCCGATCGACAGACAGGCGCAGATGCGTTGCCCCTTGTCCCACTGCGTAGCGGGCCGTTTCGCGAACCAGCAGCCGGCCAATGCCAGACGCGCGCACATCGCTATCGACCACAAGGTCCTGGATATAGACGCCGAGCTCGCCGCGCCAACTCGAGAAGTTGTAGAAAAACAGGCACAAGCCGACGACCACCTCACCCTGCTCGGCG
>Ga0316191_10001286_pt1 | contig 17488 bp, 11 predicted proteins | sample Eddworburr2cm_MG_FD_204928 | JGI IMG/M metagenome (GOLD analysis project Ga0316191, IMG submission 204928) | Coastal sediment microbial communities from Maine, United States - Eddy worm burrow 2 cm | ecosystem: Environmental > Aquatic > Marine > Coastal > Sediment | place: USA: Maine...
GTTCAGCGACAACCCCCAGTTTACCTATCGCTACAAACGCTATGATCTTATCTATTGTGGCCTTTTAACCCAAAAAAGGGGAGCATGGGCATTGTTGGAGGCAATTCGCGAATTAAAACCGAGAATTCCGGAACTCAAAGTTCTGCTGCTCGGAAAGATCGATCCCCCTGGGCTCCGGCAGGAGATGCAATCGTTCATCAGGAGGCACGATTTGAACCATACGATCGAGATCAAGGGGCAGGTCCCCTATGAGCAGGTTGGAAAGTATTACCGGGCCAGCAGGATTGGCTTGCTTCTCTGGCAACCCGTCTCAAGCCTCAAGATCAAGATGCCAATCAAGTTGTTTGAGTACATGGCCTTCGGACTCCCGGTGGTTGGCAGCAACTTTGGGCATATCGCTGACCTGATCGAGAAGGAGTCCTGCGGGATAGCCGTAAATCCGGAAAACCCGGAAGAAGTCGCGGAGGTTATCGAATCGCTGATGCGACAAGAGAAAATGTACAAGGCTCTGCGCAACAACGGCATCGAGGCAGCCCGGGAAAAATACAACTGGCAGAGAGAATTCGACAATTTGTGCAACCATTACAAGAAAGCATTGGATGAGCGCTGAATCGAATTCTGAATTGAAATCAGGCCAAAGTCTCTTCCGGGATTTTTCATGGTATTTGCTGAGCTCGTTTTTTCCGCTCCTGGTTGGTTTTGTCAAAACCCCTGTATTCACGCGGCATTTCGGCACCGAGGACTTTGGAAATCTGGGAATCGTGCAGGTGACTTTCTCCTATTTGGGTATGTTGCTTTTTTCCTGGATCGCTTCCATTCTTTGGCGCTACTATCAGAAGTACAAACTTCAAAAATGCCCGGAGGTTCTCTTTGGCAACTTGATGATCTTTTTTGGGATCTCCCTGATTCTTCTCGCTCTGGTCAGCGGAACCTGGTATGCACTGGAGACCAAGCCGCTGATCCGGACACTGATTCTTGTCTCTTTCGGTCATTTGATCTTCAGCCAGCTCGTCATGGGCTATCTCGTTGTGGTCCGATTGGAGGCCCGCGCCCGATTATACACCATTGTTCAGTCTGTGCGAGCCATTCTCAGTTTTTTGACAAGTCTCTACCTGGTCTTTGTTCAAGGTCAAAGCATATCAGCGCTAATTACGGGGCTCTTGTTGATCGACGGCCTGTTTCTGGTACTCCTGGTCTTGTGGAATCCAATTCGTCTTCGATTTCGTTTCAGCCCTTCTTCCAGCAACTGGAAGGAGCTTTTTTCCTATGGAATGGGCGGGCTGGTCATGAATTTGAGCATTTTGAGTCTGAACCTCAGCGATCGCTATGTCATTCTTGCCAGCGAAGGACTTTCGTCAGTGGGAATCTATGACCAGGTCTACAAGATCTCACAGCTCTCTGTGATGGCCCTGGTGACTGTGTTTTTCAATACGATAAACCCGGGTTTGTTCAAGGAGCTGGAAAAGGATCTGAATTCCTCGCTGAAGAGCATGAGCGGATATTTGCTGGGTTTTGTCGGACTGGGCCTCCCACTTGTGGTTTACCTTTCGATGTTTTCGGAGGAAATCTCCAACGTCCTTCTCGGAGCCGCCTTCAGGGGAGCCCATGCAATCATGCCCTTTGTCTTTTTTGCCGCTTTCTTCCAGGGCCTCTCAAACTTCTGGGAGCTTCGCATGAAATTCTCCGATCGAATGCGCTTGCTCAGCCAGGTTTTCCTTGCAGGAGCTTTGATCAACCTTTTTTTGAATCTCTGGCTCGTTCCGATTTACGGATATCAATGGGCGGCCATTTCAACCCTGATCACCTATATGTTGCTGGTATTCTTCCTATTCATTCAGGAACGGCATTTGATCCGCGCTTTTTATGGCCATGTGCATAAACTGAGGAACCCATTGCTTGTTCTGGTCCTGCAAGTCATAATATTTGCCTTCGTTGATAATTTTGAACCGTCAATGCCGGTTCGCATCGCGATCGGTCTTATATTTGTTCTTTCTTATGGATGGATTGTTAAAAACAGCAGCATCCTTTGGAAAAATAAGGCAGCCAAATGAGTCTAAGACACGTTTTTTTTGACCTCGATCACACCCTGTGGGATTTTGAAACCAATTCCGACAGGACATTTGCCTATATTTTCGAGCGCAACCGTGTGGCCCTTGATCTGGAACGATTTACAGAAACCTACAGGCCAATCAACAGAAAGTACTGGAAGCTCTTCAGGGAAGACAAGGTGAGCAAATCGGATTTGCGCTACAGTCGCTTGAGGGAGGCCTTCGATGCTCTTGAGTTTGAAGCGGGTGATGACCTGATACACACGCTTTCTGAGGAGTACATCGCTTATTTGTCCCTGAACAACCAGCTATTTGCTCATGCACTTGAGGTATTGGAATACCTTCGGAAGAAATACAGTTTGCACATAATTACCAATGGCTTTGAAGAAGTTCAGCATCGGAAATTGGCCAGCTCGCGTCTCGAGCCCTATTTTGAGCACGTCGTTACCTCGGAGAATGTGGGAGTAAAGAAACCCGATCCCAGAATATTTCAATACGCAATGGAGAAGGCAGAGGCAAGACCGACAGAGAGCATCATGATCGGCGACAATTACGAGGCCGATATCCAGGGAGCCCTCAATGTGGGCATGCAGGCGATCATGTGCGAGTTCAATGGTGAATTGCCGAGGGAAGACGTAACCACCGTAAAAACCCTCTTGGAACTCAAAGAGCTTCTATAACCGACATTTGATCAGAGGTTTGTTAAAAATGGTTATCTTTAATGTAGTTTTACTAAAAATTGCTTGAAACTCCCCTATGCCCCTCAGGTTTCTGCTATACTTGACTCTGATTTTGTTCGGACATGTTTGCGTCGGCCAGAATATGCAAATTGCTTATGATTTTGACCGTCTTCCTCAAACCCTGATGCTCAACCCGGGGGCGGAAATTGATTTTGATCAGCACTACGGAGTGCCTTTGCTGTCCAATTTGTATTTCCAGTTTGGCGCCAGCAACACAGGAGTCACCTACAACAACATTGTACAGGGAACCGACAATTTGAACCAGATTTTAACGAACCTCAACCTTCAGAATCCTTCCTCATCGGATGTCTATGTGCTGAACCAGCAATTGGAAATATTCAATGCGGGATTTCGGATGCGAGACACACGTCATTACCTGAGTTTTGGTTTGTATCAGGAAGCGAATGGGTTTGGGCGTCATCCCAAGGACCTGACCGATCTCTTTTTCAACGGAAACGATCAAAACGGCGACGGGATGCCAGAGACGGATGATCCCTACGATCTGTCGGAATTGAATGCAGTTGGGGAATTGATCGGAGTTTGGCACGTTGGGATCAACAGGACCATAAACGACAGGCTTACCCTGGGAGGGAGGTTGAAATTGTATTCCGGGGCCCTTGGCATTCAGACCAAATCAAATAACGGGATCTATTCGCTCTCACAAGTTCCTTTTGGCTTTGAACATGTCTTTCAGAAGATGAATGCAGGGATCAGTTCCTCGGGTTTAGTGAATAATCAGGGGGTCAGCATCGTTGGAGACCCCGGTGAGGTCCTGGCGAATGCTTTGGGAGGGGGAGGTAACTACGGATTTGGAATCGATTTTGGCTTTACCGTTAAGAGTGATAATGACCTGACTTTTACCGGAAGCATCCGTGACCTCGGTTTTATCAATTTTTCAAATGATGTCACGACCTATGAGATTGAGGAAGATTTTATTATAGAGGATGTTCCGTTCGATCCCCCTGAAGGACAGGAGGTCGACTATTGGGATGACCTTTGGACGAGTTATTATGAGGCCGGGCTTCTGGAAGACAAACTGGATACTTTGGCTTCTGCCTACACGCAAATCAGGCCGGTCAAACTGAGCGGTTCCGTGAAGAAGACCAAAACACGAAGAAAAAAAGTCAATTCAGCCTACCGAACCGTAAGCTGTGATCAGGATTTTATTGGGGACACCACCCTGGAAAGCGAATACGGCTTGCAGGTTTATTCGGAGTTCAGACCGGTAACGGTGCTCTGGGCCGTCACCGGATTCTACTCCCGACAGTTCAGCAAGTCGCTGAATGCTAAATTCACCTATACCGTGGATCGCTTTTCTTTTTACAATATCGGGGTAGGGGTCTCAGCTCGGATAAAACAGTTCAACCTCTTTGTTGCAGCTGATAATTTATTAGCTTTGCCTTCAGTAAGAGACAGCAATTACCAGTCCTTTCAGCTGGGGATGAATGTCATCATCAAATAAAGCACCATGCCCAAACGATTTTTTTTCTTTTTGCTCTTGATGGGAGCAGTTCTCGGTTCAAACGCTCCAGGCTACGCCCAGAGCCCTCTGGATTCCTACAAATACATCATCGTACCGAAGAGATTTGACTTCCTGAACAAGGAAAACCAGTACCGTGTGAATTCACAGACCAAGTATCTCTTTGAAAAAAACGGGTTCACAACCTTGTTGAAGGGTGAGGATTACCCCGAGGATCTTATCTCAAACCCATGCCTGGGGGTCGAGGCCAATGTTATTGATGAGTCGAATTCGTTTACAAGCAAGGTGAGGGTTTCTTTGACAAATTGCCAGGATAAAGTGGTTTACACTTCGGAGCAGGGGATAAGCCGAGAAAAGGACTATGCGAAGTCCTATTCCCTGGCACTCGAAAATGCCTTTACATCGATTGCTGAGTTGGGCTATGAATTCAATCCGGATCTGGCAATTGTGCCCGAATTCGCCAGTGCTCAGACGCAAGCCGCGGAAGCGGAGGTAGCTCAGCCTGAGCCAGTTGTCGCTCAACCAGAGCCAGTTTCTGAACCGGCTCCAGAGGTAGTAGCAGCTGCCGCTGCAGCCGTGCCGGCAGTGACTGCTGAAACCGTGAAAAAAGAATCGAGTCCGAGTGGGGCTGTCACCTATGGAAATGAGAATATTGCATTTTTCCTGATCGACCAGGGGGATAGGCTTGTTGCCTATGTGGTTCGAAGCGCTTCAGAGAATTATGCCCAGGGCGAGAAGATCGGTACATTTGAAAAAAGCTCCCTGCCCAACGTTTACCGGGTGGAATGGAAAGACATGGACAAAGACATTGAGCAAACCACCGGATATTTTGACGAGCAGGGCAACTTGAAAATTGATGTCAAACGCAACGGAAAAGTTGAGGTTCTGACGTTTACAAAGGAATGATCAATAGCCGTATTTGTCCTTCCAGCGGTCCTTTAAAAACTTTCTGAATTGTTCCTCGCGGGCGTTCCTGCCCGGTTCGTACAGGCGCGTCCCTTTTATCTCTTCAGGCATGAATTCCTGATCGGCGAAATTGCCCTCGAAATCATGGGCGTATTTGTAATCCTTGCCGTAGTCCAGGTCTTTCATGAGTTTTGTCGGTGCGTTTCTCAGATGCAGGGGCACTGACAGGTCCCCCGTTTTTTTTACCAGCCTCTGTGCCTCGTTGATAGCCTTGTAGGAGGCATTGCTCTTGGTGGAGTTGGCCAGGTAGATCGCGCATTGACTCAGAATGATGCGGCTTTCCGGATATCCGATGGTTGAAACGGCCTGGAACGTGTTGTTGGCCAGGATCAGCGCGGTCGGATTGGCGTTGCCGATGTCTTCAGAGGCCAGGATGAGAAGTCGCCTGGCGATGAATTTGAGGTCTTCTCCGCCTTCGATCATCCGCGCGAGCCAGTAAACGGCTCCATTGGGGTCGCTTCCACGAATGGATTTGATGAACGCCGACACGATGTCGTAATGCTGTTCGCCCGTCTTGTCATAGCGAACCACATTTTTCTGCACCTTTTTCAGGACAAGGTCGTTGTCGATTAGCACCGGGGCGTCCTGGGAGCTCACGATCAGCTCAAAAATGTTCAAAAGTCTTCGGGCATCTCCACCCGAGAGTTGCAACAGGGCCTCGGTCTGCTCAATCTGAACTTGTTTTTCGCGTATGAGGTCATCTGACTCAATGGCCCTCTCCAACAGGGCGATAAGATCCTCTTTGTCAAAGGCATTGAGGATGTAGATCTGGCACCTGGAGAGCAGGGCAGGGATGACTTCAAAACTCGGGTTTTCGGTGGTGGCGCCGATCAGCGTTACCCAGCCCTTCTCAACGGCTCCAAGCAGGGAATCTTGCTGGGATTTGCTGAAACGATGGATCTCATCGATAAAAAGGATAGGATTGCGCTGGGTGAATAATCCTCCGCTTTGTTTGGCCTTTTCAATGACCTCGCGTACTTCCTTGACGCCTGAATTGATGGCGCTGAGTGTATAGAAGGGCCTCCCGGACTGTTCCGCCATGATCTGGGCCAGGGTGGTCTTGCCGGTGCCCGGAGGTCCCCAGAGGATGAGTGATGGCAGTATGCCCTGCTCAATATGAGCGGTAAGGGCACCTTCCTTCCCGACCAGGTGCTTCTGACTGATGTAATCTTCGAGAGTTTTGGGCCTTATTCTTTCGGCAAGGGGCGTATTCATAAGGTAAAAGTAAGACAATTTTTATTGTTTATTTTTGAAGTTTCAAGCTCAATGGAAGACAAGCACGCATTTCGGTTTTCACCGGCCACACTGGCCGTCCCGCTGTATTTCGTTTTGTTTTTGTGGATCGTTTTCTGGTTTGAGGCCAGGTTCGGTTACAACTTCAATCGATACGGGATTTATCCCCGGACCTTTTCCGGCTTGCGAGGCATTTTATTCTCACCTTTTATCCACAGCGACATCAAGCATCTCTATCACAATTCCATTCCCCTGTTTGTGCTGATGTTCTCACTGTTGTATTTCTACAGGGCGATCTCTTTCAAGGTATTCTTATACGGTGCCCTACTCACAGGGTTACTCACCTGGGTCATCGCTAGAAAATCCTATCACATTGGAGCCAGCGGGATCATTTATCTCCTGTTCAGCTTTATTTTCTTCAGTGGGGTTTTCCGTCGTAATTACAGGCTCATAGCCGTATCGCTCGTTGTCATCTTTCTATATGGAAGTATGGTTTGGTATCTTTTGCCCGTCGAGGAGCGGATCTCGTGGGAGGGCCATCTTTCAGGTTTTGTGACCGGTATACTGTTTGCCTTTATTTTCAGGAAAACAGGGCCTCAAAGGATACAGTACGACTGGGAGCGTGACGACTATGAGCCGGACGATTTCGACCGGCGCTTTGACGAGCAGGGTGAGTTTCGGCCTATTCCTGAGGATGAGAACAGGAAGGACGGTGGAGACTGATCAAAGCCTCTGCCGCACCGCTTCATAGAGCACGGCACCACAGGCGACAGACACGTTGAGTGATTCAATGCTTCCCAAAAGGGGCAGCTTGCCCTTCTGATCTGAATTCTTGAGCACATTGTTCGAGATTCCCCGGTTTTCAGATCCCATGACAATTGCCATGGCGGGTTTCAAGTCGAGATCGTAAATGGAGCGATCGGTCTTTTCGGTGACTGATACGACCTGCACGTCGAGTGACTTGAGATGATAAAGCGCATCGAGAATGTGGTTCACTTTGCAAATGGGGATTCGAAAGGCAGCCCCTGCCGAGGTTTTTATGGCATCGGCATTGATGGGTGCCGATCCGTGTTGGGGCAGGATGACCCCATCGACTCCGGTGCATTCAGCGGTTCGCAAGATAGCGCCCAGGTTGCGCACGTCACTGATCTGGTCGAGCACAAGAAAAATAGGATTTTTCTTCGCAGACAGAACCTGGTCTGTGAGTTGTTCGAGGTCCACAAAGCGGATCGGGGAGATGCTTGCAACGGCCCCCTGATGATTTTGATGTTTTGACAGTTTGTTGAGTTTTTCCGGGGGCACATAGCTGAAGGCGATCTTCTTTTCGTGAATGACCTTCTGCAATTGATGCGCGAGACTCCCTTTCAGATCTTTTTGAAGGTAGACCTTCTCAATTTGTTGATCGGCCTCTATAGCCTCTAAAATGGCCCTTAAACCGAATATCTTACTGTCATTTTTTTCCATGGGCCAAAGATAGACTAAATAAAACATCACGCCGAAGCGTGATGAAATTAACATATAAAAAGTGTCTAATCTAAATTATATATTAGGCTTTTATGATCTTTTTGGACAGAAGCCCCTGATCTGTAAAAATCTTTATGAAATACATTCCTGACGGGATGTAGGTAAAGTTAATATTTTTTTTCTGATTTGCAACCAGAATTTTCTGACCCTGCAGGTTGTACAACTCAACTTTTTCGACGATCAGATTCGTGCGGAGAATGAGTTGTTCACCAACCGGATTTTGGAACTGGATTTGATTTGTTTCGACCAATTCAGGCACGGAAAGAACCTTTTGGCAATCGGATAATTCAAAATCGAGTTCAATGGGGTCTCCCGGTGTAAGGTTTCTTCCTTGAAAGCCAATATAATCAATGGGATACTTTTCCGCTCTAAAAATACTTGCTACAGATGGCAGATCTCCTTGCGTCAATGGTTGGCTGTCATTTCCTATCGGTTGAATGTACGTCCATACTATGTTATCTTCCGAATCCAGCTCAAAAAATTTACCACTTGTTCCCTCGCATATTAGAGTATTACCATTGGGCAATCGCTGGGCGCTGGACAGAATGCGGGAATAGAAGGATTCTGAATCGATTGGATCTACATACGTCCAATCGAAATCCCTTGGGCCTATGCCTTCAACAGATTCTTTTTTAAAGCTACCATCAATATTTTGATCAATGTCAATGGTATGTACACTTGAAAAATCAGGTGTTCTTTTGAATCCATTGTTAAACAATATTATTTTTCCTTCTTCCCGATAACCAAACGGTATCCAATGGGGATAGTGCTGGCCAAATAACTTTTGATCTGCACTACTACCTGCTCGGTATACTTGCGGATTACCCCAGCGAAAGAGGAAATCACCTCCCATTCCGCTTCTGCCACCCGAATGGCCTGAAGCTTCTTCCGTTGTAGTGGAATGATCAATAATGTAAAATTCACTCATGTGCCGCGAACTGATAATAATTTGATCATAAACAGCATTGTATTGAATGGAATTCATGTGCAACCAATTCTGTTGACCATTGGATGCACCAAGAAAATTGATATCCAACAGTTGAGGATTTTGTAGAACACTTCCGTAATTGTCTTTGGTGTTGTCAAAATCCTGAATCAGGTGATCCCAAAATCGCCACTCCCAGACTATCCTAATGTCATCAGTCCCGAGTGGCTCAATTTCAATTATCTTTTGATCATACAGAAATCCATCGACCATTAAATCTGGTTTTCGACCTGCTTGAATGGCAGCATTGGCATCCCTTTTTTCAATTAGAGAAACCAAAATGTTTCCATTCGGAAGTGGAAAAACGTCATGATGAGAGGTGACTGTCTCAGATGAAAACTGATAGGACCATAATAAGTCATTATCCCAACTTCGAATCGTGAGTCTGCCCCCGATACCCGGAATCGGAACATCTGGATTTTGAATAACCTCTCCTCTTAAGAGATTGCCGTTGGGAAGAATATAAACCGATTTCCCGGGCAGGTAGGTACTTGTCCATTTTTGTATCACCTCTCCACAATTATTGATCAGAAAGGTATACTTATCAACAGTGAAAAGTGTATACCCTTCGTAGGCGGTGTTAGTATAAATCAAGGTGCCCACTGTTTTCTGAGCAAACGACCCGTTAAAAAAGAGAACACCAAAAACTAAAAAGAAGTAATTGAAGTAATTTTTTCGCATCTTGTATTTGATAAAAAAACAGCCAACAATAGCAATAATTGTTGGCTGTTTAAAAAATTATTCTAGAAACTTGTTTCAAAGAACAACCTTTCTCCTAGTGGAAAGATTGTTTGCATGACTTATTGTTTTGTAAACCTCAGAGTCATCTGGTAACTTCCAGTTCCGCAATCTCCATCCGGGTTGAAATCTTCTACATTGATTTCGATGACATCATCGTCCTCAAAGTTTAGATCAAAGGGGGAAATCGGAGTTCCAGTGGCCTGTCCAATTCCTGAACCACAACCTAGCCCTCCTGTACCGGTAACAAAAATATTTCCACATATTAAATCTAAGGACATACTGTACGGAGTCTGGAAACTACTTGGGTAAAAGATAAAGTCAAAGCTCCTATTGATTCCATCAGCTGCTATTTCTACAACTTGCGTGCCAAATGTTTGTTCCCCGTAAAAAGGATCAGTTCCGCTCAGTTGCTCAATCAAATAAGTTCCTGAGAAGAAATCAGGTTCATCAAACAAACAAACAACACTGGCAGCATAAGCAAAAGGTGATCTAAAGAAAGACCCGCCTGTCACGTTACCACTTGCATTGTTGGTGAACTCCCTTCCGTCGGTCAATTTCAAGACCAATCGATAGAAAACTACGTCACCGCCGTTTAATTGATCTCCGGACAGTCCTAAAGCCGCTAGAGACTCGGTTGCAGGTAGCTGAAGCACACCCCTTGGGAAGCCGTATTCCGGATTGATAGGCAATTCTGAACTCGGAACGTTTCTAAGGAAAACTTCGGGTACACTATTATCAACACCATCATCTGTGTTGTCAATGAAGCTCACATAAACATCATATGAAGAGAACAGTGCTCCCTCTTCACCATCACGGTATTCAAGTTCTACCTCAAAAACAGAGTTCTCGAGGTCAAAAACATTGACTGTACCGTTGATTAAATTCATCGTCCTCAAGGTCGCTCCTCTGGTGACGTTTTCGAACACTTGGTCGACTGGTTTATCTCCTTCCTCGCAAGACTGGAAAAGAACCAGACTCATAGTAAGTATAGAGATGTATTTAAATATATTTTTCATAATATCTGTGTATACTATAATTATTCTTTTCTATTAGTTCGCTACAGGAGCGGTTGGATTCGTATCCCAGAATACGGGCTGCGCCTGATCTGGTTTTTGCGTCACATTTGAATTTCTGTTCACAACATTCAATGGCAACCAAAGAGATCTTTGGAAAATTCCTGGATCGGGTTCTAGGTTAGGTTGCAATGTTGTAGGATATCCGGTTCTTCTGTACCAGTTGTAAGGTTCAACTCCGTTACCGTAAGATGCAACCCAGAACGCTTCAGAAAGCAGGTCCCATTTTCCCTCGGTGTCAGCGGCGTCGAACACTATTGATAAATCAAGGAGCCACTGATCCACTTCTTCCTGGGTCGGTTCGAAGTCAAGGTCGGCATCAGCGTCGAGCTGAGCAAATGGTTGAACTTTGGCAATCGACTTTCTCGTACCTTCGAGCATGAAGTCTCTGGCCCCTGCCTCATTTCCGTTAAGCATTGCCCATTCAGCCAGGTAAAAGTCAACGTACATGGCTGAAAGGATCGGTGTGACCCCAGCGCCCTGACCGCCTGTAACTTGTCCGATTGCGGCAAATCTGTCGTCATCGAATCGACCTGCTGCAGGATAAACACCCCAAGTGGCTCTCAACAATCCATCTGGCGGGATACCGTCATCATCACCATGGTCTCTTCCCCAGTATCCGTTGTCCAACCAGCAGAAAGTAAATCCACCCTGTATGTAATGCAATGGTGGCGTCTCCAAAGAGCAGTTTAAGAGTTCCTCGTTTGGAGGAGCGTCATTACTACCTGGTACAGCGTCGGATTGTCTGTAGAAATAGTATCTTTTACGCGGGTCATTCCGCGTATCCATCAAGTTCATCAACCAGTTGGACATGTAGTCACCTGCACCGGCCGGTTGATAGTTCAAACCGTAGCGTGGGTGTCTTGTGTCTGGCTGAGATGCGCTGGTGGCTGGCCAATAGTACTCAAAGTCCTGGTCAGTTGACTGAATGTAATCTCCACCGGTAATAATCGCTTCAAATGCAGCCTGTGCTCCAGGATCGACCAATCTTGATTGAAGATAAATCTTCAGTTTCAATGTATTGGCAGCTCTTATCCATGCGTCCCAATCTCCGTTGTAATATATGTCTATGTCGGGATCTGCAGATGCCTCCGAATCAAAATTAACAATTGCTTCGTCAAGAAGTCTAAGTGCTTCCGCATAAGCTTCTTCTCCAGGTTGAAGGTTGGGATTTAGATTTTCCGCACCTTGCAACGATTCGACAATTGGAATGTCTCCAAAAAAGTCAGCAAGAACAACATATGTGTAAGCTTCGAAGAACTGTCCCATTGCAATGTGATGCGTGAGACCAGCCGGTTCGGCCAAAGCGTTCATGGCCTTGATGTCAATAAGCATACCTGCATAGGCATTTGACCACTCATCGTCCCCATCTCCCGGCTGGATACCACTCGCGTAATCACGAGATTGATAAACATACTGCCTGGTCAAGGTAGCACCAAAATTGCTAAATCCGTCACCGTTTTGGAAACCACCGGTTCCAAAGTTGTCCTCTGCTGTTTGAGCATCTCCTTCAAGCTGACGTACGAAGTCTTCCTGAATCGAGTTCAGGTAAAAGTTCACGTCCGCCTGCTCCGGAGTGAGTGCGTTTGGATTCTCTGTAAGATCTAATTCCAGCGTCTCGCAAGAGTAGAAAAAGACCGAGCTACAAACAAGTGCCAAACTCAATATTTTATATAATCTTTTCATTTTCTGTGATGTTTTATAAATTATTCTGTTAATCTTAGAATGTAGCTTTTATACTCAAACCATATCTTCTGGTACTGGGACCGTTGATATAATCAAACCCTGTACCATTACCAACACCCAGACCAGCAGTGTTCGGATCGAAGTTAGCTCCGTCAGGTGTATTGAAAGCATCATACCACATGTTGTAACCAGTCAGTTTGAATGAAAGGTCACCAAATGGTGATCTGTCAAGGTATTTCTGGGGTACGTTGTAGCTCAGGGAGATTTCGTTCAGTCTCAAAGTAGAACCGTCGTAGACCTGCAATTCGCTCGGGCCGAACAACACGTTACTAAAGAAGTAAGTCGAGTTGTTGATCTGCACATCGTTTGGCAATCCTGTAGACTGCTGAACACCTGGCAGGATAAAAGTAGCCTCACGGTCTACAGTCTCGGTGATCAAACCACGACCGAGAAGGGTCGACGTTGTCGCTGAATAAATGTCACCACCCGCTTTATAGCTAAACAGGAAGTACAGAGAGAAGTTCTTGAATCGGAACGTGTTGTTCAAGTTCATAATGTAGTCCGGGTTCGCATTACCGATGACCCCATCTTCTGCATCCTGCACGTAGTTACCGGCGGCGTTTACAACGAACTCACCGTTATCGTCTCGAAGAACTCTTGAACCGTAAATGGTGCTTATATTCTCACCCTCGATGGCAGCATTACCTAAATTGGAGAAACCTTCGTAAATAATAAGTTCGGTATCAGGTCCCAAATCGGTCACGATAGATTCCTGCTGCGTAAAGTTGGCACCAAGATTCCACTCGAATCCGTTCGTGTTGCTTTGGAAAAGGTCAATACCGAAGTCAATCTCGATACCGTCACCTTCGATCTTCCCAATGTTCGTAGGAGTTGAGGTGTATCCTGTAGCCGGATCCAATGGACGCGTGATGATGAGGTCCGTAGTTTCACGCTCATACCACGAGAAGTCCAAACGAATTCTGTTCTTCCAGAATCGTGATTCGAAACCAATCTCGATCTCTGATACAAGCTCAGGTTTGAGATTCGGGTTACCGAGAATGTTACTTGTCGTATTGGTTACTATGTTTCGACCTGTCTCGTCCTGGCTGTCACGTACATTGAGAAGCAAGGTTTGAGCAATAGGATATCCAGGAGTGAAACCTGCTGACTGACCGTAACCGGCTCTGAGCTTGAAGTATGAAAGGGCATCGCTTCCTTTCAACGCGTCGATCTGGCTCGTAGGAACCCAAGACAAACTCGCTGATGGATAAAAGAGAGATCTGTTGTCCTCAGAGAAGTTGGAAACCCAGTCATTACGTCCTGACAGCGTCAAGAAAAGTGCGTCGTCCCAGTCGAAAGAAACCTGACCGTACGCACCTATAATGTTTTGCTCTGACTCGAATTCCCTTGGGATTGTATTCAGGAAGTTAAAGTGTCTCAACACACCGAACACCTGCTGACCATCGCTCAAAGCACCTTGTTGGTAAAAAGTGTTTCTTCTTGAGGTAGCACCCAAGTTGAAGTCCAATCCGAAAGCAGCTCCCAGATCGTAAGTTCCACTCAGAGCCAAGTTATGGTCCCAAATCGTATTGGTATTGTTCCAGGTTTCGTAGATACCGCTCAGCAGTCGAACGTCGCCGGAGTTACTGTTAACCCCACCTTTGTTTTGAGAGTTCGTGTTGTTCTCTGAATAAACATCCAGACCCACTCGGTAGATCAGGTTCAGATTATCGTTGATGTCGTACTGCAGCGTTCCTTGACCGAAAATACGGTTGGTCTCCTGACTTGTCTGTGCGTTGGCAACTGTCCACAGTGGATGCTGAATACTGTTGTTTTGACGGTAGTAAACCGAACCACCTGTTACAGGGTTCTCAAAGGGAAGCCCTTGAACGTCAATCGAACGTGGCGTGAACCAGAGGTCGCCAAATACAGAAGATCCGGCCCCTGTCGCACCGTTACCCTGACTCAAGGCAACTGGAGGCGAAATGAAGTCAGTTCTGGCGTAGTTCAAAGTCGCATTAACTGTGAATTTATTCGAAAGCATTGCTCGTCCACCCACACTGAAGTTGTTTCTTCTCAACTGGTTGCCAGGCGTAAATCCTGTGTCATCCAGATAACCGTAACTAGCGTTGTACGCAATTTTACCGTCATCAGAGGCACCTCTGAAGTTAATGGTAGTTTGTGCAATGGTCCCTGTGCGGAAGAAATCCTTCACACTGTCATAAGGTTTCCAATCATAGCGAGCTCCCTGGAATTCCGGGAAGGCTTCCTGAATTTCCTGAGTGGAAGTCGAATATGGGTGCGGGAGTGTTCCGTTCGCATCGATCTGCGGGGCGTTCCCCCAACCTGAGATGCCACCTTCGTCAAAGCTTGGTCCCCAGTTTGAGAAGAACCAACCGAAGGCCTGGTCGAAACCGTTACCGTACTGGTTCTGGTAATCGGGAAGCGATGCGATTTCGTTAAAGTAGAACGATGAGTTGATAGTTACCTCGTTCTTCTTCTTACCTGAACCCGCAGCTCCAGATTTTGTTGTAATGAGGATAACCCCGTTACGTCCTTGAGTTCCATAAAGCGTCGAAGCCGCAAGACCCTTAAGCACCGAGATGCTCTCAATGTTGTTCGGGTCCAGGTCAAGCTGACGTGAGGAACCGTTGTTTCCGTCGATAAAGTCACGGCCTGAATTGTCATTCGACGTGTTGGTGTCGTTACTGAATGGCACACCGTCAACGATGAACAACGCCTGGTTGCTTTGAGAGAACGAGTTCAAACCACGGATTACAATGTTCGTCCCTGAACCCGACATACCGTTTTGCGCCGTAATGTTAACACCAGACGATTGTCCTTGTAGGGCACGGGCAACATCACTCTCCGCTTTGTCCTCGAAAACTTCACCGTCAACCTGCGTAGTTGCGTAACCGAGGGCCTTCTTCTCTTTCTTGATACCAAGGGCCGTTACAACAACCTCGTCAAGCGTATTGGTTTCAGACACCATCGTTACGTTGATTGTGCTTTCAGCACCGACCGATCTTGTCACGGTAGTCATCCCGACGAAGCTGAAACGCAGAACGTCCCCGCTGTTCGCAGTGATCGAATAATTACCGTCAAAATCAGTTTCAGCACCTGTCGTGGTACCCTCGATTAAAACACTAACACCTGGCAGTGGTCCGGACTCGTCCGAGACAGTACCCGTGATAGTTCTTTCTTGCGCAAATGAAAGTTGCACAAATAACGCCAGAAACAGCGTTATAATTCCACTTAACTTTGTTTTCATTATATAAATTATTTGAATTAATTTCCGCCAAAAATCTTAATAAAAAGTTAATATACCAAGTTTTTAACACAAAAATTTTAAAAAGAGGTTAATAATATGTTAAGACCCAGGGCGTCTTTCTTATAGGATGTTAAAATCGTCAATGGTTGCGTTAACCCTAGAAATAGCTCAAAAATTTAACATGAACCTTCGAATTTTCAAAACTGAAGGGGCTGTTTTCGAAAGTTCCGTTCGCGTAGCTCAGGTTGAGAATCCCGGCATTCGTCCTGAAGGCATATCCCACCCCGAAACTGATCACGTTGAAGCTTTCCTGATCGACCCTGTTTTCGATCCATGCAAAATCCGATATGGTGTAGAAATAACTTCTGGCCGAAGGCTTGTACCTGTACTCCAGGTTGAAGATGCTGTATCCAGAGGCGAAAAGGCTCTCTTCATTGACGCCCCGGAGGTTGTAGATGCCACCGATCCGATACAATTCATTTTGCAGGTAATCTGCCGAGTTCAGCCAGGCACTCTGGTTTCTGGTATAGATGTGATTTCTGGGGTCAATCGACCAGAGATAGCTTGCGGTCAGATGGAACTGCGATTGGGAGACGGTTTCCAGATCGGTCGACCTCGATCCGAAAAGTGCTTTCAGCTCCAGTGCATACCGAGTCTGGAACAAAGGGTCATTCAGAGCTTCCTGCAGTATGTATGACGCGCCGGCATACCAGTTCGAAAAGGATTCAAGGGATGCATTTCCGAGTTTGGTGAGGTCGTTCGAAGTTTCGGTGCGCAAAGTGGCTCCGATCTGGCTCCTTCGATTCAACAGGTAGTCCAGATTCAGTCGGGCGCTGACATTGTTGAAGGTCGAATCCTGGCGAAACAGCTCAAACTTCAGCGTGGGGGTCAGCGGACTGCCGAGCAGAAAAGGGGTCGCCACCTGTATGTAGAACCTTTGCCGGTCGTTGCCGTTATTCTTCCAATATAGGGCTATGGACTCCCCGCCGTTGAATATGTTGTTCAAAGACAGATCGAGATAGCCGTTGAACTCCAGGCCCGAGGACTCCTCCTCGGACGCGAACCCGATGATTCCGTCAAAGCGATTTGAGCGCCTCTTTTTCAGGTACAGGTAGATCAGAGTGGAATCTCGCGTAAAAAGAACCTCGGGAGCCCGGGTCTCCTCCGCGAAATTCACCCCTGTCATGGCGAGTGATGCACGTTCGAGTTTCGATCGGGAAAAATCTTCCCCGATCACCAAACCCAGACGGTGGCGAATGAAATTTGTTGGAAAATTTTCATAGCCCCGGATGACGATCCTGTCGATGGTTCGTTTCTGACTATAGTAAATATTGAGCCGAGCTTGTGCCAGATCCCCGTCGAGCCGAATTTCTGTTAGCTGGACTTTTGCAAAAGACTGGCCTCTGCTTTCGAGTTCGTCGGATATGCGTTGCATAAACTCGGGCAGCCGCTCAAAAGAAACCTGGATTTGACCATCGGGACGAATCGCAGCCAGATCGTTCCATTTCAGATCCCCGAGAGAAGCCCAATCCGATTGATTGACCGAAAGACTGATGTTTTTTGTCATTGGCCCAAGTTCATACACCGCCGTCATGGAGCTGTCTGTTTTTTGAAAAGACTCCACGCGGGCTCCGACATGCCCGAGCAATTGCATTTGTTTGCGGATGGTATCCAGCTCGGCTCTGGCTGCTGAGCTGTCCGGATGGAAGCGCTCGTAGTCGATCGAACTGACGATCTTGTT